>LFCJ01004134.1_pt1 | contig 10634 bp, 13 predicted proteins | sample 643141 | NCBI WGS metagenome assembly LFCJ01 (sample SAMN03766243, study PRJNA286221) | soda lake metagenome | biome: soda lake; feature: Kulunda steppe; material: water; isolation source: sample B1-Br-g2 brine of Lake Bitter-1 | place: Russia: Kulunda steppe | collected 2010-07 | reverse complement strand
TCGCTCTCTTCGCCCTCAGATGATTCACTTTCTTCACCTTCCGATGATTCGCTCTCTTCGCCCTCAGATGATTCACTTTCTTCACCTTCCGATGATTCGCTCTCTTCGCCCTCAGATGATTCACTTTCTTCACCCTCAGACGAATCTCCGTCCTGTTTTTCTGTCTGACTAGGTTTTGGAAGTGGGTCTGATTCGTTGTTATCTTTGTTTCCTCCTGCAGGAATAACTGTTTTTGGAAGTTGAACAGACTCGGGGATATCTTTAGATTCAAACTTTTCCTCAATAAGTTTCATAATTCGGTGAGCTAGTTCTTTTCTATCGGATTGAATGTGAGTTTCTTTAGCTTCTTCAATGATTTTTCGAACTTCAGCGGCATATTCTCGGAACTCCTCGTCTGTTTCTTTATGAAATTCTTTTGGTTTACCTCCCCCTCTAGAAATTTGTCCTACTGCCGTGGAATACTTTTTAATTCCTTTAAGTTCATGGATTGGTTCTGCCGTATTCATCCACAATTCAGAGAATAATGCACAGATAGGCCTGAGTCCTTTATCTCTCTCTGTTCGCTTTTCATCAATGTATGTGTCTTCTACAATGTTCATGACGTAAGCTGCAATTCTTCGACGGTTTGGGTATTCAGCACAAAATTCTTTAATTAGTGTTTCATCCGAACTTGTGTTGTGTTCAAGTTCATGGCTCAGCGTATCTAATAATAATGCGAATTCTTGTTCATCCGTAATTTTTTGGCTATTTTCATTAATATTGAGTAGTTCTGCATGTTCAGGGTTAAGAATAAGACTATCATCATCTGGAGCCGCACCAAAAGATTTGAGATTTTCGTCTAAATAAACATCTCTTAGCTGTTTATCTGAGGAAAAAGCGATTGTAAGGTCATTAAGTATCTGGCGGAGTGCTGAATCTGCTTTCATATGAGAGCATACGGGATTCCTCGTAATAAACACTTTGATGTGATTTGGTGATTTAGAAAATTCATCTACGAGATGAGACATAAATCCGACTTTTGAAGTCGGCGTGGGTCACTATCTGCTTCCTGGTTTAATTTCTTCAATTGCGCTGTTACACTCTGGACAAGAAAGATAATGTTTCACTTGGTCTTTGTCTTTTTGTCTTAGTTTTTCTACATCTGATTCAAAAGCTGTCCACGTACATCCTTTATCTTCTGTATCATGGCAGACATACTTTGTCTCCGATAGCGTACTTTCTTCTTCATCTTCGCTAAAGAAATCAATTGAGCCAAGGTTTTTACTGATGATAGACTCAACTTCAGAAATTTCAACGTCATTATGGTCATAGACGCATCTCGCAACTGTGCTTTCTCCTGCCGTTACAACAGGTTCATCTAGACCAATTAGATTGTTAGTATACGATTGATTGGCCCATTCAATAACGACTCCCGTAGGAACACCGTATGAAAGTGAAGTACTTTCATCAATTGCTGTCTCACGAATTTCGTTTGCTGTTTCTACGAGAGAAACAGCTAGATTGTGGGGAACATCCGTAAGGTTTTCTACGAGTTTAATTTCTTCTTTTGGGTATTCTTTTCCTAGGAAATCCACATCATATGTTGCACCAAGTCGGCGTTTTTCAGCGAAATCTAATGGTTCTACGTGGTGTCCTGCCCCCTTATTCATCGTACTCACGATGATAAGATTACTAACATCTCCTGTAATTTCAATTCCACCTTCTTCATCGATAGAGACTTTAATACGACCATCAAGGCCGTCATAAAGTTCATCTTTTGCACTCGTTGCTGCTCGATTTACTTCATCGAGTGTTAGAACCGTCGCTTGTTCTGAACTCGATTCAATAGCTTGTGTAAACTTTCCTTTGATAAAGGTTGTGTCCCCGTCTGAAATATGTGGGTGACCAATAAGGTCTTTACCATATTTTGCATGGGACATGGTAATCTCATAATATGGAACGCCTTTAAATGAAGCAGCGTCCGTAAATAAATCATGAAGGTCTCGATAGACCGTAGCTCTTGAGTGGGGGAATTTATCCGTTTTTTCCCCGTCACTATCGATGTACCCACGCACCTGTAATTCTTCTTTTACATTGAGTCCATTTTCCAACTGTTCGAATTCATCTTCAAAATCGAATTCAACTTCAGTCTCAGATGAATTTTCTGCAATCAATTTGGGCTCATCAAATTCATGAGTACAGTCTGGATTTTGGCAGCGATATGTTGGCGTTTTCGTAGAACGCTCATAAAAACCTTTAGAGGAACATTTTGGGCAGACTTCTGTACCTGTTGCTGTTTTTTCTCCAGAGAAATCCTTATCTGTGTTAGAGATAATGTCGTAAAAGAGTGTTAGTTTTTCTAAATCCATTTTCCACACAGGGATTCCAACAGTATTAATCAAATAATCAGCGATTTTGATATCTAAAGAAAGAGAACGAGCTAGAGTCGTTTTTCCACATCCTGAAGGACCACAAATACGGACGGCTGTATTCATATCATGGCCTTCTACAACCGTCATTTGGGCTCTACCAAGAATTTGGTCATATTCATCACCCGTTTGGATATACAGAGTTTCATCTTCTGAATTCAATATGTTTTCATCATCAAAGTCGTCCGTCATTTGAATACTGTCGTTTGCCATGTTTTGAGCCTCTCTATATCCTCGTATGTCATATGGCATAATAAAAGCTTTGATGTGAATCGGAGAATAATATAGTATAATGTATATTCGTTTTTTGTTAACGCTCACGTATATGCGTGTGCTCTATATCTAAAAGTAAAATATATCTGTTAATTCAATAAACCTGGTAATTATATATTTACTAGTTGATTGTGTGCAAACGCTCTTTGTACGGATATATCATGAATTTATTGAGTTGAAATCGAATGTTTTATACTCTCAGACAAATGAATTTAAATCGAACTATGACCACAGAAGATAACTCAACGGAAGTTCGAACAGGGCTAGTTTCTGCTGACCCAGAGGGTGAGGGAATGGTGAAAGTGGATGAATCTGAGACTTCTATCTATTTGAATAGAGGAAGTTGGATGGCTTCATTAGGGAAGGGAGAAAGCGAAGAAGTTACGATGACTGCTAGTAGTGATGGATATAGTAGACAAGTAACATTATTTCTTGCGGCAAATGGTTGTTTTTGTGACGAAGATTCCCCAGGTACATCTCATGTTAGTGCAAATCTAAATCCACAAGCAGCTCTTAGGCTCGTAGAACAGATTCTCACAGCCGTGAATAAAACTCTTAATGAAGAATCTTGGTCACCAGAACACGATACTGTAGAATATGAGTATAATCTCAATGTCTTGGAAGATTCTGCTGTTGAAGACGTTGATTCGTGAAACTATTTCATATGCTATTTTTCTCACTGATTCACATCAAAACACTCAAATAGACCGACCTCATTGAGTTATGTATGACGGAAGAAATTGAGCGAAAACGATTACAGGCTTATGCCAGCCAGTATGATAATAAAGACGATGATTTCGAACCTATGGGAATTATCGTTGAAAATTCTGAGGGGGGAGGTAATATTCCAGATGAGACGGAAATCTTTGAATCTCGTTTAGAGTGGTTAGAAAGTGATAATGATAACGACATTTGGAATCACTTAGCTGAACAAGAGTATAAAAATGACTTTACGCTTGATGATAGCGAAGAGTTAGTTTATGTTGTTTTTCCACATTGGTTTTTGGATTGGGATGATAAAGATGATTGGCGTCGAACTTTTGGAGATGTATATGGAAATCATACAGGCTATGCTGTATTAGATGCTGAATCATCTGAAGGAAAAGATGCATGGGCATTTAATAGGTTTTATATCTCTAACAGGTGGAAGAAGGGCTCTAATAATTATGGGAAGCTATGGGGTCCTCGTTCATGTTTTTCTGTATATAGAGTTAGTGGTACGCCTCGTCCTGTTGATATGGAGCGTATCAGAGCGAAAGATGCCCTTCCAGATGGCGTAAATCGATTAGAAGCAGAAGAAGAGGATTATGATTGGCGACTAGCTTTGGGGGCTGCACTTCGACGCGCAAATAATGAAGAAAACCAACCGCTTGAAAAAGCTTTAGAGAGAGTAGATGAACTTCCTGAATCTGTCCGTCCTCGTGTAGATATTGCTGTTGACGAATATCATCGACAAAAATCAGCTGAGAAGGAAGAAGTTTGTGAAGATGAGTTGGCTATGATTATTAATTCTATAACCGTAGCTCTCGAACCAGGAGCCGTAGCAAAATACCAATCAGAAAATGATGAATAATAGTTAGGCAAATTAGTTTCGACAAATTTTAGCCGTCTTTGTCAATAGACCTCTGTCTTCTAATACTTGTCCACTATAATATAATGTGTGCGTGAGGCTAGAAATTTGAGCCCGTATTTCGATGCCTTTCATTTTTCCATGATTAACTTTTTTCAATTCAATTTCATTCGTCATATTAAAATCACGGGCTGCAGATTCACTTGTATCAATTTCAGAAGCATTTACATTAGGACCGTATGTGATACGATTATCTGTTTTATTACTGAAAACTTCTGAAACGATAAGTGTTTCAATCTGTTTTCTAGTCGTTGCAGATTGTAAGCTATTTGGATTATTCCAAATATTATTTTTATCAAATAAATCCATAAGGTCTTGGAATTGTTGATTTACACTTTTTGTCTTGTTCACATAATATATATGGTTGTCTATTGGTAAAAGTACTGTGATTTTTGATTAATCGGAATATTTAATTAACCATAGTAGTAAGTATAGTATATGAATAGAAGCTCTGAAACATCTATCACTACGGTTAATCCTAATCTTGTAGACATATTTGATGAATACGGTATGTCTAATCCACCAGAATTTAATAAGTTGATACCCATCATAAATTCATCTTATTCTGGAATATCGGGCGAAAAAGGAGACATAGATGAGTCTAATTATGTCGGTCATGTTGCTTATTCTTCTGATTATGATGCTTTTGTATACCAAATAGAACGAGATAAGTCAGGAATAATCTATAGTGTTCCAGGGGAAGGTATTGCTATTAGTGAACATATAATTAAATCTGTTAAAAATGATTATGATGTAGAGTATGTATTCTGTGGTCGAAGAGAATCAAATAATATTTTGGTTATATCTATAGAATCATTTAAAAATGAATGGCATACAGAAGGTTACGATAAACAATTATATGCAACGTTAAGTGAAGATGTAAAATACGAACTAAGGAATGCTGCATCTGATGTTTTGTCTGAAATTCCATCAATGTCAGACGAAGCCATCACAAAAGAAAATGCTCAAAAACTATAGCTTATTCAGCTTCTTCAATTACTATATTTCCATAATTATATGGGTTTGAATCACTTTCATAATATTCCAAATCATCTGAAAGTTCTTCAGCGAGCGTAAATTCAAATATATCGTCTCCAAGAGATTCCATATCAACGTCTTCATCATTATTATATTCGCCAGAACTTACAGGTGATAATAATGTTTCTGAGGAACTTGATAGAGCCATTATATAATCTTCTACATCAGAATTTTCATAATTAACTAAAAACTCATATCGTTGCTCTTCTACTAAATATAGTGTAGGGTTAGAATCTCCAAAATCATTATCTTGTAGAATCTCATCAGAATTTTCTCCACTAACGGCAACAACACTATATTTTTCATCATCTTCATCATAATCAAATTCTATTGATTGTACGTCATCTGTAGACTCTTCTGAATCTCCATTATCATTTTCTTCCACATCCGTAATTGTAACAGATACTGTTTCCGTATCTACGTTGCCTCTTTCATCAATAACTGTTAGTTCTATATCATAATTACCATTTGATTCATATTGGTATTTTACATTTTCTCCCGTTATTAATTCTCCATCACCCATTTCCCATTGATAGGAGTGAATCTCATATTGTTCTGTCGTAGAATTTTCAGCAGATAATTTTACTTCACCGTCATTTTCATATTCAAGATAAGCTGATGCTTGAACATCATATGAAACATCAAACAATATATTTTGGGAATCTTCTATACCATCAGAATCAATTACGGTAAGCGAAACTTCTTTTGTTCCACTATTTTCAAACGTATGATTTACAAATTCTCCTTCTTTTTGTACACCATTAAAATCCCACCGATACATTTCTATGTCAGCTTCTGAATCAGAATCGAAATCTGGGCCTGAAAATTTATATTCTTCACCGACTTTTATACCTTCATCTATACTTATTTTTGATTCTAAATTCTGACCTGAATTAACATCAACTTTAAACGTTTCTGAGTGTTTTAAATCAAATTTATCAGTAACGGTAAGTGTGACTTCATAAGTGCCCGTTTCCGTATATTGATGACTAGCAACTACGCCCTCATATTCTGTTCCATCTCCCATATTCCACTTATAGCTGGTTATATTATCTTCATCTTCAACGAATTCAGAACCTGTGAAGTGAATATTTTCACCGTGTTCTTTCTCTACATCAGAGATAGAAAATTCTAATTCATGATTTGGGATATCAAGAGTTGATTCTTTCGATATTAACTCTTCTCCTATTTCATCTTCTGTGGCATCATATTCATTTATACTTGCTTTTTCAACGGTTGAGGGGTCTTCCTCATATAATATTAATCTCTCATCATTTTTATTTTCAAGCTCGAATATTTCCGATTGCGTTTGGTTTTCATAGGTGATTACCATAGCAAGTTTATCATCATAGAAGTTTCCATCTGTTTGATTTACAGATACGCCATATTCTGAGAATTCAAGAGAAAATTCATTCTCTGTGGCATCATCAGAGCCAATTGGGAATAGAAGTGAAAAAGAGATTACTATAACTATTGTAAACGCAATTATAGCAAATACTTTTACGCTATCTACGCTATCAATCAGTTTCTCTGATAAATATTTCAATCTGTTATTTTCTCCAGATAGTGGTTCAATATCATCATTACTTTTCATTATGTTAATAATATATACTTTCAGATATATAGTATTATTGATGATTCAAATTTAAATCATTATAATTATATTTAATATATTGAACTAAAATTAATAGTGTTATTTGTTTTAAGATTCTATGGCAGCATCTATTACGCTGACACATTCATTGAAAACTTCTTCTGGATTCATCGTAGCATCAATAATCACATATCTTGAAGGATTATCATTTGCTAACTGAAGATATATATCACGGGCTTCTTCAAGTCTATCTCTTTTTTCAAATACTTCTTTCTTATTATTTTTAATTCTATCTAAACTCACATCTACTGGAATATCTAGAATAATAGTTTTATCAGGTTGAGTACTCCAACCGCCGTATTCTTGTATGGTTTTAATCCAACGGAGCGTATCTCCATCAACCATATCATCAATTGCATACGTTTGATACGCGTATCTAGAATCAATGAATCTATCTGATATAACTAAATTACCTTCTTCAAGGGCTGGGTTAACATAATCTTCAAGGTGTTGAGCATGTTCCGATAAAAATAAGAAAAACAAAGCCATATCATCTAATTCATTATTAGACAACGCTTTTCGTAATATTTTTCCAATCCATTGATTTTCTTGCGGTTCACTAGTGTGTAATGCATCATCGTAGCGCATTTGAAGTTTCTTCTGTACGGTAGATTTTCCCGAACCGTCAATTCCCTCTAAATTAATAAGCGTACCTGGATATGAATGGGGTTCAGTTTCCAAGATATTTAATTCTTTCATAATACAACTTAGATTGAGAACATATAATCTCTACGGTTTAATTCACTATTAGGTAGTTTTGATTATAACATATCTTAATAGCGGTAAGTATATAAAATATGATAACAATAATATTATTATGAGTATATTAATTAGATATTTTTCGGCTGATTGGTGTGGTCCATGTAAAACACAGAGTCCAATTATAGATGAACTAAAAGAAGATTATGAAGAGGATGATGAAGTTAATATAGAAAAAGCAGATGTAGATAAACAGCAAGATTTAGCTAATAAATATTCTGTTCGTTCTATTCCAACTATTGTAGTAATTGAAGAAGACAATGAGGGAAGTGAAACAATTGATAATAGATTTGTAGGAGTTACGCAGAAAGATATTCTCGAAGAAGCTATCGAAGATTTAAAGTAACGATGAGATTTTTGAGTGGGTTTTATATACTATCAATACTGAGTGTGATATGTAATTATGACAGACGCAATCCAAGAAAACGCACAGAGTCTAGGTGAACAAATATTAGAGCTTCCAGAATACTCATCATTTGTTGATGCTGCCAACGAATATGAAAATCATGATAAAGCACAAGAAAGGCTATCTCAAGTTAGACAGCTAGAAAATGAGATTATGGCCCTTCAAGAATCAGGAGGTGAACCTGAGGAATTAGAAAATAAGATTGAAGAATTAGAAGCTGCTGAAAATGAACTACATCATATTGAAGTTGTTCAGAATTACTTTGATGCGGCTGAAAATCTTGAAGTCAGATTAGGTGAAATTAATGAAATTATATCGGAAGATTTAAATATTGATTTTGCACAGGCAGTTTATTAAAAAACTGATATAAATTAGCGAATCCTTTTTGTATCATCTGTGATTTTATTCTATCAATGGATAAATTTGAAAACGCAAAATCAGATAGAATAGATTTATTAAGCGGAAAAGAAAGAGAAGCCTATGAGTATATTTTTGATAATGAACCTGTTTACCAAAATAATTTAGATGAACATATAGACTGTTCTGCAGGGTATTGCAGTACTATAGTTCGGTCTCTAATAGATAAGAAACTTATTACAAGAAATGAATATGTAACAGAAAACGGTATAAATACGTTCGAGTTAAGAAAAGCACCTAAAAATGCAAGAGAACTTGATTATAGTTTGCTCCTGGCAGGTGATATGCTACCTCCATTTATTGGTGAAGAAAAAGTTGATATACAAAGTGATAGGTTCACACATTGGTTAATGAATTTAGAACAAGAATATTCTCAATCTTAAATTAATCAACTATACAGAATGCTGAGTAGCCAAATTTATGGACCCAGATTTGTATCTTATTCGGAATTTCACCGTTATGTATTACATTTAGTGTTTGAATATCTCTCATTCTATCTGTGAGTTTTTGTTTAACGTCCATAACGAATTCATCTTCTTCCATATCTTCCGTATTATGGGGATATGTAACACTAATGAGCTTATCATTTGGCGGTTCATTTCGAAGTATTGAACGTTCAACAACCTCGAATTCCATATTATCTCTCATATATTTTAATTCTTCTAGACCAACATAATCTACTCTATCTTTTGATTTCAAACTTATTTCGAATTCATCTGCATTCATAATAGGTACTATATGTCCTTGGGTCAAATTTCTATCGGTTATTATCAATAACGCTCTCTATTGCTGAACATCTTAATAAGTCTCTTTCTTCAGAATCTTTAATAGCTTTTTTTACATAATCTGAACGTAAGTCATATTTGTCTATCGAATCTAAATCTACCCATTTAGCTTCTAAAACATCACTAAAAGAAGCTTGTACTTTTCCTTCAATATAATCCATAACATACACAATAATAACATCTTTACGATTTTTCGTGTAGTGAATATATACGCCTAATATACCTAAAGGCTGAGCATATATTCCTGCTTCTTCTCTAACTTCTCTAATAACGCAATCTTCAACAGAATCATCTGTAAGTTCTAACCGTCCCGCAGGTAAACTCCAAAGACCTTTAATTTCTTTTTTTGATTCTTTAACTAGAATTATCTGATTGTTTTCGATTATCAAACCTGCACAGATAATTCTTGACTCCATATATAATTATATTCGTTCATTCATTAACAATTTTACTACTCTAATATCAAAATAAAATCATATAATAATCAAAAATCGACACACTTAATAACATATAGAAACTCATCCTATTTATGTCTACATTGAATGGTGAGATTTCAACAAATGATAAAAATAATCCATTCATCAGTATATCGATTGTAGAGGATAAACTAACAAGCTCTGTTTTATTTGTAGTGTTGCTAATTGCATATGTTTATCTTGGGTGGTTTCCAATTATAGCTTTGTTCATGAGTATTTTTGTACATGAATTAGGTCATTACTTTGCGCTAAGATTATATAATAGAGATGTGCAGCAAATAAAATTCACCTTTTTAGGTGGAAGCTGCGTTACATTTAAAAACCAAATTGAGAGAGATATTAAGCCAGTAGAATCTATAGTTCTGGGTCTATCGGGACCAATTTCTGGTTTATTGATTATTCCAGTAATTTATATCCTAATTCCTTCAAGCATAGATTCAAAAATGACAGCCATAGAATTAGTTTTTGTTTTAAATATTATTAATTTAGCCCCTATTGAAGGGTATGATGGAAAACGCGTTTACTATGGAATAAAAAGTTATTTTAAAAACAAATGAATATGTGAACTACCCCACCCTACTCGTTCGTCCTAACGGACTCACTCGTTGAGGGTGGGGCTTCCAGCGAAGTTTTCTTCAAAGTCTGACTATATTCCAAGTCGGAGAGGCTTATTCGCTGTGGGGCGTCCACAGCCCGCTCTACACCCTCCTCAGACTCAAACAAGTCTGAATTGGGCTTACCTGAATGGTTCAAACCTCTCTCACTGTCTGTTGAGAGATATTGGAGTG
>LFCJ01004133.1_pt1 | contig 10638 bp, 13 predicted proteins | sample 643141 | NCBI WGS metagenome assembly LFCJ01 (sample SAMN03766243, study PRJNA286221) | soda lake metagenome | biome: soda lake; feature: Kulunda steppe; material: water; isolation source: sample B1-Br-g2 brine of Lake Bitter-1 | place: Russia: Kulunda steppe | collected 2010-07 | reverse complement strand
CTCAGTCTCATCGCGGGCAACCTGTTGTCTGCTTGGTGTACACTGTCGCTGCCCGCAGCCAGTCCACACACCCTGTTATGGTCATGCTACGAGCCTAGTTTGGATGCAGCAGTCTCTCGGCGTGACATGACTTATCATTCTTGGTTGTCTGGACGGAGTGGTGGACGTGTGGGGACAATACAAATGATCCCACAGTCAGAATTTGTTGTTGTTGTGAGGAAGAGGTTGATGAGTATCTGGAGCTAGGCAAACCAGCTAGGCAATGAAGATCAGAAGGATAAGGCTGCAAAATATCACAATTGAGTTGCTTTGCCTCTTAGGTCGGTGACTATTGATGGACCGCCTTTCTCTGTACCCAGGTATTTGCATCTGGATTTGGGCAGGCAAACACAGCGCAACGTGGCACGTTTCAGCTTACATTACCATACGCTGCGCGTCGTTACAAGGCGCTGGGAACATCATGATGGTACCTGCAATAAGTGTGTTCAAGAGGAAAAACATGCTCTTTTCCTGTGTCCTTGCATGCCTATGTATGCAGACTTGTTTCACGATTTACCACTGGCACACAGAATTACTGTCAATCAGACTGGAGCTTTTTATTTCTCCCAAGCTTGTTCTGAGGATGTCTTCAATTTTTTTCCAGAAACAAACTAATGATTCCTATCGTTTTATAGGAACGATATAAAACGTTCCTATAAACGTTTTATATCGTTCATAGGATACATCTGAATGATTCAGAGCTTGAATGTTTTCTGTATGGCGGGTATTCACCAGCAACCTAAATAGTCAAACTACCTGGCTAAAGGTCATATTTAAACTTTGTAAACTTTTGAAATGTGCTATTTGAGAAGGAGATTCGAAGAACAATTCGCTGATTGCACTGGTAGGACTTCCATTGGAGACACAGGCGCTTTCTATTTTGACAACATCGGCCCGATGTTGGGAGCTGAGGATATGAAATTGTTTCACTTAAAGCAGACACACAAATCATTCCTTTCTCTTTCTGAGACTATGGATATTTTTTGTCGGGCTGGCAGTGTCCAGCAAGCCCAGCAGTCAACCCATCTGGCTGAAGGTCTAAACCCATTCAATGTAACAAGTTGTAACTTAACTTGCCTAGCCAGATTGATTCCCTTTCTCAACGGGACAATGAACTCTGTCATTTCATCTCATTATGGTTATGGACTATTTTGGCTGGCAAAGACCATCGACAACTTGTTTGAAACCAATCAGCCTAATGACCAGGCTGGCGGTTAACCCCAACTTGTGACTTGCTCAAAACGGACTTCATTTCAGTATCAAATCAAATGCACTGACATGAGCAGTCAGGCATACATGTGCGCAGTGAACATTGAGAATAATGAGAACAAATTGCAAAATATTGCCACCACGCAGCAGCAGTAGCATGTCCGCCTTCTGTTATTTCCTTGAACCAGAAACTTGTTTGACAGAGCCACTTGACGTCAGATGCACGCACACAACTGGCACTATGAACAAACATAAAACACTCTACAGAGGCACTGAGCTGAGACCCTGCCCTTGAAGCCAGTCCTGAATGCTCGGCAAGTCACCATCCTCAGGTTGCGCTTCTAGGAAAGCTTGTGCATGGAGCCCAGAAGCCGTGCAAGCCTCAGTCATCTTATCATCGCTGCCCAATGCTTTCCTGACCGTGCGCAAGGTCGAGCCTGCAAATTCGCGCTTTGCCTGTGCAGAGAAAGGGTATGGGGACAGATTGCATGAAGGTGGAGCAGCAAATCAAACTGCAGTGAAAAGTGTAACATGCGCACGATGCAAAGCGTGGCTGTGAGGTGAGCGTGCTGACACCATCAAGCACCTGCTGTACATCCGGTTGAGCCTGAGCTCTCTCCATCCTGCTCCATGAGTGGACAGAGCTTAGGCTCTCCAACGTCTTGGTCACTAAGAGGCTAAGGGATGAAGTACGGAATCACCCAAGCAAGGCCCTCAGCCCAGGGATTGCATAGAGCCTCAAGCAACTTGATATCAACATCCCACTCTCCCGAACCGTTCATGCATCCTGTTCACACTCCCATCCTAAGAGGCAGGACAGCTGCTGTACCCTCCAGCAATACCATCCAAATCCCAGCAACATTTCTCAAATTGCAGACCTATGGCCTGCAACCTGCCTATTTTCTGGACTTCATGGTTGAAAAAGCAAGGCGCACCTCTGCACCAATGTCGCCTTCTAACAGCTGTGGCACCACATCCAGGTCCAAGACTTTCGCATTGATGCACATTCCAACAAATTGGCTGAGCTGCTGAGGAGCCTTTGGGAAGTCCATCCTGAATATGAAGAGCAGCCAAGACAAAACGCTACTGTGCACTGGATTGGACCAACTTTTCGCGCTGTCAGCTAGGCGACTCGTACTAAATCACAGGTGTGGACATGCAAGGATACATGCTTGGCCAGCTGAAGCTTAGGGAGCCCATCAATCTACAAGCCTTGTCTTGACGACAAAGATCCTTGCCCAGTCCAGGGATTTTCATACAGCCATTTTACCACCGTGCACGAGTACACTTCATCTCTTGAGCATGCATGTGGTGTGTTCGCATCATTGCCCAGCCTCCCTGCTCCCTGTTCTGAACAGCCTTGTGCAAGCAAGCGCGCACCTCAGGTCTTCCAACTCTTTGGTGTATGATTCGATGCCAGATTTGAGGTCAGCACTGCTGACCACTCCCTGCTGATGCAAGTAGACCAGCAGCTCGCACAATGCCGTCTGCTCTACATCCTTGACCGAGTTGAGCACCCTGTCTAGAGTCCTCTCTACAAGCTTTGGCATGTACGCCTGCGCGCATGTGAGCAGCAAGGGCAGGCAGGTGGGCTTGCTAGTCATGCTTTGAGCTGCGTACTCACACCACTGCCACGGGTAAAACAACAAGAGGGCAGCACAGCCGAATGATCCATCTGTTGTTTGCCATCCAGCGCTGGCGGACTCAATGGGAGGCCGGGCTGCTTGGCTTTACAACACAGCAGGTCTATCATTGTTGCAACAGCCGTTGGGCGGAGAGCCAGGGAAAAAGCGTGAGCTGGCAAAGCCAAGGCAGGTTCAGCACCACAGTGCGTTCCCAAACCATGGCCCACACGCGCATTTGGTGGCCTTGTGCTGGTGCGCGTTCCTGTGCGGACCTGGCAAGGTGAAACACGTGCACATCCCGACAATCTCGTCAGCTTTTTACATCAGCAGCACATGCAAAAGGGGAGCCCCTCTGAGTACGGCACACACCACCTCCACCAACAACAACACCAACTCCGCATAAGCCGCGGGGGAAAGGCATCACCATCACAACCCCGACCACGAGCAGCGTTGCTGTGGGTGCGCACCGGCGACTGGAGCTCCTGCACGCACTGCAGCGCCTCCTTCTTGTCCAGCGTTGACGCGTACTCCTCAAGCAGTGAGTCTGTCTTTCTCTGCAGCTCCTCCTCTGACAGGCCGCCACCCTGCACCGCCTCAGGCGCTGCGCCTGGGCCTGCGCCTGCTGCAGGCTGGGGCCGGCTGCGCAGGGTCACACAGAGCATATGCAAAAAGGCAAAGCAATCTTCAGCACACGCTGATGCCGCTGCAGGCTGGGGCCGGCTGCGCAGGGCCACACAGAGCATATGCACAAAGGCAAAGCCATCTTCAGCACACGCTGATGCCGCTGCAGACTGGGGCCAGGAGCGCAGTGGCGCACGCAGACCGCGCGTGCGCACATCCGCACCCAACCATATCCCCGCGCAAGCACACGCATCCCCATGCAAGCACCCTCACCCTCACCCAAACACGCCCACAAGCACAACACATACACAGGCCCGACGTGCGCCATGTGTTCGCCTGGTGAGGGCACGCAGCACCTTGCGCGCCATAGGGTCAGGCTTGCGCACATGCCACCCGCACCTTGCAGCGCCCTGCCCTGGGCCTGGCATGGGCTGCCAGTCCCCAATGAGCGCGCTCCGGGTTCCGTTGGCACTGGCCTCGCTGCGGAGCGGCGGGAACAAGTTGTTGCTCCAGCCCTCCGCCTCTGAGCGCAGCGGCGGGATGAGCGGCACGTCGCCCGCCATGCCTGGGCCTGCAAGCACCCGCCCGCATGCACACACCGGCACACACATAGAAGTGAGCGCGAGCGAGCGGCCATGGCGCTGCAGGCGCCATGGGCTAGCGCGTGGAGCAAACAATGGCTGGAGGGCTGGCCGTAGTTGCGCTCCACTGAACAGCAACCGGATCATGAGGTTGAGGTTGCGCCCCCGCTCCTGACGCAACCCAAGCCGCCCAAGCCCCTTATTCCCTCCCCTCCCCTCCCCAGCCAGCCCCTGCCCCTAAGTCAACTCCCCTCCCTATCCAGTGGAGCATCTTAGCCCTGCAAGTACTGTGGACCCTCCAGTGCAGTGCCTAAGGTGTTGCGCGCACCTATTCCAGCGCCAGGAAACAACCTAGCTGGCCTCAGCTGCCCCCCGCCCCCTCCCACCACTCCCGACCGCAAGGCCCTGGCCTGGCCACGCTCTGCCTGCACCTGCGCGCCCCCCTCCTCTCACCCATGCGTTGCTGGGCCGGCAGGGTGGGCAGCGTGGCTGCGATGGTGGAGGAGATCATGCCCAGCTCCGCCTCTGCTTGCGCGCGCACTTCGTCCAGCTTCTTGGCCGTGAACACCTCGCGCCGCGGCACCCAGTTGCTGCGGCGGAGGTCCTGGCGAGCGCAGGGTGGGAGGCAGGCAGGTGGTTGGGGCGGGAGTGCAGTCGCGAGCCGCAGCGCAGCATGCGTGCCCCTCATGGCGGGCGAGTGTTGAGTCCACTCAAGGAGTGGAGCTCCAGAGATTGCCAGGGAGGGGGAGAGGGCGTGGGAGGATGTGGATGGTGGTCCTCTTTTGACCTCTACTCTCAGCACAACATTCCCAAACGCACACTGGGCAAGACAGCAAACCCCAATGCGCACAACAGCAGCCTCCTTTCCCTCTCCCCTCAAGCTCACCAGCACGTCCTTGATGACGAAGCGGATGCGGGAGGCTAGGGCCTTCTCGCCTGCCAGCTTTTCCAGCGTCTTCATCACATCCTCCAGCTTCCGCCGCGTCTCGCTCTTCTCACTCTTGTGCAGGCGGCCGCCGGCGGTGGTGATCATCTCGCATGCGGCCTGCAGTGTGGCACCAGGCAAGCGCGCAGGCGTCTGCTTTTTAGTGTGGGTGACGAGGGTCGGCTCACCCTTCATATGCAGTGCATGGTGTGGCGCGGGAGCACACTCACGCCAAGCAACTAGCACTGTCTTGGGGGCATAAGGGGCTGCGCAATCAAGGCAGACTTCACTCACTGCGGCCTGCAGCACGCACTTGTCTGCCTCCGGCCTGCCCTAGCTAAATGGTTCAAAGTGCACCCGAGGCACTCATTGCCATGCAGTCAGGTAGGGCGTACGGCCTGCACGGCTACACCACATGACTGTGACCCAGCGTAGCACTGGTGCCGTGATCAACCAAAAGGACGCCAAGGGACAGCTGCGCCTGCAGGCCCTGAAGCAGAATGACATGCCAAGGGGACCTTTCCCCTTTCTTTTCAAGGAGCCATGCCATCCCAGACGTTTCTAAGTACACTAAGTACGGCGCAGAGGGCGGCAACCAGAGGCAAGTGCATAGTAGGAGACAAGCGGGGCCGACACAGGCGCTCCTCTTATTAATGCGCGCAAACCTGTGTGCCATCACCGTCTCCCCCACCTCAATGTTGTCCTCGGGCGGCAGCTTGCCCTTGGGCGCCGACAGCAGCTCCTCGATGCAGTACGTCATAATCCAGTCCTTCACCATGTCCAGCTTGTACAGCTCCGAGATAAGGCGCATGTTGCCCATCACACGCTTCTTCACTGCGCGCTCTACCTCCTCGCGCGACTCCGCGTCCGGCTGCTTGGACTGCTCCTGCAAATGGGGCGGGCGGCGGGGTGCGTGCAGGGGATGGGCAAAGGAGGGCGTCGCAGGCACGCGCACCAGGGCAGGGCGGCTGAGCAGCAGCCGGAAGGGGGGTGGGGGCGGGGAGGTAGAGCGCCGCGCAGGCCATGGGTGATCGGGCGTGCGCGCCAGGGCATGGTTCCAAGGTAGGTACAAGCGCTGTGGGTCAGCGCTGGGCACGCTGCATATGCTTCCATGGGCCAAAAGCTCCACAGGGGCACGCTGCATGTTTTGGGGGCCTATGGTCTTGGGAGGGCCGCCCTCCCGGGACACGCTGCCTGATCCCTGTGCCCAGACGGAGGGGCGGTGAAGGTGCGAGCGAGGCAAGTTCAACAACCTTCAGTGGAAGGGCTGAGAGGGGGAGGCTCAAGCTCCCCAGGTACTTAAACAAGCAGTGCCTGACACGTCACAGGGGCTCAGCCTTCAGGCACCCAGCCCCTCTCCTATCTCTTTGTGTACCACACATCACTTGGGTCCAACCAGGGGGGCATTCACTACAGCAGCCCCGGAAACTGCATGGAGACAGCCCCACACTCCACCATGGCAATGAGCTCCCCCCGCATGGGAGGTAACACACACAAACACAATTGCACACAACAAAAACACATGCACAGGTGCACATACCCCGCTCCATGGACGTGCACATAGCAATGTGGCCTCCCTCTCAGCTGGGTGACATGCACTTCACAGTACAGAGCACGCACACAGTTTACGTGGAAGCTCACCACTTGCCCCGCTCGCCTCGCAAACAGCAGCACACAGGCAGGATCAATGTGAACACCGCGTGCCACGGAGGCAGTGCAAGCGCAGCACGCACCATGCGCAGCGTCTCCGCGCCCTCAAACTCGTCTTGGCACGTGTTCAGCAGGATTTGGCGGAATGTCACGGGCTTGTCGCCGCCTGCAGGGGGGGGGAACTCGGGCAGCTCCTTGGACAGCTTCATGCACAGGTCTGCATACATCGCGCAGTACGTGGGCTGCTCCACAGCGTTCTCAAACACCAGCGTGATGGTGTGGCGCAGCACGTCGGCGGTGGTGATGACCTCCAGCAGCTGCTGCAGCAGACGCTCAAACTTCTCTGGCGTCAGCTTGTTCAGGATGCCCTTGATGGTGCGCAGGGCCTGCCGGACAGAGTTTGGTGGGAGATTAGGGGTGTGAGGTCAGCTGAATGCCTGGTTCAGGCAAGTGCGGCAGGAGGTGTAGAGTGACTGGTCTGAGCTGCGCGCAAACAGAAGCCGGAGGGACAGGAGCAGTACTGCACCGTACTGCTTCAGGCCATGGCACAAAGCTTAACGCGCTGGCCAATTCCGTGCCAGCAGCCGCGGTAAGACGGAAGGAGTTACGTAAGGAATGGGCGTACAGAATTTGCAATGTGGAAGTCTAAGGAGCTGCGTGGCAGCGGAGCAGCTGGCAGAAGCGTGTGCTGCAGCACTTACCCTATCCTCACTGGATAGGGCCGCCCCAGGCCTGTAGGCTTGGAGGCCAACATCTGCTGCTTTGATGACCTTCCCCTCTGCAGCAGCTTTAGGAGGTGCAGCCGCCTGCGTGGACAAATGGGGGGCAACCGCCAAGGGGGGCACACTCACTATCAATTGCAGTTAAAGAAAGGACTGTGAAAGTCAATGAAACGCAGAATGACCAGGTGGATGCATGGCCTGACCGGGATGCTCTGGTAAATCTTGAGGATTGCAGAACACACGGGTCTGTCGCACGCTGTCTTCTTCCACAGACCCAGGTTTGCCAGAAGAACTAGTCGTAGGAGATGAAGTGGTGATGTCCTGAGATGATTAGACCATGCCCATGCTCCTACCTGCAGGTGTTGACGTTGTGAGCGACCTAATGCAATGGAAGGCCGTGACACTGTTACCCTCACGCACCTCAGGCTGCTTGGCTGCTGCTGGGGGAACAGTGGGGGCTGACAGGTTGAGCTTGGTCCTCTCAGCTGGAGGAGCTGCTGCAGCCGGCGCAGCTGCTGCTGGGCGCTCCCACTGCTCCTTGCCACCAGCCCCGTCTGCAGGCGTGGCCGTGGGTGCCGCCTCATCGCGCGCGCGCCAATCCCTGTCATCTATGTCCTCAGCTACTTTCTACGAAGCAAAGGAAGGGGTAGGGAGGCAGGCTCAGGCGTCAGGAATGAGCAGGGGAGGTCGGGCGGGATGCGCCCGAAAATACGAGGGGTGGGTGCCCCTTAAGGAGCGACAGACGGGCACAGTTAGCTTCTCACGGCCCAGAGTCACGCACCTGTAGCACCAACCGCTGCTGGTCACGCTCCGAGTCCTCGGAGATGACGATTTCGGGCAGACCCAGCTGCTGCACCTCGAGCGGGCACTTGGTGTGGCGCTGCACGCATGCAGGTCAATGGCAACGCAGTTACTGCACGTGTGGGAGGGTGTGCTGCAGGAAGAGGGAGACAGGGAAGGAACCTGTGAGCAGAAGACCTGCCCAAAGGGTAGTGCGCTTTACATCTGTCAACTGCATGGTGCCGGCTGCACCTTGTATCGCATGATTTGCACCCAGTCCACCTGACACCCACCTCCATGAACTGCATCAGGAAGTCCTTACTGTACTTGATGCGCTCCCACTCCTTCTTGGGCTCCACTGCATCGTCCAATGTGGCGGTGGTGGTGGCCTGCGTCCCCGCGCAGAGCCTGAATTAGTCCAGCTGCGGTATCTCTTTGTGGCAAGAGTGGCTCAGCACATGTCCATGAACTAAATCAGGAGCTCATGCACAATGTTACCGTACACACGCTGTGACCGACACAAGCCACCCAGCTCAGCAGCAGGGGAGCATCTCCTCAAATGCCTTTCCCCCTGACTCCAATGTTTGCCCCACCTTCTTGGCTTTGATACCGAAACCGGCACCTGCTCCAAATTGCTTAAACGGGTTGCTAGCACTCAGGCCTGCGCATACACAGGTGGACCGAGGGATGCTGGGGGCTCAGGTCAGTGAGCAAAAGGTGTGCTAGTGAACGGACACCCAGCAGGTGCACCGTTTAAATGCTCCTAGTTCATGACAAGTGAATGGCCAAGGTAGACTATTGCAAAGCAGGCTAGCAACTCTCTCTTGGCTGTGTGACTGGGCGCCCCCCAACACCATGCACCTGCACCGCCAGGCTTGAGGACTATAGGCCTCAAGCTGATTGAGTCGTCGTCCATATTAAATTTTGTTGGAGCAATCAGAAGTTAGCTGATCTTGTTGTGATGCAGAGCTCCACCGTATCTATATTAAAATTTACTGAATCAATAATAAATCTGATAAAAAAGGTTCGTTCAATGTGTGCTGATCCGCTTATCACACGCTAATGAGCTCACGGTTTATTAAAGGTTGTGTCTAACGAAGTGATTTCTGGCTCTGTAAGTGAGTGGCACAAATCTGAATTGGTGGGTAGATGTCTACCTAAGCCTGACAGGTGTGGACTTTGACCTAGTTTCCTTGTGTCCTTCGTTCCGGACGTCAAGATCTTATTGCACTCACATTTTGTTTTAGATGGATGTGCATCCCTTGGCAGTGTGGATGGAGAAACTTTGCATAAGTCAAACAATCCCCTCAAGCAAGCTTGTCTGTTCCCCTTGCATGCCTTGCAGGCTCTATATGAATCTTTTTGACAGTTTTGAAGCAGTGCACACAAGCGAGCGCTTGAAGGAGCAATACATTCTAACCTTGGGTCAACTCAGCGCCTTGTTGGACACAGGCAAGATTGATGACTCGGCAGTTTGAAGTAGACGTAGTGTGGCTGGCAGATGAACCCAAGATTTTGTGAGCATATATTTCCTAGTGCGCTAGCTACCTCTGAGCGAGCCAAAAATGGTGCTCGTTCGACATTGTGCAAAACGTGCAATCCCACAGTGCCAACCAATCCAGCGGCCTGCTGCTTTCCTGCTCCACTAACTCGAGATCAACAGGGTCAGCGGCCAGGCTGCCCAAACTCCTGATCCGTCATGCGTCGCTTTCTTCCTGCTCCTTTAAGCCATCATTCTATCCACGACAGCTCTGTGTTGGATCTGGCAGAGGCAGAGGGCCTTGACCTTCTGCATCTCACCCCTTTTGCGCATCTCCAGGCTCTCCTTCACCATGCAAAGCGCCGAGCCCAGTCCTGCCTAGCGGGGCCAGCCCTGGGCGGCTAGCTTTGGCGGACAGGACCAATGCAGGCGGGTGCACGCCCGCGCCTACACAGGCTCAGGGCCGCGAGCCGTCTGTGCCGTGCCGCACGCCCCTGCTAGCCCTGCAAACCACCAGTGGGCGGCAGCCCAGCCCTAAGGTCAGCAGCGACAAGAGGCACTTCCGGCGCAGGCGGTCCTCGCTCGGCAGCGGCGCTAGGGAGGCACAGGCGTGCTCGCCGTTGACGCCTGGCGGCCTTGCTGGGCAGGGGTGCAGCCCTCTGCCACTGCAGCAGAGCATCCCCGCACAGCAGCAGCAGCAGCAGCAGCAGCAAGAGGAAAGCAGGGGTGGGGCGTGTGATTCAGGCAGCCCAGGCTGGCCGCAAGCGCTTGAGGCCAGGCTGGAATCTGAAGCCGTCCACGTCCCCTTGCCTGCTCTCCCCCTGCCTCCCTACCCGATTCAGGGCCAGCAGCTCAACACAAACGCAGTGCAGCAGGTGAGGCAGACCGTCCAAGCCACACCAGGGGGCCACACCAGGGGGCCTGCCAGGGCCACACCAGGGGGCCACACCAGGGGGCCACACCAGGGGGCCACACCAGGGGGCCACACCAGGGGCCACACCAGGGG
>LFCJ01004131.1_pt1 | contig 10640 bp, 15 predicted proteins | sample 643141 | NCBI WGS metagenome assembly LFCJ01 (sample SAMN03766243, study PRJNA286221) | soda lake metagenome | biome: soda lake; feature: Kulunda steppe; material: water; isolation source: sample B1-Br-g2 brine of Lake Bitter-1 | place: Russia: Kulunda steppe | collected 2010-07 | reverse complement strand
GCTTTCACAGCAGGATTCTCATTTCTTGCACGACATTCGACTTCGTGTTGTTTGACAAGATCGCCTAGATTCTCATCTAAATCCTTGAAAATCCACTCGTCATGTTCCACAAGAGCAGATGCCCGGGCCTGAGGTAGGTGTATAGCCACCATCTGCTCATATTCAATATCTAGCGCAGGATCTGCGATTACTTGACTTGGAGAAAAATGGATACCATCTTTTTTTATTTTACTGATGCGGTATTGACTCGTTTCTATTCTAGCATTGTACCTTCGGCAAAAATCTCTTGCTTTGTCATCCATTATATTTTCTCGCCTGCGTCAAATCCGCGGAAAGTTTTGAATCTGGGGAAGCGCAGAGAATACGTTCCGTCTTGATTGCGCGAGACAGCATCTGCTCTAACTTCCACAATCGAACCTGGAAGGTTGTCTCTGTTCTCCCAAAACTCCGTTCGCTGCTGATCAGAAAAACCAGATCCCACATTGACTCGTATTTCTTTACCTTCCTCAGATCCGGAGCACACGAACGCTCCCAGTCTTCCTTCATTTCTGCCTGTTCCTTCTTCTGTGTCGTCTATTCTAAGAGAAACTTCCACAAACGGTTTCTGCTTTAGCCAGCTGTGTGTACGCTTGTTTTCGTAAGGTGCATCGGCATCTTTAATCATCAACCCTTCAAAACCGCCGTCAATAGCACGTCTATTAAGCTCTACAAAGCGAGATCTCCCCGCTTCGGTATCTAAGTCAACCATTTCCCATTCAAGTGCTTTTACGTGCTTTAATACATCTTGATGATCTTCTACCCAAGCACGAGTAATTTCTGAACGAAAATGCTGTGACTGATTCCAGCCACCGTTTCGCCACGAGTTGTAAGGAACAGTATCAAACAGATGTAGCACAGCATCGTCTGCTGCTACATTTTCCTTTCTATGCACCTGTTTCATCAAATCCTGAAAGTTAGCACTCATTACTTCGCCGTCTAACATAAGAGGATAAGGCGGAGGGTAGTCGCGAATAACTGCTTCAATCTCTCGTTCAATGTGACCAAAGTTTTCGAAACGCTTGCCGTTTCTAGAAAACATTTCCACCTTCCAGCCAAGTTCCGAAGCATCATGAGTTATCATGGTAATAACCCTAACTCCGTCTAACTTGATCTCCACTTGTTTCTTGCCTGTGACTTTCTTTTCGTGATTTGCTGCATCGTGTGCAAGCTGGCAGGAAAACACAGGTACACCCCAGTGAGGCACACCTTTCCGTTTACATACCTTGTTCACAGTCTTTTCTGATACACCGCATTTCAAATCTTTCTGCAGAATTCTACGATACCAATCATTCCACTGCTGCTGTGTGGCAACATCACAGGCCAACTGTACAGCGTCTCTAGCATCATGTCCTGTGAGTTCGCGAGCAACTAACTGACCTTGCAGTTTGAGAAAAGCTTCCCAGGGTAGACCTTGCCCTTCTGCTTCTGCTTTGAAAGGTACTTTTTTAATATAAAAAGTGTTTAGAGGATTAAGAGCAAGGCAAACACCTCGAAAGAATTCTTCCAAACCTTCGTCAACAGCAGCTTCAAGAATCTGCTCTTTGTCTAGGCGACTGTTTGTTGATTCAAGGCGGCGTATAATTTCGTCTGGTTGTGTTCTCATTTAGTCTTCCCAGTATACCGGTGCTTGTTCTACACCCAGATCTTCTATGTGTACAGGCTTGTAGTCTGTGTGCTCTACACATACACAGCGATAAGGTCCAGGTGGTGACTGAAGTGAATGGAGGTGGCCATGCACGTTGACAAGATAAGGCTGTTCTGGAACATGCTCTTTTCCTGGCACACCTCTACGCAATTGAGTTTTATTCAAGGGAATATGCGACAGTATAATGCCGTGTTCGTGCATGGGCTTCCATACAAGAATTTTTGTAACTAGCTCATGCTTTGCAAAAAACTTTGCATCGTCATGATTGCCCAGAATCAACTGCTTGGAACCCTGCAAGCGTTTCCAGATAGGTATAAATTCCTCTTTAGGACCAAAGAATACATCACCCAAATGAATTACTTTATCACCTGGCTTGATGTTGGAATTCCACTGTTCGATGATATACTCGTTCATATGATCTATATTATCGAATCCAGGACGAATTAGATTGCCTGTGACATGATCTCGAAAATTGAGAATATTTCTATGATTTAGGTGTGTATCACTTATAATCCAGATATCACCTGCCATTGTCTACTCCTCTGCTTTACAAGCAGTATAGCAGATTTATACCACACTGTCTAGTATTTCTTCTACAGTGTCCGATAGTTTAATATCTTCTGGTCGAATAGGTTCTAGCCATGAATCGGGAATATATGCCTGGGGCGACGGACCATACAGAATTGTGATGTCATCACCGCCTATCCACCAATAATGGTCTGACACAGCACATCGACAAGGTTGGCCTCTGAATTGAAAGGTTTCGCCCTGTGCAAAATGATCAATATATTCTTTCACTCTCACAATACGACCAATATTTTCAGGCCGAATTGAATATAGAATTACTGCTAGGTCGCCAGTTTTACACTTCATCTGTTTCACCTCGATTCCATCGATCAACGGCTTCTTGTTTACTAGTGCCATATACTGTTCTGCCGCAGCCAGTATTATGAATTTGGCAGACCACATTCCATTCTACAAATTCACCTGTAAGACGATCACGTTTACTGGGATAGACTGTGTCAATCAAATCTGATTTTCGATTCCAGTCTCGACCGCATTTCGCACATGGTTCTAACATTGTGTTCCTCTTATTTGTTGCTCGGTGTTAGATTCCAACCTGAAACCTGTCGTCTGCACGTTCACGCTTTATTATTGAGCTAAACTCCGAGTGTATTGGTGCCCGGTGACGGTTATGCTCCGCCGACTAGGGGTTACAAATCCCTTGTTATACTAATTTAACTAACCGGGCCTATTCATTTTAAAGAACTAAAAATAGTTTACAGCATTATAGCCTGCTGTCAACCTAAAATACTGGAGCGAATATCGAGATTTGAACTCGAACCTACTGGGTGGAAACCAGTTATGCTAGCCGTTGACACCATATTCGCTTGTATATTTTATATTATATAGCCTATATTTAGTGTGTCAACCGATTAGCAGAATCTTTTATCTTATGAGCGTAAAACCTAAGAATCTTTAGTTCTTAGGTAGTTGACAACAAATTTAAACTTGAGAAATAATTATGAGCCGCCTACAAATTTACCTTGCAGAGGATGACGTTTACGGCCTTTTTTGGCCTTGGGCATTTTGGCTTTGCCTTTTGCTTGTCCCTTAGGACCGGTGGGATATGAGCCTGCGAATTCGCTTTCTTGTTGAGGTTTGTCTTTTTCTTTTTTTGCTATGTTGCAGCCTTTTGTAAAACTTGGGCTTCGGCTTGCACAGTCTCGATCGGGATTTCTTTTTGACCAGTTGTAACCTGCTTGATGTCCGCTGCAGTCATTTGTACAAGCTGATCCTTTAAATCGTAATTCTGATAGAATTTCTGAAAATTTCATAATGTTATAGCTTTAGAGCTTGAAAGATCTTGCGGACTTGGGCCTTGACCTTGTCTGATGGGTTTTTGATATACTTTAAAGCAGCAGGATCTTTTCCTACGGCTGCAATCTGGACTTTTTCTGATGGGTTTTGGATATACATTACAGCAAAAGGATCTTTTTCTACGGCTGCAAGCTGGACTTTTTCTGATGGGTTTTGGATATACATTACAGCAGCACGATCTCTTTCTACGGCTGCAAGCTGGACTTTTTCTGTTGGTTTTCTGATATACTCTAAAGCAAGACCACCACCAGATTTTACGGCTGCAAGCTGGGCCTTGTCTGATGGGTTTTTGATATACTTTAAAGAAATAGGATCTTTTTCTACGGCTGCAAGCTGGACTTTTTCTGTTGGTTTTCTGATATACTCTAAAGCAAAAAAACCTCCATGTTCTACGGCTGCAAGCTGGACTTTTTCTGATGGTTTTCTTATATGTTTGATTGAAAGATAGTGATCTCGAACTAACTCAACTTGTTCATCCTCAGACATAGAACTTGCTATTTTTGCCTTTTTACGTTTATCTTTTCCAATAGCTATACTAGTCTTTTGATCAGCCGGCGAATACCTGTTATCGACTCTCTGATTCTTATCGATTGATTTGATTGAAAAGAATACCGCCTGAACTGGTTCAGATGTGTGGATAATACCATCACCACCGGAATCAATGCACCCATCGACACCAATTTCACGGAATAGTTTGTTCCATGATACGCGATGTTGACCTGATCTCCATTGCCTTCTTGTTTGTTCAGCCGTCATTAATAGATTTGCAAATTCCATAGTAATAAACCAGAATTTACCTCCAGGACTCGAAATCTTTGCTTCTGCCGGAGCACGAATGAAAATATTTTCCAAAATGTCAACATTTGTTTTCCATTCACCCGACCCTGGTGTTATTCCTGCTGTTTTAATGAACACATCAACCATTTTTCGATTGTAATTACCCAATTCGCGGTCTCCCATTGTAGACAGATCTATAATATTGCCCTGAGCGGAAAAAATGTTGGCGTAAGGATTATCCCCAGCAAAAGGTAAGAAACTCATTGCCATATCAGAACCCATACTTGCCACCACGTAACTAGACGGATACGAATAGATGCCAAGTGGTGTATTATAACCTGAACCGGGTTTGATACCGAGTTTATCCACTTCGGTAAATGATACAAATGAATTTTTTACTCTAGTACCTGGTATATCCTTTGCTTTATCTAAATGCTGTTTAATATACTCATTAACTGAAATCTTGGGATTCAGTTTGGGGTTTTTTCTTGCTTCGCGAACCAGAGAGGTTTCTATGATTTCTGATGCTTTCATATCAGTATTTAGCTAAGGAGTTAGACAAGCTACTTTCCTTGTAAAACCCGCGAATTCACTTGCTTTTGTCTTCTAGATTCCTTAATCTTTCTAGATCTTGTGGTGTATTTACGTTTACATAGTCTTTGCAGAAATCAAAAGCTTTCACAGTTTGATTATCCTGTATAGCTAGGTTTATAGCTGCTGGGAAATTGTCATCGCAGCAGTATTTTGTAAACTGTTTATTCAACACTGCAAATCCAGTGCCTTGTAAACTGTTGTATACTATGGTTGGTTTTTCGCAAACTTCGCGAACCTGATGTTGCAAATTCATGTCAATGCTGTATGTGTCATGTATTAGATAACTGTTTTCGTTTCTCCTACAATAGCCTATTGTTGCAATGCTGTTGGAATTTTTGTGTTCTGTTATCAAGTTCTGTATGCGAGAATTTACATAAAATTCGTCCCCAAACATCATAACACACTGACTGTTTATCTGTTCCAGTGCTGCAGCCAGTGCTTGTACAACACCTTGAGTATTTGTAATAACAGTATAATCACAGTCTAGATTTTCTACATCTGCTGGATAATAACCATCCACGATTATGAATCTGTTGACAAATGGTTTTAGATTGTTTACATGATGTTCAAGCAAAGAACTACCATGTACTCGAACAAAACTTTTGTTTTTACCTATTCCTAGCCTTGAACCCTGGCCGCCTGTGATTATGATTGCTTGCATATTTCAAATAACAAGTTTTCCAGACTGTCTTGACTTTGACATTTTTGTTTAAGAAGATTATAGTTGTATTCTGTAATAGGCTCAACATCTTGTAAAAGTTTATCAAATTCTAACTTGGATAGCTGATCCAGTTCTTTTATTATATCTATTATTCTGTCTACCCTGAGTTTGTGATTTTCTATTGTGTCATAATCTTGAGGAATGTAGGGACTAAATGTTTTAAATCCCAGCTTTTCTAGACCTATTAAAAATTTCGAATCACTTACTGCTAGAAAAGGTTTTTTAGCCAGAATTGCTTTATAGGTTTTCTCACTTATAAACGGGGCACCATGGTCAACACCTTCGTCAAATTTACTATGTTCCAGTATGATATGAATATCAGTATCAAGTATAGGCTCGGGAATTCCGCTATAGAAATTTGTATAATCAGCATTTAAATCAATTGTATAAGGCTTTTTTTCAAAAAAATCTCTTGAACATTCTTGCTCTGTATGCAACAAAATGTCTTTGCAAATTTTGTCTGTGCATGCTGGAGAATCATCTACTTCGCCATGATAGGAAAAAACACAACTTTTAAGACAGTTTTCTTTATATATTTCAGAAAAGAAATAGCTTCGCCAGGGCGTGTGTCTACGACAAAGTACACTGAATTTTGCTTTTGATTTATATCTGATGCTGGGTAGCATTTGGAATTCATAATATGGATTATGTTCCAGAAAACTAAACTGATCTATAATACTGTTGGATATATTTGTTTGCAGAAATTCCGTTTGCAATTCATCCAGTACACAAACAACCATTTGTTCTTTGTTTAGGCAGAAATGCTCGGCTGCTGTAACAAGATCTAGAAGCTGTTCGTCATTTACGGCTTCTCCTGCAAAGTCGTATATTATTTTTTTTAAAGGATTTTTTTGTAGAAATTTTATTTGATATTCAGATATGCATTCAGAGAATGTACAGCAATTAAACACAGAATCCAGTGTATGGTAATAGAATGCATAATCAAAAATGCTTCGTTCATTCCACATCTGGACATGCATTGTCTTTAACTGACTGGTATCTTGATTTGGTTTATACTGAAAGAGTCTCACAGGGTATTTATTTGGAGGTAACCAAGTAACGGGCGCAACGTCTTGGTTTCTGATTTTTAAAGAACAAATAAAAAACCCCTGAGCAGTAAAACTGACAGGGGCCGTGTTACGATTTTACTTATAATACCTACCGGGGCATTTGGTCGGAGTTGAAATCTTAGAAATTATCTCGATCGTCATATTGATCAATAATATGATCTACAATTTCATGATACTCTTTTTCAGTAATAAAATAATTAATCGCTTTCATTATAGTTATACGATCCTGGATTAGTTTTTGGAGTTCTGTTTTGGTTCTTGGGTTCTCGTCCATCCCGGCTTCTTCTTCGCCTACCTGATCATCTATATAATGAATTAACTCAGTATGTAAATCTCGCTGACGATTCCACACAGTCGGAGGAGGAAGAAGTTCCTCCGCTTCATCAGTAAGGTCGGGCACGACAGAGCGTGTGTCATTAAATACTTTTAAGGCTTGTTTGGGGTTCTGTTCTGCTTGCTGCAAAAGATTTTCGAATTTTTTTTCGTAGTCGTAAATTTTATCTATGTAGCGTTCAAGTTCTTGTGGGGGTATCTCGTACTGAGTTTGTGGTTTATCATGTTGAAGATAAGGAGGCACCTCCATTTCTTGTAGCATACTACGAATATGTTCTGCTTCAGTAAGTGTTTTTTTCATTTATATGCTCCGTTATAGATTATTTATCAAAAAAACCAAAATTATTTCCTTAATCCAGATCCTTGATTTCGTTCACGGCTTCTTCAAAGGTGTTAATTGCCCAATCAATTTCTTGCTCTGACACAATAAGAGGTGGAATCCAGCGAATCACATTGCCTCCCCAAGGTCCGCACTTGATCATCAGTAAACCTTTGTGTTCAAGAATTTTTAACATTTGTGCTGCTCTTTCACCGCCGGTTTTAGTATCTGTGTCTGCAAAGTGAGTGCCTATCATGAGACCTTTACCAGTTACAGCAGCAATTTCTGTATGCCTGCGTTGTAAAAACTGCAGTTTTTCTTTCAGCCGTGTGCCCATAGCAGCAGCGTTTTCTACTAGGTTTTCGTCACGCATCACATCCAGAGTTGCCAAGCCCGCGGCACAAGCAACAGCATTACCGCCATACGTGCCGCCCTGTGATCCAGGCAGGGCCTTGCTCATGAGAGAAGCAGGTGCAGCCATAAAACTCAACTGGAATCCGCTAGCGACGCCTTTCGCAGACACTACAACATCTGGTGTTACATCATAGTGTTCAAAGCCCCACATCTTGCCAGTCCTGCCGTTGCCTGCCTGCACTTCATCCATGATTAAAAGAATTCCGTGTTTTTTGCAACGCTGTTCTAGTCCTTGCATGAAACGCTTGCTTGCAGTGATATATCCTGCTTCTCCCTGAATGCTTTCTATCAGCATTGCAGCAGTTTCCATAGGCACACTCTGCACCTGCAGAATATAATCAAGTTCACGCAAGCAGAAGTCTGCAGCCTCATCCTCTGTCATGCCATACCAATTGGTGTCGGGAAAAGGTGCTGTCACAACACCACCCATCATGGGCTGAACACCCTGACGAACAGCGGCACTGGATGTGGTTGTGCTGAGACTGCCCATTGTTCTACCGTGAAAGCAGCCGCGGAATGCAATGATGTTCGGCTTACCAGTTGCCTGGCGAGCAAGGCGAATTGAAGTTTCAACTGCTTCGGTGCCTGCGCTGGAAAAGAACACAGAATCAATTGGATCTGGCAGCAGTTCACAAATTCTGTCACTCAGTTCTAGAATAGGCCTATGACGCATGATTGCATATTGAGCGTGAACCACTCGATCGATCTGATTCTTAGCAGCTTCGGTCACTCTTGGATGGCAGTGTCCTGTACTAAGAACTCCAATACCGGACGAAAAATCCATATAGCGTTTGCCATCTTCGCCCCAAACATACATGCCTTTTCCATGGTCTACCACAATGTCAGAAGTCTGACGCAATAGAGGTGAGAGATGGTGATTGTGTTCAGTTGTACCTTGCATTTTATTCTCCGATGTGATTGGCAGAGGAGACAGGATTCGAACCTGCGGGCCGCGTTTCCGCAGCCAACTCATTAGCAGTGAGCCCCATTCGACCGCTCTGGCACTCCTCTATGTGTCTATTTACTTCTTGTCCTTGCCGTCTTTGTTTTTATGGCTGAAAATTCTATCCCATCCCGCTTGATACTTTCGATCGTCGGCGCTTTTACGGCGAGCGTCACCTTTTCCGCCCGACCATTCACCTTTCATTATTCACCTCTGTGTGTAATAATACGATCAACAAGACCATACTCTAGTGCCTCTTCTGCACTCATAAAACAATCTCGATCCATGTCACGTTCAAAGTCTTCATAGGTCTTGCCGGCAGTATTGTGCTCTACATACAGTTCTGTAAGGCGCTTCTTCCAGTACTGAATCTCACGATAGGAAATTTCAATATCAGAAGCCATGCCACGAGCGCCGCCGGAAGGCTGATGAATCATGTGACGAGCATTGGGCAGCATTTTACGCTTGCCTGGTGTACCTGCCTGTGCTAAGAATGAACCCATTGAACAGGCCTGTCCTGTAACAATAGTAGCAACGTCTGGCTTGATGAATTGTATGGTGTCGTAAATTGCCATGCCTGCGGTAATTACGCCGCCTGGGGAATTGATCATGAAGGTAATGTCTTTGTCAGAATTTTCTGACTCCAAATACAACATCTGTGCTACAATTAGATTTGCTCCCACGTCCTCTACAGGACCGTTCAGCATTATAATACGTTCCTTCAATAATCTGCTAAAAATATCGTACGAGCGTTCGCCTTTTGAAGTCTGTTCAACAACCATGGGAACCAAATTCATATCCATTATAACCTCTTAGTAGTCTTGTTCGTCTAGTGCAATTACAGCGTGTCTTGCTGCTCGGTGTAAGTCCACAACTGCCTGTTTAAGTTCAGGCTCTGCGTCAATGTCCTTGATCTGATTATAGATGTTTGAATTGAAATAATCAACATCTACATCGTCCAAACCCTGTGCAAATCTCTCCAAAACTCGTTGAAGTTCTTCCTGCATTTTTACGTTCTTCCTTCCTTTGTGTGATATGCTCGTGGTCCTTCAGAGGTAAATTCCATGCCTCCCATTGATCCTACATAAATGTGATGCTTGTCATCGTAGGCAAGTGTGATTTTCACACTGCGTTCAAGACTGACCACAAGTCGTGCCTGAGGTTGAAACTCTAAAACTTCTCCATCTACAGTTTTGTCGTGATCTGTGTTGTGTATTTTACACTTGTCGTCATATGTGGTCTTCATTGTTGCTCCTAGTGTGATAGTCCTGCTAGCATTTTGTATTGTTCCCATGCTTTCTTTACCGCGGGCTTGTCTTCCAACTCACCATCGGGTACTATGGTATCTAACCACGAATAATCTGCTCTGAATCGATTAGCAGAACCGAACTGCCTTGGCTGATGCAGTTTTCCGCTTTCGTACAGGTCAATGCAGATGTTTCGGATTTCTGTTTCGTGATCATCAAGACCGTGCCACACAGGGTTACTTACGCCGCCGTGTAGATAACCCTGCCAAATCTGTTGCCAGTGATCGTTGTCGTTGGGATCAAAGTCTGTGCGAGATACAATCACAAGAACGTCTTCGTAATCTACACGACCTTCAAAAATGTCTCGAACACAGCGTGAAAGACTTAAACCCACTTTCATAATAGTGTCTCCATTAGATTCATGGCAACCGCAGTGGAAGTAATAGCAGAGCCGATCATGATTGCTCTGTCACTCCACTGCATGCCTACATAAATCCAGCCAATGCCTGATATAATATAGGCTATCTGACCGGGGATAGGCAGGCCGGCAGACATGAGAAACACGCCTACCACAGCCATTGTGACAGCAGTCCATTTGATATACCAGTCTGGTGTGCCAGTAGGTGTAGTAGGCTTAACACCGTCGTACTCTGTCTG
>LFCJ01004130.1_pt1 | contig 10642 bp, 8 predicted proteins | sample 643141 | NCBI WGS metagenome assembly LFCJ01 (sample SAMN03766243, study PRJNA286221) | soda lake metagenome | biome: soda lake; feature: Kulunda steppe; material: water; isolation source: sample B1-Br-g2 brine of Lake Bitter-1 | place: Russia: Kulunda steppe | collected 2010-07 | reverse complement strand
GTAGAAAACCGTTTTAACCGGTGAGTGACGGAATACGTCGAAAATAAAAGCCGACGGAAGGCGCCGTGACGTTCCAGAGAGTTTCTCACTCCCTGCCAAACATCTGGCGCATCATAGATTAAACGGTAACCCCAACGGGCTCCCGTTGGAATCCTGATCCCTGATTCGGCGATATTCGATGACAGTCAGTACTGCGTCGCAGTATTCTTTCAATTTGTGTAATAATTGACCAGAAATAGTTTTGATGATTGATGTACCAATAAGTGGTATGGTTGTGTATTTGCCTCTCAAACTGTGGGATTGGATTTTAAATAATCCTGCAACTTTCAGCCAGCTTCTGTTTTCTTTGGCTCTGGTGATTGCTACGGTAGCTTATACGTACTACACGAAGGGGCAGATTGATGAGATGGAAGAGGCTCGGAAGCAGTCTTTGAAACCCGTAGTGAAGGGTGGAATTGGTTTGATAGGTCCTGTGAACATGGCTTGTACGATTCAGAATACGGGGAAGGGTGCGGCCCATAATGTACATACGAAGATATATTTTGAAGATATGGATTGTGAGCCTGTGGAGTTTAAGACTCCAATTTTGACTACCGATGAAGAATACGAGTTTGGGTTTCCGTTAGGGAAGGACAATGGATTCTCGATTGGTATGAATGAGATTGAGTCAGCAATTGATGAGAATGATTCTGAGGGTATTCTAATTGTTGAGACTACCTGTGAGGATGCCTTTGGGAGAGAGTATGAGCAGCGGACTGAGATTGATGTATTGGATGTGAAAGAGAATCTGAGTCAAATTATCAGGGATGGTGAAGAAAAGAAGATACGGAAAGCGGTTGAGGGCATAAATAGTAGTGTGGAGGATATTGCGAGCGAGATAGATTTCGAGCCACAAGCTGAGGCAGCAACTCGGGAGATCTATTTTGAGGTTTTGGATAAGATTGAGTCAGAGGGTACGATTGGGTTTGAGGATTTGATGTACCAGATGGGTCTCTCAAAGAACTTGCTGTATAACATGATCTACAAAATGCAGAGAGGTGGGTTAGTGGACTATTCGGAAGATAAGAATCTACGGTTGCATGATAATGTGGAGATTGAGTGGGTTGGAGGAACGATTGCGGATGTGGATAAGGATTCTATTGGGGGAGCTTCTGGGAAGCAGATTGTTGAGGAGATACAGTCTAAGGTTGATATAGCGGAAGGTGATGAGGGTGCTGAAGCTGGTGAAGATGATGAAGAGGAAAAGGAGGTTGAAGAAGAGACTGAATGATTCGGTTTTGAGCTCTCTGTACTGTTCGGTTTCACAATGTGTCTGTATGCAAACCTACTGAACGGAACATTCAGAGCAAATACGCCGAAATCAACACCATGAGGGCTATTCTATGGCACCCTTATCTATCTAAATGGTCGTGCCCACAGTCTGCGATCGATACTCTCAGTATGTACTTCGAGTCAGCTGTTCTTCGCGGCCAGCAGATTACTAGGAGTTCCTCCGCACGGTCTTGTAAAGGAAGACTGATATCCGAATTCAGGCGTTGTGAACTCTGATTTTCGGCATAAAGTGCGACCTCCGTCTCGAATCCCTCCGGAGAACCGGTTTGAATTTCTGTCTTCGAGTCCAATCTCCGGCCCGATGTTCTGACGACCTCAGAATCACCAGCATCATAGAAGAAATGGGCCCCATTGGACACCCAAGTAGATTGGATTCGCAGGTAATTCGGTGGAGTTTCAAGCACAGGTTTGTGAGCTCAAGCACCACTAGTCACTGTTCGTTAAGATTCTATCACCAGGTTGCAATAGGTTCTTTTTAACCCCCTGTGCGATTCGGTACGCCACGGTAGTATTAAGTAGTGTTATTCGCTTTATAAGCTAAATGAATGAACTAGAGGATATCTCTTCCTTTAGTCGAGAACATCTTCCACCTGCAAATCATAGTTACGTTGCTTGGATGGATATTATGGGTACATCAAATATGATGAAAAACTTTTCAGATATAGCAGCGGTAAACATCTGTAAGTTATACCTTTATGTCACACGCGCACCGAATTACACGGATGTAAATTTATATCCCATGGGTGACGGGGTATTTGTCACTACACAAAAAATAGAGTATCTTTATAGCTTTTTACGCGATGTATTTTCGCAATTGGCGGCTGACCAGGTTACTAGTCACAGAGAAGGTGAATTGGCCTTGCCGCATGTTTCAATTATTAAGGCTACGATTACTGCGGGAGAGGTTAGAGAAGGTACAAATTTCAAAAAGACTAGGCTTGCTCATCATGAACACAAAAATCAATTGTTATTTGGTAAGCCTGTGGCTCAAGCTCATGGGTGTGAAGATAAGGCACCGCCATTTGGAGTTTATAAACATAATTCACTGAAAGATTCACAAGAAAGCGAAACTTGGGAATGGTGGGAAGATTCTGATCTCAACTCTCTTTTAATGGATTTACTTGACAAATATTATAATTACTTCTCATCAAACCGGGAGTACAATTATAGCCAAAAGAAAATCGACCAGCATCAAAAACAAGCTCGGGGGTATCTACAATGACAGATATCGAAGCGGAATCTTGGGTGGTTGGAATAGAGCGAGACAATGGGATGATTGGAACAATAACTTCAGAGTCCTATATTAATCCAAAAGAGATATCTAACGTGTATATAGCGGTGCTCAGCAATGGAGATGAAAATGAATTTGAAATATATGAATCATCGCTTACTGAAGTGGCAAGGTATCCCAGATCGATGGGGCCAGAAATACAATATTCTACCACTATTCAGGGAGAGATCTCTGATTCGGGAGAACTATGGTTAATTGAGTTCAACGTCTTCGAATATCCTAAAGGCGCGTTTAACATGTCACAAATTCTCCATTCAGAGACCATATCAATCTACGATGGGGATCCCGGTGAGCTAATTGACCAGCTTAAATCTGAGTATTAAGTACACATATTTGGGTTGATAGAGTTGATTTGGTGGATGCAATTTTGAACACCCGCCGAATCTACTGTAACCAAAACAGGCGGAGAGCCACACTCAGAATAGATTGGCGGATAGATCACCGAATACGTTTTCCAATCGTCGGACTGCATCCGGAGCTATTCGCTGGGCAGCCATCGGTTCAATGATCCGAGAGGCGAACACAGCGGCAGCAAGTTCCTCATCGCTTCCTTTTCGGTAGTCAGCAAATGGGCCATCTGTTTCGATCATCGGTCCATGGAGCCGCTCCGAGAGTCTTCGTGCCTGCTCCTTTTCCTCAGTGGTTCGGAAAAGTCGTTCTTGTTCTTCGATCCCGCTCTCCGGACTCCACGCGTCGTAGAATGCATGCCCCACTTCGTGGGCAAGTACTACTCCTGCTCGGAACCCCGGAAAATCATCTGAATCCGTCCCGATCTCGATTAATCGAACTCCACGCCAATACTTCCCCCGGACGGTCTCGTCTTCAAACGAAACATCGTGTTCAATTGTATCAACAACATTCTCTTCAATAGCTAGCTCAGCTACCTGGTCGGCACGACGGCGATGTTCATCAACCGGAATCGTATCCACGAACGGAAAATCGAGCTCAATCATATTTTCCCGCCACTCCGAGAGAGTTCGAGTGACTGGCTCGTTCGATTCCTCATCTCGTTTGCGTTCGGCTTCCTCTCGTGCGCTATGGAGCTGTTGCGCTTGCTCTAATGACTCGCCCCCTTCTCGAAGTGTGAAGGGAGTGTCGTCATCCCCTAGACGAACAAACCCGTCATCTAGTTGTTGAATACGGTTATCCAACCGATCTGTGAGTGCAGGCGACGGAAATCGGCTCATTTAGCGTATCCTCGCATCTTACGAGAGAGGAGTAATATCGTTCGAACTATCGGCATCGTCACTGACGTCTGCTTCATCAAAGAAATCAGGATCAGCATCAGCGAGTTCTTCAGCGTCCACGCGAACAAACTGAACTAGATTCTCTGCGGCGGTGAGTTTCTCCTTTGCTCGCTGAAGATGGGTATCAACAGTACTCGGAGATATATTGAGAATTGCCGCTGTTTCGTCTCTGCTGAATCCTGCTTTCTCCCGTAACGCGTAGACATGGGCCTGTTTATGGCTGAGAGAGGTTAAATCACCAAAATGCCACGCAGTGAGGAGTGCTTCACCGACACTAGATAGCTCAGTCTCTACATTAGCAGTGCTAAATTCTCGAACACAGGCTGACATCAGCCGACTTTCACACTCGACGGTGTATTCCGGCATGAATTCCTTCCTCTGATACCGGCCAAGCAGGATACTCCCCTGACCGTGAATATAGTAGGCAGCCAGCCCAGCGAACGGACCACCACCAATAACACGTCCGACTAGGACCGCGTCCTGATCTGGTAGCCGACGAGGCAAGTCATCGAATTCTGTTTCATTAGAGACGGTTGGCTGATGGGGCATAATCTTACCACATATATGTAGCAACGAGTTAAAAATCTATCGCCGCTAATTTCGTCTCTAGAGTTGGATAGAACCCTAACGTACTATTGTTAGTGATTATAAGATAACATAATAACCAATGCCGTGTCCCGATTGTAACCATACTCTCGCGTACCACCCCGGGAAAGAACGGTTGTTCTGCCCGGACTGCCTCAGTCTTCCTGTCGCGGATAATGACCGCGTCAAGCAGAAAGCATCCTACATCCAAGACAACTACCTAAACCACCCAGAACTCCTCCAAATCCTCGAAGAATTCGGTAGCGTACACGTGATCGCATCACTGCTCAACGAAATGAACGGAGGGGCACACGGCATGATGACCGAAAATCGCATGCCGTTCAAGAAATTCCTGTACGCGACACCACTACTGAAAAACGTGTACGAAGGAGCTGACGCGTTTGAAAAATACTTTGACCCGAATGCCATCAACGTTCAGGAAACTGTCGACGAACGGGTAGACGCATTACTCGGCGCGGACACGATACTCATACCGATTCTAAACCAAATTCAAGAGGATTTTGTCGTGACGATCGAGCAAACACCCGGGATTGGTGATTGGTTGGATTTCTACGGAAACCACGATTTCCTACATTCAGAGTACTGGCTTTGCTCAGAAAGATGCATGCGAGCGACACTCGCAGCACGAACCAGTATCGCTGAAGATTTCCTCCAACAACAGGAACTCTTCCGATCGTTCGATAAACCCGCGAAAGACGACATCGAAACTGTACGTGACTACGGTGATTTCTGGTATGGATTCATCGTTAGTCTCGGATTCGCTGCAACGCTCGAAGACGCAACAAAGAACGCGCTCACGACCGATTTCCCGGACGGGGTCACGATATTCGACATCGAAGAATTCCGCAATTGTATAGACCAGGCCATCGAACAGGAACTGACAGCACGGGCTGAACAAGATCACCGTCCGATTTCACTCGATGAGGATGATTTCGATACGTGCGGCGAGCACGTGTTCGGTGACGACTGGGACAAAGTGAAAGACAGTATTTTACTGACTGAATCGAACTTGGACGCGCACCCGTTGTACTTCCGGATCGAAGGACGTCAAGAGATGAAACTCCCGAACTGGCGAGCTAGTCGCCCAGTCCCAGTGTCTTTCATCTTGTACCCGGATTACTACACGATCCTGTTAGAACGGCAAATCTACCCGTTGCTGAAAAACGGTGATGAACCGCACAGCCGGGACATCCTCGCTGACTTGACTGCGAAACGCGGGCATGAATTTGAACGGTACGTGTACGAGTATTTGAACGAAGCAGCCGATGAAGCGTGGTTCAGCTGTAAAACCGCGAAGCAAAACGGGAACGAAGTGGATGTCGTGTTCGTCCACAATGGAACGGTGTATTTCGTGGAAGTGAAGTTCGTTCTCCCGACGTTAAATATGCTGTCTCAACGCGGGATTCAGGATGTGAACGAGAAATTTGACGGATTGATTTTCAAAGAAGGAAGTGATGATGGAGGGAAACCGTTCCCTGAGAAAGTTGGTGCGTGGCGGAGTGTGGACGCAGGGATGAACGTTTTACATACTCCTAGTACGGACAAAGATGATCGGGAATGGATTACTATTCCTAACGAGTGGCGTGGGTTGGACTACAAGATGCTGGTCGTTTCGAATTTCGTACCATCGTATTTGGAAAAGCAAGGAGTTCGTTTCCTTACTGACTTGGAGTTGTATCAGTGGGTTGAGAACGGTGATAATGTCTTCTACGACGTACTTTGCTAACGCGGATATATAGAAAACAACTCTTATTCGGCGTTTTAAACACGAGCCAGCGGGCCTGTTGAAATCCTATTCTTCATATGCGTTCTAGTCCGAAACAACTGACCACTGAAAACTGCTAAGTGAGTGAAGATACCTCTAAAAGCACTCGTATGTTGGGCTATTATTACAGTTCCTTCTCTATTATCACCTATGAATGGGAATAAAGACCCGCTCCCGCCATCGTTTACATCGATGGAATTCACGGCTGCGGACGGAAATGGTACTGTTTTGAGCACTCATGATCCTGTGGGTGAAATCAAAGATCTATATGATAATATCGAAGGATATGTCGATGAACTTCGAGCGAACAAGCCACCAGCGCAGCTAGAGACAGTCGTTGATGAGACGACAATTCCTCGGGATCTTCGTCAAGACATTCTTTCCTTATATGCTCTCACTGTTGGAGTTATTGAGGCTTATTCAGCAGATTTGTTGATTCAGGAAATCGTTGATACAGAGCACCAGGATAGTAATCAGGCAAAGAAATTTTTTGAGGAAGATCTATCGGCTTCGAAGGGTGTCAAGATGTTGTTGTACACCGGGATTATTAATGAGGGCGTTCACGGAGAGCTACAGCGTGTAATCAACAAGAGGAACAATTACGTTCATCAGCATAATGAAAGCCTTAGTATAGAAAATCACGACGACTTCCTAGCGGACGCGAAACGTTGTGTGAGGTCAACAAATAAATTGGCCATTGAATTGGATGGCGAGGATTTTCGGGATCTGTAGAGATTCATCGTCTGATTTGGCATACACGACTTGTCGATAATCTCATTCGGGATACACTCTGTACTGAGCGATCCGTGAGTCCTGTGTTGACCGGAAACGAGGTAGAACGTATCATTCTCTGAGGATTTTAACGGAGCCACCTAAAGAAATTTATTTGACGAGTTAGAGTAACATCAGGATATGGAATTTCAACGCGTCAAGCGGTCCGGCCCATTCTCTCTCGTGGTCAAACTACAGCACGAGGCTCTGCACTCAAACGCTGATGCGGACTCGGACCCTAATATTGATTTCACCGGTCCTGTGACCGGGGTATTACAGATATCGCTTGAACACGATACTGCGTTCGAGTATCCGCTAGACTTCATTTTCAGCGCTCACGGAGAGTACTTATCGTTTGATACGGTGACGCAGTCGGTCGCGGACGCGTCTGAATTCCCAGTCACCGTTCCGTTCAAAACACAAGCTGCGAACAAGTGTGACCCAGTGACTATCAAAACCTCAGACGGCTGGTTTTCTTCGACCCCCCGTGTTCCATCCGCTGACCTCGTAGTAAGCTATGCGTCGATTCTCTCCTCGCTCGATGATACCGCGGTGAAACAGATGATCGAAGCGTACTACGACGCCAGATTACACCAGACGCAACTCCGCGACGAACACCCGGTTGCCTCACTCTTGGACTACGAACAATACGTTTCCGTCTTGGATTTCTTGTACGAGCACGGTGACTATGGCTCACTACCGTATTCGATCAACGAACCCCGGTCAATCAAAAAGCGAATTATCGATCCAACCGGTGCGTTTCGAGCTGCTTCGATACAGGAATTAACGGAGAAAGTCGAAACGTACGCTGCACAAGAGCACTTAAAATCGGTTTCGGTACAGGAAGTGGTTCGAGAGACACTGTTCGATGCGTGGGATTTCGACCCATGGGATGAGGAACACGACGAGGCCCTAGATCTCCGCCCGGTTGATGAGTTCATCTCACACTTCGGGCTCTCAAAACAGCTTCAAGATACGCTCTCACAAGAGAACATTGCACACATCATCACCACGTACTACGTATCTGACGGGGCGGAAACAGAGGTGTCATTCACACCGAGTGACGTAGCCGAGACATTGACTGCGAGCGAGTACGATTCAGAACGTGATGATGCTGTCTGGCTCTCGTTAGGGAACTCAGACACGCGGATCCCTGCACTCGCACCGCTTGTCCCGACCGCAATTGATCGCGGTGACGATACTGTGACCGCGCATTTCCTTTACTCGCTTGCGAACTCCATCGAGGGAGAACACCGAAAGAACAAGAACTGTTCAGCGATCTACCACGCATCCGCTGAGTTATTCGAACAGTCGGACTTCAGCCGTAAAATTGCAGTTGGAAAAGAAGCGATCATCCGGTCGCACATTCAACGCGGATACCCGTATAAAGCCACGGCATCTACACGAGCATTCGAGTGTTACGATGCAGCGACACAAGTCTACGAAGATTATGAATCAGAACTAAACGATAACTCTGCGACTCCTAAGTTCCTACACGCGGTGGAACAGGCATTGAAAGCAGTAATACGGCAGATGCGTAATGACGGTGATACTGAAACCGCGGTAGCGCGTGCTAACCAAGTGACTAACCGGATCTCCGAGACTGTAGAAGAGTTCGACTCATACGGAACAGTTGCGAAGCTCAGGGCATGGAAACACGGCGTGCACGCCGCGAACGCAGTCAACAATGGGTCATTCAAGCAAGCAAATGCACACCTATCGCAATCAATTACGCACTTCCGCACGTCGGACGAGGAAAACCCGCGATCATCGACCGGTGAAGATCCCGTATTCACGGTGTTCGCCGCGGAACTACAGCAAACAGCGGTCACTGGGTTGCTTGCTGAACGTGACGGGCGGTTCGCAGATGCTGCGGAGCAGTACGCGGACGCCGCAGGCGAAGCTGACGGTAAATTAGATACAACCGGTGTTGCAGACATGTATCGTGCTTGGGCGGGCACTGCTGAAGCGAAAGCAGCACTCGCTGCTGGGAACATTGATACGGCAGCACAAACCGTCTCAAATATCCAACGTGATGGGGTAGATGTTGCGTTTGCCGAACTATCGAAACTTGAGATTCTGGTGACGTTGTTAGAAGAGTACCGTGACGGGTCGGCTCGGGATCCGGACGGCGTTCGCCAGGCGTTAGAGGCTGCGGATGTCTCGGTGACACCGGAAAAGTTCACGCTTCAATACGAGACAGAGTATACCACTGGGTACTCGTTGCTCCTGTCACGGCAACGGTCGAAACAGTTGGGCCTTGATGCTGGTGAGAACACGGAGTTCTTCCGGTTAATCGAGGATGCGATCACACCAACCGGACTGTCAGTAACAGAGACTATGGAAGCGGAGAGTGTGAGCGATGGCGGGGTACAATCCGAGCGTACGGACCCGACACTACCCAGGACATCCCATTCCGCATCTACATCGCCTTCGTCGCCATCTACGGTGACGACTGTTGATCGTGAGTATACGGAGACTGCTCGACTGCAGCGCGACCCGCAGTTTCTCCAAACGGTTCGTGACGCGTATAATGATAAGTGTGCGGTTTGTGGAGTCCGACGGGAAACACCGGATGGACGACCAGAAGTTGAAGCAGCTCATATTAAATCAGTTAGTGACGGAGGGCCGGACACGTTAGAAAACGCGCTGGCGTTATGCCGGTTACACCACTGGGCATTCGATAATGGGTGGTTTGCTGTTAATGATGAGTACCGTGTGCTTGTTTGTGAAGCACCGGAGAAAGATGGGTATGCAGAGTTCACGGAGTACAGTGGTGACCCACTGCACGTTCCGGATAACCCGGATGCGCAGCCGTCACTAGCGTTCATCCGGCATCACCGTGAAAAGCACAAATTTGAATGATCCTTCTTCCACGTTTGATCTGAACGAGTAGTACGATTTCCCCACGGGACGGCGTGAACACATCGATATACAGACGGAAATGGATCGACGAGTGCATCACAGGGTCGGAAATATGACTGCTGAGAGTCTGTGGTTCGGAATGACAGCACGACCGTACTATAGGGCAACTTAATCCACTCGACGCAGGGATCTACGCCCGAAGTCGAGCGAAAGTGTGCTCGTTATCGTACTTCAGAGCACCCAATCTACGGTCAGCACGTAAAAAATTACAGGTTGGACGCAGCTGGCGCGCGGTTCAGAGTCCAAAGACGAACCCGAAATTCACTGCCAGTGGGAACACAATAAAGAGGAAATACATGGCAATTCCCTTCCCAAGCTTTGTAGCATCGGGTGCTGCCCCACCATTACTCATCCAATAATCGTTCCACTCTCTGCGAAGCCGAGTACGAATTGTTGAGGCACTTTGAAGCGTTCCATAAGCAGTAGCCCCACCGATACCGATGACTGACAGCGCTGTGCTGTCATCACTATCCTGATCCATGAATGCATCGAGTTCACTGTTCACCCAATCGGCTCGATGCTTACCTGGTTCGAGATCGCGCGATCGCGGGACTCGATGAGAGTTTTCAACATCAACTAGCGTTGTCGCTTTCGTAACTGGGACTCCATCCTTCGTTTCGACACGATCTGAATCACGGTCGATATGCCCAGGCAGTTCGTGGCCCCTCGGATCGTAATGAATCTGATCCTGATCCGGGAAGCCAG
>LFCJ01004129.1_pt1 | contig 10642 bp, 11 predicted proteins | sample 643141 | NCBI WGS metagenome assembly LFCJ01 (sample SAMN03766243, study PRJNA286221) | soda lake metagenome | biome: soda lake; feature: Kulunda steppe; material: water; isolation source: sample B1-Br-g2 brine of Lake Bitter-1 | place: Russia: Kulunda steppe | collected 2010-07 | reverse complement strand
TGTGTGTGTGTATGTGGTGTGTGTGTGTGTGCGTGTGTGTGTGTGTACGCGTATGCACACACTTTCACATGCGCAAAAGCGCTCACGCAATGCCGCTCATCCCAGCATGCTAGCATCCTATCCTCAAAGGGATATATAAGAGCTATCACATGCCATTTGGCAGGATGACTCTCTCTGTGAGGTACGGTTTAAAGGACATAGAACTATCAAAGGATACACATCCCAACCTCTGCTTCTCCAGGACCGACTTGTGCCCCAGTGTTTCTGTGCCTAGACCACCCGTTCTCATCGTAGACCCTGCGGTCCCAGCCCGACCTGCGTTATAAGCCAACATACACGGTTCAACACCATTGGACCTGCACCTGCCGAACGCCTAAGCATAACTGGCAAGCTTTCCCCTTCCATTGAAGCTCGAAAAGGCTACTTCTGGCCGACAACCCACCTTCTGCCGGCATTTTCTTCAGCTAATTCCCTTTACGTAGAGCAACGTGCAGGCCTACACGGCGGGACTGCCACTAAGACATCGAGCTTAGGTGGATTTAAAATGGCTGTTGAAAAATTTTGCGGATACTTTATGTAGATTTAAATGTATGATGTCTGACTGCGTCTGTGTTCTTGCAATCAAACTAATCCATTTGCATTGAATGGTTGAATGGTTGCTCATACATCAAAATGTTAAGTTGAGGAATGGGGTGAGCATTCGGCTTAGGTGTGCAGACTTTTGCAGAGTCACTTTCTGTTCTTATCTCTTTGGCATCAAGTTCAAGGCTAGCACCTTCATGAATTACTGTATTGTTTACTGTCCTTGCAGTTCTTCTCCGACAACAAGAAACAGGATCCTGTCATCAAGGTTTACGTTGCGCCACACCGAGTTTACACATCTAAGCTTCTCTTCTTTAAACTTTAAACTTTAAACTTCTCTTCTTTTCATTATCACACATCTGCATTTTAAGATCACCTTGAGAGCACAATCATAGATCTTGCAGCAAAAAAAGACAACATGTGCCAACATGCCATGTTCCGTTATATGGCTGCATTGTACCCGTGGCACTAGAAATATGCACATATGACTGTACACAGAGCTTGCATACTTATGAGTGCACACTGCTTCAAAAGTGCCAGTGTCATGCAGATGAGTCCCATGTAAAAACGTGATGCTCCGGAGCAGGATCCATGGCCATGGGGCAAGATCTGGGTGCCAAAACTTTTGATTGAAAAAGAGGTTCTGCATCATTCTTGCTCCTTTTCTGCCTGCCATCGAACCTGCAAAGGACAAACGTGGCAAACTAAGATAATAATAATCATGTGTTTGAAAAAGTGCTGGTTTTGGCATACGGATGAATGAGGAGCCAGTCATTGTGCAATTTCCTATTTCAAGCTTAGTGCAGAGCCAAGACGTTTTGAATTTATGACGCAATCAAACAGATGGAATGCGCCATAAAGAGGTATGCATCCTTTCATACTCATTCAAGCACAGCTTGCGCGAAACAGGCACGCCCTGGCTGGCCCATGCTGCTTGCTGTTGCCAAATTGGCGCAAAATAAGTTGACGTGCTGCATCAAATTTGATTTAAAGAGTAATTGCATTTAAGTAAGTCCTGATGATGGCGTTGGTAGACATCCAGACATTCCTGCCTCTTTTTGCTCACAGCTCTAGAAGACATCCCTGCCAACGTACAAAACTTATCAAACATACTGCGCACTCGCACATTGCAATTAATCGACGACTTCTCTATGAGCATAGAGACGCATGCAATGATTCTGGCGCACACGTGTACATGTCTCCAACCTAATGTCTCACAGGCTCACGCATGTCAATATCATACGGTCTGAGTTTGGCATGCACGTCCGAATCATGACCGATACGTGCAAATACAGCTGTAGATCAATATGGGTATCACCAGCATCATGATCACACTCCCAATGGTGCCCCTACCTGTCCATTCTTTAACTCCATGGCCACCAAAAACTGCATGTAACACCACGAGGAATGCTGGGTGAAGTACAGAGGGCTTGCATACTCCACGGAAACGCATGACTCAGGCCGTCGTACCCACTTCTCCCGTCGAGTCCAGCTTGCTTAGCGCCGGCTCCATACTTTGATGCAGGCTCTGGAGGTGCTTTCCTTTCGGACTTTCCCTTGGCAGGCATCTGAAGTTCGTGGACATCGTACGCTTAGTAATTATTAAAAACTCGCTGAATTAATCTACATTCATATTTAAGTAATAGCGTCAAGCCGGCATGTAAGAACCCAGCATGACTTACTCCTCTCTGCACTTCCCCACATCCCTCCCTACCTTCCTCTACCTGTGTTTAACTTTGATAAGTGCACATTCATCTCACATACTGATCAAGGCGAGTAGGTTTTTTACCATTCCGTTTGCCAGCGCCACTTGGCAGACAAGCTGCGCACCTACTCCATTTTGCAGGGTGGGACAGTTGTCAACCATGATAGTCGGAGTATCGCAGATGTGCTCGTACAAGAAGGTCTTGTTCAAAGCGTGGGACACAACTTGGAGGTGATTGACCTGAGACACGCCCATGGGATGCTCATGGCAACCAGAGTTGAGTGCATACGAGACTATTCTGCATTCTTTTATGCACAAATCAATCATTAAGGCATGAAGGGATTAAAGTATGACTACGGGAACTCACCAGTGTCATGTACAGCGCCTGGAAGAGCACACACCGTGCTCACAGGCACTCCTCACTCCTGGAACATCCGTGTTTGACTGCAAATGTACTCGCATCTGCACCCTGCACCACACCGCAGGGCAGTAGTATGTGGTCTGATATGTCTGTGCGTTGCGGGCCTGCTGCATGTCATGCACAGCAGCATACGAGACGTCCCATTGTCTGACAGACCCAAATGGGCTAGGTATGTTGTACTTTGCACAAGCAATGGTTCATGATGAGCTGCAGGCCCCTCCCGGCACAATGGTGATAGATGCCAGTGGAAAGCTTGTGATGCCCGGCGGGATAGATCCTCACACCCACCTGGACATGCCTTTCATGGGCGCCACTTCGTGTGACGACTTCTTCAGCGGTCAGGTGCGTACTGGGCTTGGGGCTGAAACACGCAAGCCTCAAGCCCAGGCACACTATGCCTGCTTGTGATGATAGGTTGACAGTGGGGTAAACGCGCATTGTTTGACCCCGCAGTGCAGATTGTGCTGCAACAGCAGCGGACTTCTCTGCGTCCATTGCCACAAAGCTCGGCTTCCATGCACCCTCAGCTCCAGACGTACCAATTGTTTGTGGGTATCCTCTGGCCTGTCTTGTGCGCGCGGCGCCATGCCATGTCCATGCATGGCACTCGGCTCTGCACGGGATGCCCGCCACCTGCTTGCCCCTGGATCCCAGGCTGCGCATTGACAAATGACTTCAGATAAGGGCCGCAACAGCCGGAGGGGCATACGCTTGGTGGCCTGGCTGGCTCTCTCACTGCAGTGCCATCTTAACTGCCCATGCACGGCGTGCATGATCTGCGTCTGACGCAATGCCCCTGGCACGTGCTCTACCCCACCACGCGCCCCGCCACCACCGCCATCCCTCACAGGCAGCTGCGATGGTAGGCGGCACAACCATGCGCACTGACTTTGCCATAATCTTGAACCTTGGCCTCCTTGCACCCACTGCCATCCCACACAGGCAGCTGCGCTGGCAGGTGGCACGACCATGCACATCGACTTTGCCCTACCCGTGAACCACGACCTGCTGGAGGGCTGGAGGGTGTGGCAAGTGAGAGAGAGGAGGAAGGGTGGTGTTGGCAGCAATCCTTTGGCTGCGCCTGGCATGCTGCTGCTCATGTAGATGTGCCTGTGTAGAGCTGCAGCGCGCGGCAACCCTACCAAACACAGCTGGGTTGCGAGGGGTAGGCTGCCGGCATGTCATGTGTCGTTGTGGCATGTCATCAGGGGCATAATTCGTGGCAGGTGCAGCTGATCAACATATCAAGTTGAGCGGCCGATTCATTTGGCAAGCCCTGTTGACAGCATGGGGAGCACTGGTGGCAGCATGGCCATTATCTATGGCAGCAAAGTGTCAGTGGCATGGCTTGCGGTGGTTGCAGTGGATGAGCATGGCAAGGAAAGCGGAGCAGTGCTGCAGGTGGGGAAGAGCTGCATGGACGGTAGGAAGAGCAAGCCGGATAGTGGCTTCAGGATGTATGAGTCTGGATTTTGGGTGTGAAGAGGTCCGGCAAGAGGTCCGGCTGCTGCTCTGAGGCGCTATGTGCTCAGACCTGCACCATTAGAACCACCCTGCTGGAGTTGCCCCTTTGACACTTTCGTGACCGCAGTCCAAGGCCTCACGCAGCTGCATGGACTACTCCTTCCACATGGCTGTCACCAAATGGGACAACAAGGTGTGTGTGTGTGCCTAGAATGCCCCAGGCGCGATTAGGTGGTCGTGTTGTATACAGCAGTGCCTTGCACATCAGCAGGACTGCAGCTCAAATTATCTCTATTTGAAGTGGAAGGGCTCATCTTTGCTAGGACCTGAGCTTATCAGGTTCGTGTATTGCAATTTGCATGTTGCACACCAATCTGCGTTGCCTTACAGTCTGCAAGGACAGGTTTGGCTTGATTGATCTACCACAGTGCTTCCGACATAGCAGCACCCCTTTCCAAGCAGCATTGCAACTTTCCATGCAGCAAAGATGCTTCCCAAGTAGCACTGGTCATTTGATGTGATCTATCATATTGCGGTGCCAACAACAACCCTCAATCAAGCTCAACACCAGTGACAATACGCTTAGGTATCTGCTTGAAGGCATTCACGATATACTTGAGAATCTGCCTGAGATCATTGGTGGTCTGGTGTGATCCCTTGGATTTCAGGCGACCTCTTCGACTGGGCAGGGGCCGGTTCGTCATGAATCGGGTTGCTCAACCCTGTACATATACCCCATATAGTTTGGCATTACAGCACACGTTTCACCTTAATGTAGTGTATGTATACTGTTTTCAGCATCCCTAGCGTGAGGGAATGAGAGGGTGCCTGCAACGCACATGTGGTTGTAGGTTAGTCCACAGGAAAACACGTTTGCACCCAGCTCTAATACACAGCAGGGCACAAGCTAATCCAAGCATGCAAGGTGTCATCAGCGTGCAATGCCTTAAATTGTGCGGAGAAGGCATTGCCTCATGCATACCATTGCAGACAAAGGCAGACATGGCTACACTTGCCGCCCAAGGTATCAATTCCTTCAAATTCTTCATGGCCTACAAGGTGGGGCAGGCTTGACTGCTTCGGGTGTGCTTTGGCCACAGTATTGGCTCAATTAACCAGATTGGTTCGTTTTGCAGGTCGCGTAGGTCCTCCTACATGCTGTGTGACTACTCTTCTTAGAAGTCCTGGAATTGACCAATATTCATGGTCAAGCTCAGCTATAGCTCATGGATATGTGCGAAAAGGTCCACCAAGGGGCTGAGTTTATATAGGGGCTTAATTTGCAAAGTAGCCATGCGCACTATCTATTACACTGGCGAGGAGCCTGACTTACAACGCGCAGCCTGCAACTTGCCCTGTTTAAGCCCCATCGAGCCCCTCGCATGCCAACCTGGCCTTGGACTTCATTCTGCATGTGCTGCTCACGGCTTGGCTGTTACATTGCGCTCTCCACTTACAGCAAGGCCCTCGTGCTACATTGTAGTTCCAGGCTAATAATATGTGCATGTTGGTCACAACATGTTGGCGCATCTTGCCTTCTGCTTACAGTGAGCCCTTCGTGCCATATGGTAGCTCCAGGCTTACGTGTTAAGCACCCAGCTTCCAGCAGGGTTGGCATTCTTTGCACACTGCTTGGAAGTAGTTTTGAAATTGCTCTCAGGATCTCATGCACGCATTCTTTCGGCACCACACGTGCTATGTGCATTGCTTGCTTGTGGCAGGGTGCTCTCCAAGTCTCTGATGAGGAGCTACTGATGGGGATGGCTGAGTGCAAGAAGCTGGGTGCACTACCTATGGTACGTGTGTATGTGTGTTGTGTGCGCGTGTGAGCGTGTGCAACTTGCGAGCCATGCTCCCATATATTTGTGCTTCTTGCTTTCAGCAGGTATGCAGGCACCTTTGTTCCAGGTGATCCAAAAAATCATGGGAAGTGCACCTTCTTGTAACAAGAGTTGCATCTCTGGCACCAAGGAGTTCCTCAATTTCATATGTACCATCGCTATACCAGGGCTCATGCAAGACAATGCCGTGCGTCAGTCATTTATGTTCAGGATTCTCACGTCACTAAGCAATTTGTTGGTCTCACAGGGCTGCCCTGAGCGGCATGCATCTGTTGGCAGCATGCATCAGTTAACGGCATGCATCTGATGGCAATCTTGTAGCAAGATTTTTGCTGGGGGGCAATCTGAACTGAACTGTGCTGTTGAAAGGGACGCACCCCACTTTCACAGAGGATGACACACTTATGCCAACGCCAAGGCACACAAAAGGTTGTTCCCCGCACTCACAGGTCCATGCAGAGAATGGAGATGCGGTGGCGTGGGGGCAGCGGCATGTCTTTGAAATCCTGGGGATCACGGGTAAGTGCCTATAGTTCCTGATGCTGATGCGGCCATCAAGGAGGCACTCAGGGCAGGGCGAGCATGTGGGATGTGCTTGTCGGAGCATGCATGTCAGCCAGGGCTGGCAGCAGGAGTGTGCATATTAGCCAGGGCTGGCAGCAGGAGCGTGCGTGTCAGCTAGGGCTGGCAGCAGGAGTGTGCATATCAGCCTGGGCTGGCATCAACATTTGGTGGAGGGTCAAGAGGGAGCCTTTTGGCTCGCCCACTGCAGCACGTGGGAGGCCTTGCAACGCATGTTGAGGTTACAAGGCAGAGAGTCTGGCACGCTGCAAAGCCCCCCCATGGCGCGCAATGGGCTTGCACCGGAATGCCAGTGCCCTGGGGCTTCCATCAGAGGCCTCAAGCTCCTGTGGATGCTGTGTGCGCCCTCCCTGCACCCCCACTAGGCATCGAGTTTGACCACCTGCAGGGGGGCCGTCATGCAAAACCACAAGCTGGGCATTGCCCTGTGCATTTCAGGGTTCATAGAGCCACTGACCCTGCATTTAGCGCTGGATGTATGCTTACTCACGATCCCATCCCAGCACGCCAAACCCACCCCCAAATGCCGTACTTGAGCACATGATGGGTGCATGCCATTGCGCGTGCAGGCCCGAAGGGCTCCGCCCCTTCTGTCTGCTCACCAACCCGTTTGGGTTTGTAATGCACGCTGGGTACATGCTGTTGCGCGTGCAGGTCCGGAGGGCTCCGTCCCTTCTATCTGCTAACGTCCCCGTTTGGTTTTTGATGCACGCGGGGCGCATGCCGTTGCGCGTGCAGGCCCGGAGGGTCACCCTATGTCCCGGCCTGCCTTAGTGGAGGGCGAGGCCACAGGTCGTGCCATCCGTCTGGCCCGCCTTGTGGGCGTGCCCTTGTACGTGGTGCATGTGATGAGTGAGGACGCGCTGCGGGAGGTGCGTGCTGGCCTGCCTGGCTGGCGTGCTCTTGTACGTGGTGCACGTGTCGAGTGAGGACGCGCTGTTGGGAGTGCGTGTATGATGACCATGGATTGTGTTTCTGAGCAGGGGCCTACATGGGTAAAGTCCTGGGAAGGGCGGGCCCTAGCCAACATAACTCGTTCCATGTAGGCCCCTTATATATAGGAGCTGTGGCGTGGCTGTGAGCTGCGAGCCTAGCCTTAGTCGAGCATCACTGTGCAGGCTTGAGGATGCCCACCTTCGAACTGTTGTGCTTCACCCATCCATGCCCTTTAACCTTATCGTCTGCCAGCCATGTGGGACTTTCCCTGCTCCCCTGCCTGTCCTACTTTTGCCCAACCCATGTTTGCACGTGGTAGCCAGCACAACCCCAAACACCTGTCCAGCCACACCCGCTGCCATCCTCCGCCCTGCCCTGCGGCTGCCAGCCACGCACACGAGCCTGCTCGCTAGGGCGTGCAGCTGGTGATTCCTGCCCCCTGCAGGTGGCAGACGCGCGGCGGCTGGGCCAACGTGTGATCGGTGAGCCCGTGGCCTCAGGGCTGAGCTTGCATGAGGACCTGCTGCGCGACACAAATTGGACGCGAGCGGCACAGTATGTGATGAGTCCCCCCATCCGGGGGCCGCACCACGGGACGGCCCTGAAGCAGGCAAGCGGGAGAGGATGAGACGTCTGAGTGTACATACGTACGTGCGTTTGTGCGTGCTGTGGGGTGGATGTTATGCGCATGGCGCAGCACATGATGAGCCCGCCCATCCAGGGGCAGCCCTGTGAGAGGGGGGAAGGCATGCAGATGAGGAGAAGTTTGCCTCTGAGTGAACGTATGAGAGTGGGTGTGTTGTGGGGTGGATGCATGAGTGGAAGTGGGTGAAAGCAGCGGTGTGCATGTGCTTGTAGTTAAGGGCTGCTGCTGCAGCAAAGGGACCTGGCACATAAGGTACGTAGCTCACCATATGCTTACGGGATGCCGCATGTGATGTCCTACTGAGGTGCAGCCCATGCGTCCGGGGTATATCGTTTTTGCAGGCGTTAGCTGGTGGGGCTCTGCACTTGGTGGCAACGGACCACGCGTCCTTCAACAGCACGCAGAAGGCGGTGGGGCGGGACGACTTCAGGCTCATCCCAAACGGCGTGCATGGCTTGGAGGAGCGCATGTACATTGTGTGGGAGGAAATGGTTAACTCAGGTTTGTGTGTGTTCGCGCATGTGTGTGCACATGTGCGTGAAAATGGTTGTGTTGGGTGAGGTGAGTGCACGAGGATGAATGGCCATTTCCTTGATGATTAGCAAAAATAGGACGACACTTGTGAGCTGTACCTGCAGTGCCATGGCTGCAGGCATCAGGGCATCGTCTTGTTGCCATGGCTATTGGCGGTTTCAACTCCTTGTTGGACCTAGGCTGGACACACCCCGACAACGGCCAGAACCGTCAAGCCCCTGCCAGTTTTTCTGACACATCCCAAGACATGAGTGTGGCTTAGTCAGGCGCAATATGGCCTAGCTAAGAACTTGTTCTTATGCTTGCCAAGTGGAGTGGAGGAAGTCTGCAAGCGCCTCTCGGCACATGTTGTGTTGCAGCACTCTCTGTTTCAACTAGGCTGGCGTGAAAGAATTCAACTAGGCTGGCGTGAAAGGGCACATTCAGCTGGGCAACCACTTGCCCGTTGTTTTAAGGAAGCACACACAGAGGGACCAGCTTTCAAGCAGAGCACCACAAGGCCCTTGGCTCTTAACCTTTACTCTCAAGCTTCACAACAGTCCGTAACCACCTAACTTGTTTCTGCATAAGCACATGGTGTTGCTTGCTGTGTGGTACTTGGTCCTGAGCAAGCTCCCCTCTTTTGCAAGGGAGCCGCAAAAGGTTTTAACGTTCATTGTACGGCGCAGGCCTGATCACTCCCATGGATTTTGTGCGCATCACCAGCACAACAGCAGCCCAAGTCTTCAACCTCTATCCAACAAAAGGGCGGATTGCCCCGGGTAGTGATGCTGATATCATCGTCTTTGACCCAGAGAAGGTGCGCCTATTCCTTTACCCCATGAGTTCAGCGGCACCCTATGCTAGATGGCCTACACGGCACCTGTGAGTTTGGGCAAGCAGACCCAGCAACGATGGATCCCAATGCACATCCGCTCAGGAACAGAAATAGCAGGCACAAGGCACTCAAGCAAGGTGATTGCTGCCATCATTTACGATGACGGACCAGCATTTGCTCCCAGACGCATTCCATGGAGACGTGGCCCAAAAGCACTTTGTCAGCGCTGCCAATTTCAAGAAATTTCAGACTTTGAAAACACCTGGTGCATGAAATATGGGTGCTGCTGTGCAGGAGCACGTGATCAGCGCTGCCACCCACCATCACAGGAACGACCTCAACATCTATGAGGGGCGGCGCATCAAGGGATACGTTGAGACCACCATCTCCAGGTGGATAGCTGCTGCAAGTGGCCTACTTGAATTGCCTCTCTCATTTGGTGCCTGACCTCATCCAATCTACCTGTCTCATTAGGTGCCTCGTCTTTTTTGCCTCTCATTTCGTGCCTCACCTCCATTATTTTTTTGCCTGTGCCTTCGATCAGTGGTTAGTATGTGGTGTGATCCTGTACAGCTTGTTCTAAAGATGCCCGTTGGGGGCCAGGCAACTCGGAATTGTCCGGTCATTGCTGTGCCTGGTCAAGCAAAGCGGTGAGCATGCTGATACCTGTCTTCCTGACAGCAGCTGCTTGGTTAGACTGGAAATCTGCAAGCAGCTGCCTGTCAAGCATGCATGTGCTCATCCGGGGCATTGCGTAAACATTGCACATGTGTAAGGTTGGGCAGGGGTCCCGCCGAGACTCGCCGACGACGAGACTCGGGGAGTCTCGCTGAGTCTCTTTGGGGGATGGGGGGAACCCTCGTCACCGACGAGTGTCACCTATTTGACTGGTAAACGCCGTTATTGTGCAAAAATGTGCTAGAAAATCCTCAAATTACCCCAAGCCATTGATAACATTTTAAGATTAATTTAAAATGAGAGACGAGGTGGTGTGGGACGATGAGGAGCGTGATGATGTGATGAACATGACTGACAGGGTAATGGGCTACCAATCCTTCCAGAGAGCTAGCAGCCCTGCCAATGTGTCTTCAAACGTGTGAAAGAATGGAAGGAG
>LFCJ01004128.1_pt1 | contig 10643 bp, 10 predicted proteins | sample 643141 | NCBI WGS metagenome assembly LFCJ01 (sample SAMN03766243, study PRJNA286221) | soda lake metagenome | biome: soda lake; feature: Kulunda steppe; material: water; isolation source: sample B1-Br-g2 brine of Lake Bitter-1 | place: Russia: Kulunda steppe | collected 2010-07 | reverse complement strand
TCCATCCCAGCCGCGCCCCGCTGACCACCGGCGCGACCCAGGCCGCTTCCCCGCTTCCTGCACTTGCCCTCCCGCTCACCAGCTCGCCTGCGCCCGCGGGCAGCCACATGCTGCCCTGCATCCATCCTTCGCACGGATCCCCCTCCCTGCACCTCACCCACGTGCCAGCCTCTAATGAAGCACCCCTGCCCTCCCTCCGTCCTCCCACGCAGCAGCAGCAGCAGCAGCAGCAGCAGTCACCAGGAGAAAGACAGCAGCCGCATGAGGCAGCCTTGCAGCAACAGCAGATATCACTGGATGTAGGAAAGCAGCCGCAATTAGCAGTCTCGCAGCAGCAGCAGCAGTCGCCAGAAGAAGGACAGCAGCCGCATGAGACAGTCTTGCAACAGCAGCAGTCTCCAGAAAAAGGACAGCAGCCCCACAAAACAGTCTTGCAGCAGCAGCAGCAGTCTCCAGAAAAAGGACAGCAGCCACATGAAACAGTCTTGCAGCAGCAGCGGCAGCAGTCACCAGAAGAAAAACAGCAGCTGCATGAAGCAGTCTTGCAGCAGCGGCAGCATCAGCCACTGGAGGAAGGACAGCAGCAGCCACGCAATGAGCTGAAGCCAGTGGCCGAAGCAGGCATACATGAGCAGCCAGAGAGAGAGCAGCAACAGGCTGGCGCGGACGTGCAGCAGCAGCAGCAGCAGCAGCAGCAGCAGGACGAGCTGGAGCAGCAAGCCTCCGAGCCGCAGTCGCGGCAGCTGCAGGCAGGAGTGCCACATGCGAGGCCACCGCTGCAGGGGGCTGTGGCCTTTGGCAGCCAAAGCCAACTATTCGAGGGATCCCAGCTGGATTTGTCCCACACGGAGCTGGACCTGCGCCGCTCGCATAACATCTGCTCCTACCTGGACCTGGTCTGCTGCGTGCATCCGTGCATGCACAGGTGGGTGTGGGCGTGGGCGTTCTTTGGGGACCTGTCCTGGCTACTTGCACTCCCCTTTGCACGCGTGCCGCCCGGCAGCTCACTGTGCGGACTCATGCATGCACCTCCTTCTTTTGTGTGCGCCCGGCAGCTCACTGTGCGGACTCATGCATGCAGCTCACTGTGCAGACTCATGCATGCAGCTCACTGTGCAGGCTCATGCATGCAGCTACTTCTTTTGTGTGGCTAGGTGCCTGTCTGATTGGGGACAGGGTGCTGGGCAGAGCTTCAATGCAGGTACTGGGCGTGTTCAAGAGGGAGGCCCAGTTGGCTATGGGAGTCGATAAAAAGACGCAAAGTCGGGGTGAGATGGGGAGCCTCAGTGCTCCTGTGAGAGGCCGTGGCACACAGCAAGTCGGTCAGGCCTCTGGGCTGTTTTACCTCATGCTTGAACAAGAAGCCTGGTGAGGCTTACAAGAGTGGGCAGCTTCACTCATGCAACTGCTCAGCTCAAATCCGGGAGCACATTGCATACCTAAGAGCCATCACGCAGAGGCGTTTCTGGTCGAGGATGCATGCATGGGCTTGCTGGTTGCAAGCACAGGCGCCTCCACAATTCCCTCTTTGCCTGCCTGCTCCCCCCAAGGGCCTTGCTCATAAAAATGCTCCCTGAGCCAGCCGCCCCACTTCCTGGCCAACCCCTGACTGACGCCCTCACACACCGGTATCTACGTGCCCAGATGCTGAGGCCCCGCAGGTTCTGAAGCCCACAGCGCCAGGCCCACACCAACAGGCATGCTCCCCTCGCCTGCCCCACACCAACAGGCATGCTCCCCTCGCCTGCCCCACACCTCTGCAGGACACTCGCCCGTTACCCCACTGAGCCCGTGTACCCATACCTTGCGTCGCTGCCCAGCCACGCCACTTTCCAGGCCAAGCTGCAAGAGGCGTGCATGCTGCGTGGGCCACAAGCTGGTGCAGCCGCGGGAGCAGGCAGCGGTGGCAACGGCCAAGAAGGTGCAGAGGCGGCTCAGTTGGCGGGCAGCGGGGGAGAAAGCAGGGAGGGTGGCGGCACAGGGACGACTGCACAGGAAGGTTGGAGGAGGCCTGCTATAGAGGGTGCAGGGGCGGAAGAGGGACGGGCCTTGGTCTTGGGCGATGAGGTGGGTGAGCAAGGGGGGATGCAGGGCAGAGCGGGACCTAGAGCAGACCAGCAGGCGCATCAAGAGCAGCAGCAGCAGCAGCAGCAGCAGCAGCAATCACTGCTGAGGCAGCCAGTAGAAGGCGCGCGCTCCTGCCAGCAGGATGATGCGTCCCAGGACGAGCAACTCCTGCGTGTGTCGCCATCCCAGCCTGGGTGGCAGCCGCAAGGCCGGCTCCCCTGGGAGGGCTTTATGCAACAGCCATTGGAGCCAAGAAGCCAAGAGCCACTCTTACAGACCCAGGTGGTGCAGCCGGCGGAGCCCAGTCAGCCGCAAGGTTCCACAGGCAGCCAGGAAAAAAAGGGGGGACAGCAGCTGGTGGCCGTGGGCCAAGCCACGCAGCTGATGATGGTGGAGAGCGCCCCAGGCTTCCAGACGCAAGAATGAGCTTAGGCATGCCCCCACTCGATACGCCCTGAGATTGACTGAGTGGCGTACTCTTGCCTGTGAGCATGCCCAGCTTGTTCAATCTGCACCATGAGCTTTTAAATGCCTCTGAAATGAACTGATCGCTTTAAAAGCGATGTTGGATATTAGCATTGAAGCGTTGAGAGGCTCACAGCCTCTCCTCACCGGAAATAGTGTGGGTTCGCTGGTTTTGGCAGTCTTCACTGCACCCATCTGATTTTGCTTATGTGTGTGATGCACAAATGGAAAGGAAAGTCCATTAAACAATAGGTAAGGTCCACCGTTGTTTCCAACAGACTGTCTAGGGCCCCACCGCAATCTACTTGAATCAGGTAGGAGTGTCAGATGTGAAAGAAAAGAAAAAACAATGAGGCTTTGAACATGCAGGCTTCTTGAATGCAAGATCCCATATCTTTTTGATATTGGGGGTTTAAATCTGCTTTTGCTTGCACCAGGTGATCATTCCAGGTAAGGGTTGTAAGATCGAGACTCCCACCAGAGGTGACCAAGTGATTGAAGACGTGTTGCGGAACGATCAAGCTCAAATTCTTTGATAAAATTTGATGTAATTTTTTGAACCGTTTATCATAATCATTATATTGTACGGAGGGAGCATCGAACGGATGTTCGCTTGAGCGAAATACAGCATGCAAAATACAGGTGCGCACCTCGGGGATATTTAGTCTAGATTAAAGATCTTAAACTTATTATCTAGCCTTGGCCCAGATCTAAAACAAGTGTCACAGAGCACAAACAATGGCCAGGGACAAGAGAGAAGCAGACATGGCCATCAGCTCTGCAGCAGATGTGGCTGAACGACTTCCTCGTGTGGAGTCACAGGGGCCCTTCGGACCTGGCTACACAGGAACACCAAATGAGGTGAAGCAATTTTTCATGATTAGATGCATCATTAGATGCCATGTGGCTGCAATTGTTAAATGCTTCATGGAAGTTGGTATGGGCACACTATGGTCTGCGTTTGTTAAATGATTCACAAAAGTTGATATGGACACATGGTACACAGGTGCATGGCCTCCGGAGGCACGGGCCAGGGCCGACAGCACTCGTGCAAGCCACATATCCCTTTAACATGGCAGCTGGAGTCTGTGAGTGCTAATTCTTAAACGAATCAAAAATTGTATGCTGTATGTGATCTAAAGATCAGGAAGGAAACTTAGATGCCGTTTGATGTATAATCCATAATATTTCAAGCACCGTATCTTTGAGTTTCGCTTTTCCACCAAGTCTTCTAGCTTTCAGAGGCTACCTTTCTTCTCATGTTTGCGCCTCTTTAGATTAGGTCCAGGTTGCGGGCCTTCTAGGTTTCTGCTCAGCTGCCCTCGTTTGGCGGATACAGCTATGTAACCTAACCTTAAAGCACTGAGATCGATGCGATCTCAAGTGGATTTTATAAATGGGTCATTCCTGACTCCTGAGTGCAGGTGGCATGGGTGCTTACCACTTTTACCTACAGCGTAGTCGAAGAGCCGCATTTGGCTCAACTGTCTTTGCCCTTCTTTTTGTAACAGCAGGGTATGTACGTAACAAATTGCTATTAACAATAAACATAATTGCACTTGCCTCTGCTGGCACTTGCCAACAAAGGAGGGCCTTCTTTGTTTACATCAAAGCAAGCATGTGAACAGTCACAGATACGGCCCTCTGCTTCAAGCCATTTTTAGTACATTCAGCACACGTGCTTCAACTGTGTTACCTCAACCAGTGTTAACAACAACAAGCTTGTTGCAACATTGTAGAGGCTCGCTGTGTTCCCGGTTGCAGACAAATGGTTGACCGAGGATGGATCATCCAAGGCTACAATCTAGGTGCAGGTATGTTTTTAGAAGAGCTTGCCTGGCTCTGAAGGTGCTGTTGCTGTTCATGCACTAATTAGTGCCCTTGTAAGGGCAAAGACGTAGTTGCACAGCAGGTACTGAGCCTGGATGTCCTTAGCTTAAGCAACTGAACTTCTTGCTTTTTATCATCCTTCTACCATTCTTGCTTACTGGCCATGGTGTCTTGTCTTCAATTCGGAGATTTTGCAGCACTCATTGTGCAAATTTGGAGCTGGTTTTGCATATGGCCTTGCTGCATGTAGGGACGCTTACCTACAGTAAGTGTCCATTGGGCAAGCAGTGTTGGTGGCCGGCAAGCAAGTGAAGATAAGAGTTGCCGGAGGCATTAATGTTGCCTCAATGCATCAGAAGCTTGGCAAACGCTGGGCTTGCCCTGCTGGTCATTATGTGAAGAGATGGCCAAAGCTCCTGTGACACCTAGCTTTTGTGCAACATTCCTGCAGCAACGAGCGTTGGTCTAATGGTTGCCTGCTCGCCTGGTGCCATGAGAAGGCGGCCTGCTGAAGCAGCACTGGCGACTGTAGGAGGTAAAGTCTGGGTCTCTTGCCCTGGCCCTGGGCCCCTGACACAGGGTAACTCAGTCAATGTGTTAGTCACTAAACATACGCATGTTGATGACAGTGCATGCACAGGCATGGAATATGGAAAATTCAAAACAAAGAATCTTACCTCCCATGCCTGATACGCTTGCTGCTACATAACATGAACATATGCGCCATGTTTTGTATGCCTTTCACTCCGCAGGGGTGTCTGCCCTGTCTCACACATACAATGCCATAAGTGCAAGGCGGAATCCCTACATCAATCCGTTCATCATGGGACCTGGCCGAGGCCTGCTTGAGCAGGAGAAGTAGTAAATTTTAAGGCATTGCTCAATGCTCTAGATGTGCCCAATGACCTTGACTCTGCTTATAATTATGGATGGCCTGCCAATTACGGCAATGCAGGGAACACGTTCGCTTGCAATGTCTCAACCGATCAGGTAGATTGCAGCCGTGCCTGTTCATTAACTTCATTCTGTTGAATATTTGATTTGACCCGTCAGAGAGACTGATGAGACTCATGAGCTGTGACCGTCCATGCGCACATCAGCACGCTGGAGCAGTGAACACTTAATCTAAATTAAGCCTCAAGGAGATTCACTTTCAGGGTGTGTTTAAAATTTCAGAAATGGAATTACCAATTACCCAGTTTCCAGTTCGTGGGTAAGGCGTGGGTAATTGGTAAGAGGAACTTTAAGCATAAGAAAACTCGTTGAGGCAGCGATTTCTCCAGATACTGTGCTGAAATGTTGAGGAGGGGGACACCTAGTTCATACCACGTTGTTACTAGAGGAAGAAGCTGCATAAACATATAGTTGCACATCTGATTCCGTGTAGCAGAAGCTTATATTTAAATCACTTAACTCGTTATCTAAATTGTTAAACTCACAGAGCTCACCTCTGTTCGTTACTCCGCTGTTTCGTTCATCAGGAATGAGTGCCATGTCCGAATCAGAAGCAGAAGAAGTAGGGCCCTTGCTATTCACCAATTCCCTCATGATCGTGCAGCATGTAGACTAATTGCTTTCTCTGGCTGAACTTACTGCTTGCCTGTTATCACCTTGCCATCTTCGTAAACCTCAGTTGAAATTAATAAACTAACTTGTGCAGGAAAGCTATGTTCAAGTGGGCGGAGAAGAAGGAGATGGAGAGGAGGAGAGGGAAGACTCAGATGATGACGAGTACAACAAGCAGCAGTTTGGGATCTATCAGGTGCACCAAGCTGCACTATTGCAGGCATGCGATAAAAGAGCGCAATAACTTGAGAGGAGGAAATTACCTTGGCAGCCCTGCATTCGTGAGCGGCACTGAAGTTAGCGTTGGCGAGAGCAACAATGACATCACCATCACGCAATTGCAGGCTCTGCCTGTTCCAGAGGGGAGTGGCTCTGCATGTTTGAATCCTGGTAAGCTTTTTGTTGTGAATGTATGCTCCAGTTCTAGGTTTGTTGACTTAGCTGACCAGGTGCGGGCTGCCTGCAAACTGGGCGAATGATCCTCAGGCGGTCACTGGCTCCTAGGTTCATGCCCAGCAAGGCATAACTCCCTGCCCTCCTCTGTACTCTGCGCTGCTGCACAGAGGAGGCCACCACTGTCGAGGAGTACCTCCAGGCTGTGCGTGCACAGGCCGCCAAATGCCCCCAAGTGGTGCGCGTGGAGCACCCATCCTTTGCTGCAGGTGGGTCTCTGCCCTGCCCTGCCGCAGTTGCTCAGCTACCCTTAAAAGGGGCGCATGCAGGTGAGCTCCCCATGTCAACACTCATCGCTGCTGCCCCTGCCGACACATAAGCTGCCTCCTGCAGAAGTCGCTGGGCTGTGGTAGCACCCCAAATCTGTTTGGGCGCTGTACCCTGGCCCTTGGCCTTTTTGCTTCACTGTGCAGCCATCCTGCTGCTGCTGCTGCTGCTGCCTGGCTTAGCCATGCAGTTGAGGAGGCAGCCGCTGCTGCACACCAGCATTTGCTACAGGCTGCAGCTGCAGTCCTGGCTTCCGCTCATGCACTGCAATCGCAGCCCCCAGCTCAGATTCTGGAGGCAAGCAGGCCAGCAGCATGCCATCGAGTAGTGCAGCCTCCGTGCCGGCAGGGGCGCTTGCTGAGGCCTCTGTTGGTGGATCCACCTCACGGCAGACGAGCATGGCGGCTTACGTCAGCCAGATGGTGGCAGCAGGGGCCCTACCAGGCTGCCCTGATTGGGCAAAGCCATCCAAAGGGTGCGCCACCAGCTCGTGCACGGGAGTCGCGGGGTCTGTAGGGGGGGTAGACCTGACTCCGGCTCACTTGCGCCTGGTGCCAACTAGCGCAACTCACAGCGACAGCTGATTCACACTGCAAACGCGCTGGAGCAGTATCTTGTGCATGGCACGGTTGACTGTTCTGGCTGTGTAGATAGGCACTGGAGATTTGGTTGAGTAGCTCAACTCATTGGTGGTAGTCACAAAGAAAGGGCAAGGCACAGCCTGGGAGCACTTGTGAAGGCGCATACAGAGGGAACATTGGTTGGGTTTGGTAGTGGCAGGAAGTTGTTTGAGAGGTGGCCCAAAAAGTGGAGCTTTTGGCTTTGGTGGATGTCACGGTAGGGTGTCGCAAGAAATGGGGTCCGTAGAGGGCTTTGGTTGATGGCTTGGCTGCCTTGGTTGGATGCTGAACAGCTGTATGCTGCCTAGGCCCCAGATCATGGAACAGGTGTATGCTACCTTGGCTCTGTTGGTCACGACCTTGGGCAACAAAATTGACGTCACCGCTCGACCGCCTGGACCATGGTGACCTTGGGTGTGTGCTTGTACATGATGTCTTTTCTGCATATGCAAACTCAGGCTTGGCACCCACCCTTTTCACAGAGCTTCTGAGCCTGCTGCCATCCGCAGATGGCTGCGTCGGTTTGTGTCCGAGTTTGCCCAGCTGCGCCGCTCACTTCAGGAACTGTCGTCACGCCCATCTGAATGTGAGGCAAAGCAGCCCCGGCTGTCAATATGGCCTTTTTCTACTCAGTTGTGGTGCACATGAATGCGCAAGGCTTCAAGGCTTTTTAAGCGCAAAGCACTGGTTGTTGGTCCTCGACCACAGCTGCATCCAGTATGTTCTGATCTCAGCACCCACGTCCTAAGACCACGGCCTCCAGTGTTCGGTCACCTGCACCCTGTATCTTCGTTCAGGCCCACCGACATTGCCAGTGCCAGAGCCGCACGACTCGGACGGCTGGGAGCGGCTGTGCTTTGAGCGGCTGAAGCCAGCAAGTGAGTTTGAACACAGCTTTGACAACAAGATGGTAGGCTGTCTACAGCAGAATGCTGCTTTTCCAAGCCACTCCAGGCTGCAGTCCAACAGATAAAAATCTTTGGCCAGCATGCCTGTACTCATTGCTAGCAGGAACCTCAACAAATGGTGTTTGGGACTAAGCACACGCTCTCCCCACCCAGCAGGTGGCCAAGGCGCCCCTCCTCATGTTCAACCAGACCCAGGTACTGCAGGGGCTGCGGCGACTGCAGTTTTGGCTGGCTCAGCAGGGGTGGCAGGATCAAAAGCTGTAGGCGCAGGGGCGGGAGCAGAAGGGCAAGCGGCCACCCCAACTGCGATGGCGCAGCAGGAGTGGCAGGCCTCGGGGCGGGAAGTCTCTGAGGAAGCGCTGCTGCCGCTGGTGCTGCGTATGGACCAGGTAAGTGTGTTTGTGTGTGTGTGCGTGTAAATGTGTGTGTGTGTGCTGCATCCGTGCACATGGATGGAGAGGCTGCAGAAATAGGCAAGAACCTTACTGGGCCAGAGGTATCGGGGCTTGGAAACCTGTAGTTGTTGCCCAAGGCTCAGCACCAGCACCAGTCCAGCTCAAGGTGTCTGTGATACCAGCAATGTATGCCAGGCGCAGCTGCGCTTAGCAGAGTGACCTACCCCAAACACTGCTCTTTTGGTCTCATAGCATGCAGGCATTGCTCTCCCACATGGACACAAACCCATTCTCACACGGTCACACTCCTAACCACCACACAAACACATGCCCAAACAGCGAATCGTGCCAAGACCAGGGCCCATTGTCCGCCTAGTTTCTATGCCTGCACACTGCAGGGACTTAGGTGATCAAATTGTGTGCTTGCACTAGAGAATGACAGAGAGAGTATGGTGATATGTGCTCTGTCTGCTGAGAGGCCTTTGAAGGCAATAACGTCCTTGTAGCACATGTGTGCTTGGCATGTGCAGGTGGTCATAGGGCGTCTCCTCGCACGACATGTGGCGGACCTACAAGTGGCTCAAGCACTGGGGCCGTTACAAGCACAGGTGAGCCCATTATCTCTTTAACGGGCACTAAATGCTAACATGTTTGCAAGCTTGCAGCATGTGCTACACATTGCAGGATTCTGCTTGATGCATGTATTAACCATACCTAGGATGCGCGTGCTTGTGTGCGTGTAATGGCTGCAGTGGATTTATGCACTGGGGGCGGTATTAGAAAAGCCAGTCCACGCAGATGTTAGTGCCAGCCTTCGTGCCCTGATGAGGAGGGTAGCCAGCCTGCGTGCAGGACAATTAAAGGTGCGTTGAATATCAAGCAATCATTGAATGATGATGCTCCTGGCCTAAAATAGGAATTTTGGTTTGCTTACAGGGCAATTAATGGATGACAAAATTTGTGGAGACCGGCTGCAGTCCTTTTGTACAAAGATAATGGCGGCAAGCCTGGCAGCCTGAGTTGCTTTTGCAGCTCACCAACAATAAGCAAGAAGCTGGCTTAGTAAAAATGCACATCTGCACTATGGTGCAGAGCTCATCCTTTGCTCCTGGTGTTTACTCCTATGGTACAAAGAATCCATCCTGCTGTGTTGCAGTGTCTACAAGGCTGGAGGGTTCTCTGCAGAGCATCTGCAGAACAGAAGAGCATTGAGCCTGGCATGTTTTACAGCATGAGTGGGGTGGCACGAGCACCCTTTTGGACTGGCGGCGCACATGCATTGCTGCCCTCGTGGGGATCACCACAGCTGCATACAAGTCTCGGGTCAAAAGAGGGCCATTGATAGACTATCCAGTTATGTTTCTGCCTTGATTGATAAACTATCTTGTTGTGTCTACACCTTGCAGGGCCCTGAAGACCCTCAAGTGGCTCTCCTGAATGTGGTGGCTGCTGTTGTGGGTGCCTACTTCGGCCAAGATGCAGAGCTGCTGAACGCGCTGGGTCCAGATGCAGACCTGCCATAGATTTTTTGGCTTTTTAATTACAACTTCAAGTTGAAGCTTTGGAGGCCGTTTGCATCCTTCATTGCACGTTTCTTGTTTGCTCTTTCATATGTGCATGTCACAAATATGGATGCTCTCTAGCATCTCACGAACATGCTGACAATTTCAATACATAGGATCTAGGTTTGCCCAGCAAACGTAGATTACTCTTGATCTTAACACTCATTCTATACAATATGCAGCAAAATCATAAATACAAGTAGGAGGTCGAAAAATATGAAGGAAAGAACATGTGGCTATTTTCTGAATCCTTTTCTGAACCCTTTTCTGGACCTTCCCAGTTTGATGGTGGAGGTTTGCCTGGTGCTTGCAGAAAGAAAGAAAGAAAAACTATGCAAGCAGAAAAAAAGCTCCTCACATCAATTAAGGAAGAGGGGCCACTTGGGAAGTTTACAAGTTTAAGTTTGACCTTCAGCCAGGTAGTTTGACTGATCAGGTTGCTGGTGAACACCAGCCATCATATAAACATCCATAAGCTTTGAAATAAAACGATAGGAATCATTAGTTTGT
>LFCJ01004125.1_pt1 | contig 10645 bp, 9 predicted proteins | sample 643141 | NCBI WGS metagenome assembly LFCJ01 (sample SAMN03766243, study PRJNA286221) | soda lake metagenome | biome: soda lake; feature: Kulunda steppe; material: water; isolation source: sample B1-Br-g2 brine of Lake Bitter-1 | place: Russia: Kulunda steppe | collected 2010-07 | reverse complement strand
CGGCGTGGTGCCGTGGTTCGCGGCGGCTCAGCGCCTGCCCGCCGAGGACGCGGTCCACATTCCGGCGCGCGCGCGCGGCGACGGGCTTCACGTTGTCTGCCTGCGGCTGTCGCGGATCGCGAATTTCGACGATCTGGACCCGCTCGCCCTCGAGCCCGGGGTTTCGGTGACGATGCTTGCGCCCGGCATGGCGCTGCCCGGCGACACCGACCTCGTGATCGTGCCGGGGACGAAATCAACCCGCGGCGATCTCGACTTCCTGCGTGCGCAGGGCTGGGATGTTGATCTTGCAGCGCATCTGCGCCGCGGCGGGCATGTGCTCGGCCTTTGCGGCGGCTACCAGATGCTCGGGCGGATGATCCACGATCCCGACGGGGTGGATGGCCCGGCGGGGCAGACGCCCGGACTTGGCCTGCTCGATGTCGAGACCGTGATGGCGCCCGAAAAGACGCTGCGCCGCGTCGGCGGCGTCCATGCCGCGAGTTCGGAGCCGCTCGACGGGTACGAAATCCATATGGGCCGGACCGACGGACCCGACCGGGCCCGCCCCTTCGCGCGCATCGACGGGGCGAATGAGGGCGCGATCCGCAGCGATGGACGTGTCGCGGGGACCTACCTGCACGGGGTGTTCACGCAGGACGGGTTTCGCAGGGCGTTTCTCGGCGCGCTCGGCCACCGTTCGAGCGGCCTCGATTACGACGGCACGATCGATGCGACGCTCGATGACCTCGCCGATCATCTCGCGCGCCATCTCGACGCGGATGCGCTGCTGCAGATTGCCACGGCGGGGACGGAGGCCGCCCAGTAGCGGGGGTCGCGGGCCGGATCAGGGCGCCTGCCCGCGCAGCCAGTCCATCACCGCCGGGCGCACGCTCTGTGCGCCGCTGCGCCGGGCGGCGTCGATCACGCCGCGCGCCTCGCCCAGATCGAGACTGCGGATCATGTGCTTGACCGGGCCGATGGAGGCCGGCCGCATCGACAGGGTGCGCACCCCCATCGCGGCGAGACACATCGCCTCCACCGGGCGTCCCGCATCCTCGCCGCAAAACGACAGCGGCGTCGCCGCCACGGCGGCGCGCTCGGTGATCTGCTCGATGAAGGTCAGGAAGCTGACATTGAGCGTGTCGTAACGCCGACGCACGCGCTCGTTCTCGCGATCGGCGGCGAAGAAGAACTGTTTGAGATCGTTACCGCCGATGGACACGAAATCGGTCATCTCGAAGAACCGATGCGGCGCGAAGGCGATCGACGGGGTCTCCAGCATCGCGCCGACCTCGACGCTTTCGGGCAGGGGATGGCCGAGCCGGTCCTCGCGCTCGAGCTCGCGCATCAGGTGATCGCGCCCGGCGGCGAATTCCTCCATCTGCGCGATGAAGGGAAACATGACCGACAGCGGCCGCCCCGCCGCCGCGCGGATCAGCGCCTGAAGCTGCATGCGCATCACGCCGGGCTTGTCGAGCCCCACGCGGATCGCGCGCCAGCCCATGGCCGGGTTGGGCTCGTCGCGCGGCTTCATGTAGGGCAGCACCTTGTCCGAGCCGATATCGAGGGTGCGAAAGCACACCTTGCGGCCGCGCGCGGCGTCCAGCACCTTGCCGTAGATCCCCGCGAGCTCGGCGCGCCGGGGCATCTTGTTGTTGACCAGAAACTGAAGCTCGGTGCGAAACAGCCCCACCGCCTCGGCGCCCGAGCCCTCGAGCGAGGGCAGATCCGCCATCAGCCCGGCATTCATGTGCAGCGCGACCGTCGTGCCGCAGCGCGACGTGGCGGGCTTGTCGCGCAGCCCGGCATAGCGCTTCTGGGCCTCGGCCTGCATCGCCATCTTGTCGCGAAAGGCGCCGGCGATGCTTTCCTCCGGGCGCAGATGGACGACGGCCTCGGTGCCGTCCACGAGGACATGATCGCCGTTGAGCGCCTCGGTCGTGACGCGTCCCGCACCGATGACAAGCGGGATGGCGAGCGCGCGCGCCACCACGGCGGCATGGCTGCCCACCGAGCCCTCCTCGAGCACGATCCCGCGCAGCGCGCGCCCGTAATCGAGCAGCTCGGCCGGGCCGATATTGCGCGCCACGAGGATCGGATCGGCGGGCATCTCGGCGCCGGTGTCGTTGCCCTGTCCCGTCAGGATGCGCAGCAGCCGGTTGGACAGATCGTCGAGATCGTGCAGCCGCTCGCGCAGGTAGTGATCGGCCACGCTCTGCATCCGCGAGCGGGCGGCGGATTGCTCCTTCTCGACGGCGGCCTCGGCGGAGAGGCCGCGCGCGATGTCATCCTCCATGCGCCGCATCCAGCCGCGTGAATTGGCGAACATGCGGTAGGCCTGCAGGACATCGAGCTGCTCGCCATCGCCGGCGGGCGCGGTGCTGAGCATCTCGTCCACCGACACGCGCAGCCGGTCCACCCCGGCGCGCAGCCGCTCGAGCTCGGCATCGGGATCGTCGGCCACCGGGCGGGTGACCACGACGCGCGGTTCGTGCAGCCAGACATGGCCTTCCGCCGCACCCTCCTGGCCGGTGACACCGCGAAACATGGCCGGCTGCTGATGCGGCCGCACCAGCGTTGCGCCCTCGCCGACGAAGGCGCCGAGCTCGGTCATCTCGGCGAGGACCATCGCGACGACCTCGAGCGCATAGACCTCGTCCTCGGAGAACTCGCGCGCCGCGCTCGACTGCACCACGAGCACGCCGAGCGTTTCGCCGAGGCGCTGGATCGGCACGCCGAGAAACGAGGAGAAGCTCTCCTCGCCGGTCTCGGGCATGTAGCGAAAGCCCTTCTCCTGGGTGGCGTCGCCGGTGTTGATCGGCCGCGCCGTGCGCGCCACGCGTCCCACCAGCCCCTCGCCGAGGCGCAGCCGCGTCTGGTGAACGGCCTCGGGGTTGAGCCCCTCCGTGGCGGACAGCTCCAGCGTCTCGGGATCGCGGAACAGATAGATCGAGCACACCTCGGTGCGCATCGAATCCGCGATCAGATGGGTGATGCGGTCAAGCCGCTCCTGCCCGGCGCTCGGCTCGGCGAGCGTGTCTCGCAGCCGGCGCAGGAGCTTGCGGCTTTCGGTTTCGAGCCGTTCAGGCATCGCGTCGCTGCCTCCGGGCCCGGCTCACCCGGCGCCTTCCAGCTCGAAGGCGTCGTGCAGCGCCTGCACGGCGAGCTCCATGTATTTGCGCTCGATCAGCACCGATATCTTGATCTCGGAGGTGCTGATGACCTTGATGTTGATGCCTTCGTCATAGAGCGCGCGGAACATCCGCGCCGCCACCCCGGCATGGCTGCGCATGCCGATCCCCACCACCGAGACCTTGGCGACCTCGGTATTGGCGCTCAGATCGGCGAAGTTGAGACTGCCCGCGTCGCGCACCGCCGTGAGCGCGCGCTCGGCGCGCGGCACCTGGTCGATGGGGCAGGAGAAGGTCATGTCGGTGCGGCCATCCTCGGAGATGTTCTGCACGATCATGTCGACATTGACGCCGGCCTCGGCAAGCGGCTCGAAGATCGCCGCGGCGATGCCGGGCCGGTCCGCGACCGATGAGAGCGTCATCTTGGCCTCGTCGCGCGAATAGGCCACACCGGAGACGACACGCGATTCCATGATTTCCTCCTCGCCGCAAACCAGCGTACCCGACGCGTCGTCGGTTTCCTCGAAACTCGTCAGCACTCGGACCGGCACATTGTAGCGCATCGCCAGCTCGACCGAGCGCGTCTGCAGCACCTTGGCGCCCAGCGAAGCGAGCTCGAGCATCTCCTCGAAGGCGATCCGGTCGAGCCGGCGCGCCCGCGCGCATATCCGCGGATCGGTGGTATAGACCCCGTCCACATCAGTGTAGATGTCGCACCGCACCGCCTCGAAGGCCGCCGCGAAGGCCACGGCGCTGGTGTCTGAGCCGCCGCGGCCGAGCGTGGTGATGCGCCCCTCGGGGCTGAGCCCCTGAAACCCGGCGACGACCGCCACGCGCATGCCCTCGCCGAACTTCGCCGTGATGCCATCGCATTCGATATCGACGATGCGCGCCGCGCCGTGCGCCGAGTTGGTGCGCAGCGGCACCTGCCAGCCCTGCCAGCTGCGCGCGGGCACGTCCATTTCCTGCAGCATCAGCGCCATTAGCCCGGCGGTGACGTTCTCGCCCGAGGACAGGACCGCGTCGTATTCGCGCGCGTCGTAGAAGGGCGCGATCTCGTTGACCCAGCCGACGAGCTCGTTAGTGCGCCCGGCCATCGCCGAGACGATCACGATGACGTCATGCCCCGCCGCGACCTCGCGCGCGACCTTGCGCGCCGAGGCCCGTATCCGCGTCGGATCGGCCACCGAGGTGCCGCCGAATTTCATCACGAGGCGCGCCATCCGACCCCTTTCGCGCTGTGCGGACACCCCCCGATTCTAGAGCCGGCGCCGCGGCGGCGCAAGCTTCATGGCGCCGCCGCCGCGCGCACCTTGCCCTGCACGCCCTGCCAATCACCGTGTCCGAGGATGCGTGCCGGATTCGTGGGCGGCGGCATCTCGACTCCCTCGAGCCGCGCGAAGCCGAAACGCCCGTAATAGGGCGCATCCCCGACCAGCAGGACCCGCCGCCAGCCCAGCGCCTCGGCCCGGCGCAGGCTTTCGCGGATGATGTAGCCGCCGAGCCCCTCGCCCTGATGCGTCGGGTGCACCGCCACCGGCCCCAGCAGCAGCGCCGGCGCCCCGCCCACGGCGATCGGCCAGTACCGGATCGCCGCACTCAGCGTGCCGTCCGCGCCGCGCAGCACGAGGCAGAGCCCGGGAACGGGCGGGCCGTCCTCGCGCAGCCGGTAGGAGGAGAGCGCCTCGCGCCCCGGCGCAAACACCAGATCGAACAGCCCTTCGACTTCCCACCAGTCGGCCTCGCTTTCCTGCGTCAGCTCCACCCTGCCGGCCCGCCATGATTTTTTCGGTGGCCGCGGCCCTAGCACGGCGCTAGGAGACGGGCAAACCAACAGGAGCCAGCGATGTTTTACCGCCCCGAGGACGGCCACGGCCTGCCGCACAACCCGTTCAACGCCATTGTCACGCCGCGCCCGATCGGCTGGATCTCGACACGCGGCGCGAACGGGGCGGAAAACCTCGCGCCCTACTCCTTCTTCAACGCCGTCGCCTATGTGCCGCCGCAGGTGATCTTCTCCTCCACCAGCGCCAAGGAGGATCGCGGCGACACCAAGGACAGCGTCGCCAACATCCGCGAGACCGGCGTGTTCTGCGCCAATGTGGTCGAATACGCCGCGCGCGACGTGATGAACGCTTCCTCGGGGCCCTGGCCGAAGGAAACCGACGAATTCGCCCATGCCGGCGCGGCGCGCGCGCCCTGCGAGGCGATCCCCTGCTCGCGCGTGGCCGATGCCCCGGCTAACCTCGAATGCCGGCTCGTCGATATCGTGCGGCTGCGCGGTGAGGCGAATTTCCTCGTCATCGGTGAGGTCGTGGGCGTGCATCTGCGCGACGACTGCCTGCGCGACGGGATCTTCGACGTCACGCGTTTCCAGCCCCTGTCGCGGCTGGGCTACCGCGACTACGCGGTGGTCGAGAACGTCTTCAGCCTCAAGCGCCCCGGGGAGTGAACACGCGGCGGACCGCCGATCCGTCGGCGCGGTGGTTTGATTTCGCGTGAGAACTCCTAGGTCGGGGGCGTGAACCCGTCTTCGGGGAGCGACCAAGGAGGACACAGTTGCAACACTCGACACGCAACCGCCGCGCCCGCGCCATCGCCGCGCAGCGCCAGACCAGCATCCTGACGCCCCAACGGCTCGCACTGGGCCTGGGGGCGGCCGCACTGGCCGCCTGGGCCGGCGCCGCGCAGGCCGACGGCTACGAGATGGAGACCGTCGCCGAGAGCTTCGACAGCCCCTGGGGCATCGATTTCCTGCCCGATGGCGGCGAAGCCCTGATCACCGAGCGCGAAGGCGCGCTCAAGCTCGTCGATATCGACAGCGGCGAGGTCTCCGAGATCGGCGGGCTGCCCGAGGTCGATGCCCGCGGCCAGGGCGGGTTGCTCGACGTGGCGGTGCATCCCGATTTCGAGGAGAACGGCCTCGTCTACATGACCTGGGCGGACGCCGATGCCGACGGCAACACCGCCACGATGCTCGGGCGCGCCACGCTCGACACCGACGCGATGGAACTGACAGATCTCGAGGAGCTGCACGCCGCCGGCCCCTATGTGGACGCCACCGGCCATTACGGCTCGCGGATCGCCTTCGACGGCGAGGGCCATGTCTTCTTCAGCACCGGCGACCGGCAATCGAAGGATTTCGGCCCCGATCACTACTCGCAGGACATCTCGCACGATCTGGGCAAGATCCTGCGTGTCGCCGAGGACGGGTCCATCCCGGACGACAACCCCTTCGTGGAGGATGCCGACGCCTCCGACGCGATCTGGAGCTACGGCCACCGCAACCCGCAGGGGATGACGGTCCATCCCGAGACCGGCGAGCTTTGGGCCAACGAGCACGGCGAGAACAACGGCGACGAGATCAACGTGATCGAGCGCGGCGGCAACTATGGCTGGCCGATCGCGACCTGGGGTGTGGATTACCGCACCGGCGAGGTCTTCGCCGACACCCCGCCCGAGAACCCGAACACCATCGACCCGGTCTACTGGTGGGACCCGGATCACCCGGAAGGGTTCCCGCCCTCCGGCTTCCTCTTCTATGAGGGTGACGCCTTCTCCGACTGGCAGGGCGATGCCTTCATGGGCAATCTCGCGCATGAGTATCTGGGGCAGTTCTCCGTCGAGGGCCACGAGGTCGAACAGACGGGCCGGCTGCTCGAGGATGAGGGCTGGCGCATCCGCGACATCGCGGAGGGGCCGGCGGACGGCTTCATCTATGTGCTCATCGATGACGACGACGTGCCGCTCATCCGCCTGACCCCGGAGAGCTGAGCGGGCCATCCTCCGCGCCGCCGGGCCTGTCACCCGGCGGCGCGGCACGCTATGAAGGGGCGAATCCGAACGGAGCCCCGCATGAGTGCCGAAGACCGCCCGCTGCGCGACTATATCCGCACGATCCCGGATTTCCCGCATGAGGGGATCCTGTTTCGCGATGTCACGACGCTGTTCGCCGACCCCCGCGGCTTTCGCATGGCCGTCGATCAGCTCCTGCACCCCTTTGCGGGCGCGCCGATCGATTGCGTCGCCGGGCTCGAGGCGCGCGGCTTCATCCTCGGGGGCGCCGTGGCGCATCAGCTCGGCACCGGCTTCGTGCCGATCCGCAAGACCGGCAAGCTCCCCGCTGCCACGATCCGCCAGAGCTACACCCTGGAGTACGGCGAGGCCGAGATGGAGGTGCATGACGACGCCTTCGCGCCCGGGATGCGGGTCCTGCTCGTCGATGACCTTCTCGCCACGGGCGGCACCGCCCAGGCCGGCGTCAAGCTCGTCGAGCGGCTCGGGGCCGAGGTCGCGGGCTGTGCTTTCGTGGTCGAACTGCCGGCGCTGGGCGGCCGTGCGGCGCTCAAAGCGATGGGCATGTCGGTGACGGCGCTGTGCGCCTTCGACGGCGCGTAGAGCCGCGGGAAGGGCTTGGACCCCACCCGACGCCGGCTGCGGCGATACGGCGGCGGATTGCCGACTGTGCCGCGCCCGGATGGCCGGGCCCGATCGCGACACGCAGGCGCAGCGGCGCGCGGCGTGGCCCGTCGCGACCCGCCCGGGGCTGGTCGCGCTAGCGCACCGTCACCACGGTGCAGTCGGCATGATCGCTGATCTTGCGCGAAACGCTGCCCTGCATGAGCCGCTTCAACGGCCCGAGCCCGCGGCGGCCCATCACGATCATGTCGGCGCCGATCGTGTCGGCGGTCTCGAGGATCGTGGTCGCGTAGTCGCCGGGCAGCACCTTGGTCGCGGCCTTGCCCGCGCCCGCCTGCTGCGCGCGCCGCGCCGCGCGCTCGACGATCAGATCGCCCATCGCGGCCACGAGACGGTCATGTTCCTCGGTGGACCGGATCCGATCGAAGAAATTCGCGAGCTGTCCGGGGACATAGTCGATCTGCGGCGCCTGTTTCGCAGCTTGCTGGACGAGATGCTCGCTCTCGGCGAGGCGCGTCCACTGATCGCCGGGCCGGTCCTCGATCAGCACATGCAGGATGGTCAGTTCGCCATCCATCTTCACGGCCATTTCCGCGGCCAGATCGACCGCCCTGTCGGCATGCTCCGATCCGTCCGTCGCCACGAGAATCTTCCGGGTCATGCCCACTCCTCCGTACTGGTCTGCACTGATCCTGCCCGACGATAGCCCCCGCCGCGGCCCCGCGCAACGTGGCGCGGCTCAGTAATGCGGCGGCCGGTCGTCGCCGATGGGCAGCGCGCCGCCCTCCTGCCATTCGCGCTCGGCCTCGCGTTCCACAAGCAGCGCGAGCCGCCGCTCCAGCCGGTCGATCACGGCCTGCTGCGCGGTGACGACGCCGGAGAGTTCCTCGACGCTGTGCGCGAGATGCGCGAGCTGCTCCTCGGCGCGGGTGAGGCGGTCGGTCATCGGGGGCTCCATGCGCGACTTGCCCCTGTTTCGCCCATCCGCTAGACGACCCGCAACCCCCCGCGGCGGATACGGACAGCATGGCCAAGAAGACGTCTCAAAGGCGGCCCCGCGCGCAGAACCCGCGCGGCTTTCGCGACTATTTCGGCCCCGAGGTCGCCGAGCGCGACGCCATGCTGGCGCGCATCGCCGCTGTCTATCACCGCTACGGCTTTGATGCGCTGGAGACCCCGGCGGTGGAGACGGTCGAGGCGCTGGGGTCCTTCCTGCCCGATGTGGACCGCCCGAATGCCGGCATCTTCGCCTGGCAGGAGGCCGATGACGGCGACTGGCTGGCGCTGCGCTATGATCTGACCGCCCCTCTCGCGCGGGTCGCCGCACAGTTTCGCAACGAGCTGGCCATGCCGTACCGGCGCTATGCGATGGGCCCGGTCTGGCGCAACGAGAAGCCCGGGCCGGGGCGGTTTCGCCAGTTCTATCAATGCGATGCGGATACGGTCGGCGCGCCCTCGGTGGCCGCCGATGCCGAGATCTGCGCGATGCTCGCCGAGGCGCTCGAGGCCGCCGGGATCGCGCGCGGCGACTATCTGCTGCGGCTCAACAATCGAAAGATCCTGACGGGGGTGCTGCAAGTTATCGGACTAGTGAAGACAAGCGGTCCGCCGCACGACCTCGCGACCGTTGATGCCGAATACAAGGACTTTTTGGAACGTCAATCGGCCGTGCTGCGCGCCATCGACAAGCTCGACCGGCTCGGCCCCGAGGGGGTGCGCGCGCTGCTGGGCGAGGGGCGCAAGGATGAGAGCGGCGATTTCACCAAGGGCGCCGGGCTCGCGAATGATCAGGCCGAGACGGTGATGGCCTTCATGGAGGCCAAGCGCGACGACGGCGCGGCGACGCTGGCGCGGCTGCGCGAAGTGGTGGCGGACTCCGAGACCGGGCGCGCGGGGGTCGATGAGCTCGAGACGATCGCCGGGCTGCTCGCGGCGCAGGGCATCGGCGCCGACCGCGCCGTGATCGACCCCTCCGTGGTGCGCGGGCTGGGCTATTACACGGGGCCGGTTTTCGAAGCGGAGCTGACCTTCGAGATCACCGGCGAGGATGGCAAGCCGCGCCAGTTCGGCTCCGTCGCCGGCGGCGGGCGCTATGACGACCTCGTCAAGCGGTTCACCGGGCAGGCGGTGCCCGCCACCGGCATCTCCGTCGGCGTCGACCGGCTGCTCGCGGCGCTGCGTGCGACGGGGCGCGGCGATGCGGCCGTGCATGGCCCCGTCGTGGTGACGGTGATGGATCGCGCGCGGATCGCCGAGTATCAGGCGATGGCGGGCGAGCTGCGCGCCGCGGGCATCCGTGCCGAGGTCTATCTCGGCAATCCGAAGAACTTCGGCAATCAGCTCAAATACGCCGACAAGCGCGCCGCTCCCGCCGCCGTTATCGCGGGCGAGGACGAGGCCGCGCGCGGGGTGGTGCAGATCAAGGATCTGGCGCTGGGGGCCGAGCTGGCGCAGGGCGCGACGCTCAAGGAGTGGAAATCCCAGCCCGCGCAGCGCGAGGTGGCGCGCGCCGATCTCGTCGCCGCCGTGCGCGCCATTCTCGAGCGCGGCTGAGCATGGCGGACAAGCCCGCGATACGCGCCGAGGGTCAGCGCCTGCTTGATGCGTTCCGCGCCGCCGGGGCCGTGCCGGTGGAGGCCGACATCCTGCAGCCGGCCGAGGCGCTGCTCGATCTCTACGGCGAGGATATCCGCGCGCGCGCCTATGTCACCGCCGATCCGCTGCGCGGCGAGATGATGCTGCGCCCCGACTTCACCGTGCCGGTGGTGCAGATGCACATGGCCGGCGGGGCCGAGCCGGCGCGCTATGCCTATCTCGGCGAGGTGTTCCGCCGCCAGGAGCGCCCGGGCGCGCGCGCCAGCGAATACCTCCAGGCCGGCTTCGAGCTGTTCGACCGGGCCGATCCGCCCGCCGCCGATGCCGAGGTCTTTGCCTGCATCCACGCCGCGCTCGCGCCGCTCGGGCTGCGCGCGGTCACGGGCGATATCGGCATCCTCGCCGATGCGGTGCGCGGGCTTTCGACGACGGAGCGGCGCAAGGCGGCGCTGATGCGCCATATCTGGCGGCCGGGCCGGTTTCGCAGGCTGCTCGACCGTTTCGGCGGCCGCGCCGCG
>LFCJ01004124.1_pt1 | contig 10646 bp, 5 predicted proteins | sample 643141 | NCBI WGS metagenome assembly LFCJ01 (sample SAMN03766243, study PRJNA286221) | soda lake metagenome | biome: soda lake; feature: Kulunda steppe; material: water; isolation source: sample B1-Br-g2 brine of Lake Bitter-1 | place: Russia: Kulunda steppe | collected 2010-07 | reverse complement strand
TTCGATACAGTTTCGCATCCCGCTTATCAACAGTGACTGAATCCGCATCATCACTTAGCACAGCTACAACCCGCCCGTGCTGTCCGTGATACACCTGGTGATCAAGATCAGTCTCATCAGGAATATCAATTCGGACGCGATCACCTGTCGAAAACCGGTGCATTATGTTTTACAATTGCGGCAGAGATTATCAGGACTTGGATTTTCACAAACACTTACTATCATGATAGCTTTCGAATCAATCTTAATCGACAAAACCAGATATCACTCTCAGGAACCAGTCAAGATTTTATTATTCCATTTATACAATTAGTGCTAGCCTCGTTCTGCGACAGACAAATACAACGCATAATTATCAGTTAATTCTCCTGTCTCTCGATCTTCGGTCCGCTGAAGATTGATTTCAAGCCTTGTCTCATCCCCTTCAAATTCTGAAAAATGTTTGAACAAGCTCCCGACTGCTTCAACAAACTCAGGAGACCCCGTGACCCGAATGTCGGAAATCTCGGTTGGATATTTGCTCCCACTGAAGCCCTTGGGTTTCTCAACTACTGATTCACGAATATCTTTCTCAGAGACCTCATCTAAGCCGCTTAACCATTCAATTGCATACTGCTTCACTACGTGCCCAGAATCTGTTTTCGGGAGTTGGTCTAACTGACTCACATCATCAAGTTTCGCGTAATGGTACTTGAATCTCAGCGCAGTATAAGACGAGTTATTCTTCACCCTTCAAATACATCCCGGCGACGACGTGCGGAGGCTCTTCTTGTTCTCTCGCCCACTCCTGTCGTTCTTCATATTTTTCCTGCAGATTGTACCTAGACATGATCTCTCGAACAGCCGCTACCAACTTTTCATCAGTCACCTCTTCATTACGCAGATCTCTAAATTCATTGAGGATCTGATCTGCTGACACAGTTTCAACGATATCCTGAAACTGCGCAAGTGTTCTTTGCTGATCAGTATTATCTACGGTCGATGCAACTTCTCCGAGTTCGTCAACCACATAATCACGGTCAATACTCGCTCCTTGTCGAGCTTCCCGCTGGAACTGACGACGCTTGCCCATATTGATCTCAAACTCCGACCTTGCCACCTTCACAGCCTGCTCGTACCGACTGTCAAATATCTCTGCGTCAACGGATGCAACCGGCTCGTCAACCGGACACGTTATCGTTTGAACAATAACATCGCTTTCCTGTGAGTCGAGATCCTGCCCTCCGTCAATCGGGAAAGTTACGAGGTACGGGGTTGTGTAGTCTCCTTGCCGATAGACAATGACGACGCCGTCGTACTCCCGACCCCACTCCATCGCACTCCGAATCCCGTCACGGTCATCCAACCAACTGAGTAGGTCCGGATTCTCTTGTTTTAGGTCTTGAAGGCTACTCGCGGGGCCGATGAGATCATCACTCCCGATAATCTCGTTCACGTCATCTTCGACCTTCTCGATGTCCTCCTCGGCGTATATGTCCTCCATGTACGACCGGTTCACGTTATCTTCCGGACTCAGTATCTCCCCGTCTTCACCCAGAATCCTACTGATTTCTTGGACCCGAGACTCAACACGGTCAACAATTCCGAGTTCCTTTTCAAGCTCCGTTTCCGGCAGGAAGTTGAGCGCGTAAATGTCATCGTGGCCGCTCCCGAGACGGTCAACACGACCGATCCGCTGAATTAGACGCAGCGGATTCCAGTGGAGGTCGTAGTTGATGACTAAATTCGCATCCTGAAGATTGACTCCCTCCCCGGCCACATCGGTCGCAAAGAGGATGTCAATCTCGTTACTTGGGTCGATTTTATCCCGCGCATCGTTCGCCTCAGGCGCGAAGCGCTTGATGAGCTCCTCCACATTTGACGTATCACTAGTCGCACTAGCAAATCGAATCTCGGTAGAGAGTAGTCCGCGATCTTGGAACTGATCAAACGCTGCTTCCAGATACTTCACCGTGTCTGTGAACTGTGTGAACACGATCAGCTTCTCAGCCCGATCACCGCGCTGAAGAATCTCATGTGACCCAATACGGAGATTTCCGAAAAGCTGCCGAAGCTGTTCGACCTTATCATCCATCGCGTAATCGTTTTGGATGTCCTGATGGAACGGTTCCAATGTGGCTTGCAAATCAGCGAGGAGCTTGATATCTGTCTCAAGATCGCGCTTCAGTTCGTCAAAATGGAAGGCCTCCGTTTGGTACGCCGCGTACTCTCCTTCTTCAACCATCTCGTCGATCTCATCAAGGATTGTGTCGATTTGTTCTCCACTGTTGATAAGCTCGGAGACATCGCTTCCTACAGCGACCGTTCCTTCGTCAAGGAGGTCGCGGAACATTCGGTAACTCCGAAGCATCCGATTAAGAGACGTATAGAACGCTTCAACACTGCTTTCCAACCGTTTCAAAAGATTGGACTTCATCAATCCACGAATACTCCTGCCCATCGAAGAGAGGTTCTGATACGGGTCCTGATTCGCGTATCCCGTCTTCAGGTACTCTTCTTGGCCCAGTGAGTACCGTGCGAACGTGAGGTTCTCCAACGTCTCCACAATGGAATCGTACAGAGAATCATTAATGCCGTCTGCAGTCGAGTACGTCTCATGCAGATTGTAATCAACCGTTTGTAAGTGCCGATCCGGGAGGTACCGACGTTCGCCCCCCATCTGGAGGTATACCTGGCCATCCTCATCCTCTTCACCGTACTGGTCGATTATGTCTTGGCGAGTCCGACGCACCATCACATGGCTCAAAAGGTTCGAGAGGTCGGTCTCGTCGTTCTCCGCCATTTGAGTGAAGTTATACAGGTTCGGCGGCGTAATCGGTACCTTCGTGAGATCCTCGATGTGGAACAGTTTGATCTGATTGTACACGTCCCACGCACTCTTCGTGTACGGCGTCGCAGTCAGGAGGATCGTCTGATTGACTGTCGGCAGGAACGCCTGTAGATTATCGTACCGGTGCGTATCGTCATTCCGGAAGTGGTGGGCCTCGTCAACGAGACACACTGACGCGTCGTCGTGCTCCTCGAGAAGCGTTTCGTGGAAATCCTCCTTCGAGACCATACCCAGGCTGATCACCTCCGCGTTGAAACTGTACCGCTGGTTGACCATCCGCTCCCACATCGGCTGGAGGTGCTTCGGCGAGATGATCAACATCTTCCCCTTGTTGCCACGGAGACGGTTGCGCGCGTGAAAGTGTTCAAGGAGTCCGAGGCCGACGAACGTCTTCCCCATCCCGACGACATCGGAGACGAGAACACCATCGTACTTATTGGCGATTCGGATACCGCGGTTTACCGCCCACTTCTGAAATTCGTAGAGGTCATCATACACGTCGAACGACTGGAGATAGTCCTCAGCAGTCTCCAGCGTCTCCTTGTAGAGCTCATAGAGAATCTTCGCATACACCAGATACGGAGCGGGAAGTCCAGTACCGCTACTGATCTCTCGAAGTTTTTCAGACGTATTGTCTGGCAATGAATCTCCCGGAAGTACCGGTGGTTCGTTGCCCGTTGAAACGTGTCCAGGATTGTTTGAAACCCACGAGTCCTCAAACGAATCCAACAGGTCCTCATCAAATTCGACCGCTTCTTCCCAGAGATCGTCAAACCAGTTCTGCAGTTGCTTAACCTTCTCATTGTAGACCGGTGCGTTGAGTTCGGTGTTACTATGGAGGCCACTGAGGCTTAGATTAGACGATCCAATTACACCAACCCCTTGTGGAGAGAAGATATCACCATCATCTTTTTCAAAAAGATATGCCTTCGCATGAAACCGCTCTTGGAGATAGAGTCTTGGCCTGATCTGACCCTGGTCCAGCCAATCAATCAGTTTTGAGAAGAATGCCTGATTCTCGACTGAGGGATCCTCGTAGAGGATCTGTTTTGAATAATTTTCTGCAGTCTCAGCACGTATCTCCGGTCGTTCACTCCACTTGACGTTGCTAGCCTGCTGGAATTGTGTTCCAGCGAGTCGGAGGTTTTTATTGGCCTCTACGAGTTCATCAAGTCCCTGCTGATTCGGATTTCCCATCAGTATCTGGAGGGACCCACCTTGATCTAGAAACTTATCCAGCTCGGGACGGAGGCGTTTTAACCCGCTCATATAGAGATACCCGACCGCGATCCGGATTCGATCGATATCATCTCTTGCCAACCCAGATTTCAGAACCTCATCAAGGCGAGAATATTGGTCATTGTCGATGATCCCTAGCTCCATACAATGGTCAGACACAATGATTGCAGATGACTGTTATGGTAGACGCTCTCTCTCTTATTTCCCTGCTGCTTTCCGTGATGAATCACAGCGACGGATATAAATCGGTCCTTATTCCTTGTTTTTAATGATGAGTTCCAATTTCGACGAGTACCTGTCCCCTGAAGAACGTATTCATATATCAACAGATGACAAGGCGATGCTCGTGTGGGGGGAAGCATCCGGCTCGAACGATGCCTCCCTGCTTGGGTTCACATACAATTATCCGGGTGAATTCGAATATTTCACCGAGACCGACGAACTGCAAATGATGCAGAATTTTGCCCATAGTAACGACGTACCTCTACTTTGGATAGGAAAAGGCCGATTTGACTCTGGAAAGCTCGAAGTGGGAGAGGTAACTGAGCAGTCCAATGGTGAACTCGGCGTCAATCGGGAGTGGATAGATCTGGATCGTGCGGCGTCAAGAATACAAGAATACTTCGGGACCGACTATGATCAGATGGGAACCAGCAAAGCCAAGAACAAGCGAACGGCAGGTGGTTTTCACGACTGGAGCAGATCCAATCTTCCTGAGCGATTCAAAAAGCAAGATCTCGATATTGTTGTCACATCCGATGGTGTAGAACCGCAATATCTAATCGAACTGAAGCGAAGCTATATCGATCTCGATGGATGGACTCCCTTCAAAGATGATCTGCGAAATTACGTATTGCAGGTGACAAGTGCGACCGGAGCGGATGCTATCCCGCTGATTGCTTATCAGAACAAAGAAGCGATTAATGATGGTTCCATGATGACATTATTCAAAATCGACAACATCAATCCCAATGCGAGCGGGTCAAATTGGATCAGCACAGTCCGAGAGAACAGTATTACCGCCGCGGAGTTCAGGCGACGGCTTCTCGAAGGCGATCTCGGGGTCTGATCGTCTCCACTGTGGTCAACTGATTACATTGCGGAGCATGTTACCCTTAGACGCTGTCGGCCTTTGAAATCCGCTGACTGACGAGTTCAAGGGTTCCTTCGTACACCTGTCGATGGGTGTCTTCGTCAAAGCCAAACAAGTCCTGGATAACAAGTCGATCCAGTTCCAGACGATCATCTACAACAGAATTAAACGACAATTCTTCTGGTGTTGACGCCCCGAGTTCCTCGAATATGGATGAGATACTCCTCGTTCCGAACGTTTCAAACTGCTCGGCGATTTTTGCCTTCAAATCACTATCAACCTCTTCAAGCGGAGGGATGAGTGTAGCCTTGTGGTCGTCGGTCGCAATATCCAACGCCCCTTGACCTAGGTTTACGCGGCCGTTCACCTCACATGAGAGCGTCCCATAGGTGGAATTTAATACGCCGGCAAGGAATCGCCGATTACGCTCCTCGCCAGGGACCTCGATCCCATGAAGGCGGTCATCAATCCATGTCCGCTGTTCGGGGAACCAGTAGACGTGACGCGTATTGATGTTCTTCATCGGAAGTACATCGCCTCGCTGAAGGTCTTCCGAGAGGTCGTACCAGTCAATACCACGCCCGGAGACAGAAGATGGGAACCCAGTCCGCTTTCTCCCCAGATCATCCTGACTAGGATCGTATGTCTTGCCCCACTCAACGTATTCGTTAATGTCTCCCTTGAGATCTGATTTGGGATCGTCTATAATGAGCAGGTACCGGAGTCCTTTCCCAAGTTTCAGTGAATCGAGGTCGAAGATCGTCGTGTCGAACGATTTTGAGGTCTTCAGCACGAGGTTCGGTTCCCATCCATCGTCAGTTTGATGCATCCAGTATTCCCGCGGGATGTACAGCTCCGTTTCGTACTCCTCGTCTGGCCATTCCCCTGTCGATTGCAGAACAAGGGTTTCTCCTTCCCGACGTGCGTCGTAGTACTTGCTTGGAAGATAGAAGAACTGATTCGCGCCGGTACGAGTCCCTCGCTTGACCGTGCACTCGTCACCGAGCCGAGACAGTGATCGTTCGGTTTTTCCAGCCAACTCGAAGAACACCGTCGGTGCGCGGGTATACTTCCCCCACTTCCCGGAACGGTACCTACCTTGTGGAATTGCGTCATTTTCACTGTTACCGTTGAAAGTAGTTGTGCCTGCCCCAAGTCGCCAAAGAGCGGCGGCTGACAGTTCAATCGAACGCCATGAGTCTCGATTTCGTACGACTAGGTCATTTCCTTGGAATGAGAGGGTCTCTGATTCCTCCCCATCATCAACAAGTACTCTATTTAATGTCTTGGTGTCTGTAAACTGACTGTACGGATCGTAAACCGAAACGAAGCTGGGACGACCGGTAAGTCGTTCTGGCGACCCTTTGTTAATTATCGAGATGATAGTGTTAACATCTGCCTCTTCGAACGTCCGCTGTGAGCGGTTCTCCAAAATGTACTTTATATCACCCTGTGTGAGGAGCAACTCTTGAAGCCGAACGCCGTAGTCAACGTCTAACCAGGAATTCGATGTGACGAACGACAGTGTCCCTCCTTCCCGGAGAAGGTCCATTGATCTGAAGTAGAAATACAGATACAGGTCACTGGTCTTGTATGGCTTAACATGGAAACGAGTCTCTACGAACTCACGCAGATTCTCTTTATATTCCGATTTGAGATCGCTGACCTCATCTGAGGATAACTCTTCCAGACGGGTCGGGTTGATTCCCTGATCGATAATGTCCTCTTGTCGTACGTATGGCGGATTCCCGATCACGACATCGAAGCCGCCGCCGAGCATCACTTCGGGATAGTTCAGTTCCCAGATGAAGTCAGTGAACTCATCGGCCAGAATGCGCTTGCGCAGCGCCTCCAGTTGTTCGACCCGTGCTTCTGCCTCCGCAGCGGACTGCTGAGATGACTCCGTTGCCCCTCCGCCCAACGTGCTTTGTGTTGTTGCAGCGCTTTCCAGCGACTCAACCCTGTTGTCAATATACGCAATTAGAAGCTCCTTCTGTTTTTGTTCGATAATCGCCTGATCTTCGATGGTGCCCTTGAAGAATCCATCTTTCGCCGCCTCAAGTTCCTGCAATTTCTTGAAGACATCCTCCGTTGCGTCTCTTCGAATCTCCTTGAACGACGGCAATTCGATGCAACCCACCGACTGGATGAGGCTGTCACCAGTATGTAATTTAAACGAAAAGTTCGGGAGAACAGGCCTCTCATCAGGGAGTTCGTCTTCATCTTGAATCAGCGAGAGCCAAAGACGGAACTCAGCAACGCGGACTGCCCAGCCTTTGATATCAACTCCATGTAGATTTTCATTGATGATCCGTTCTTTTAGGTCGTAATCGGGTGTCTCACCTAACTTCCGATACAGTTCAGTGAGAGCCTGCTTCATCCCCACGAGGAATGCCCCGCTCCCACATGCGGGATCAACAATATTCAGTTCTCGTATGGCGTCCAAGAGTTCTTCTCGCTCATTATCTGTCGTGGCATCCCATTCATGTGGCTCAGTGAATATAAACTCGACAAGCTGGCTGCCATTGAGGGAAGAGAAGTCGGCGGAGCGGGTGGCAAGTTGTTCGTAGACAGCTATCCGACACATCATGTCAACCTCTGTGCGCGGGGTATAGAAGATCCCTGCCTCACCGCGTTCCTGCTCGGCAATCAGGGATTCGTAAATCTTCCCGAGCATTGCGGGATCGACGGCGACATCGATGTCGTAGGGACTCTCTTCTGTGACTGTGAAGTTATATTGTTCGAGGAACTCTTCGATCACCGACTTCAGCGCGGAGTCAGAGAGGAAGGTGTTGCTTTCGTCCTCCTCGGTCGGTTGGAAGAGTCCACCGTTCATGTACGGGAGCCCAGCAATGGCTGACTCGACATCCGATGGGAGATCAGCATCTATCTCCCCGCCTTCCGGGCTGTTCATACCGTCGAAGAACAGCGCCGAGAGCCACCTCTCGTGGAACACGTCTCCCACGTCGGATTCCTCGTACTGCTCGTGGAACCACCGGACGAAGTCCTTCCGGTCACCGATCCAGCCCTTCTTCTGGAGGTAATAGAAGAACATCAACCGGTTGAGCGTCATATGCGCGTACCGGTCGGCGTTCTCTATTTCTAGCCCCTTCCTGCGAAGCTCCTTACTGAGCGTATTGAACGCGTTCTTGTAGTTCTCGTAGAAGTCTTCGGTGACGGGCTTGACGCGGAACGCCTCGTCGATGCGCTCCGCCAGCCGACCTTTGCTGGCGTCCATACTCGACAAAGCACTTGCAACTGTGCGGTGGGTCTCGCCTTCACCGAGTGTGTACCTGCGCAGCACTGGCCGGCCAGTCGTAATGTCGTCGGTGCCTTCCTCGTAAGGAGTGACGAGGTGCCAGATGTCCTCGTCCGGTGCGTGGAACACAGTCAGGAAGGAGCCGTCAATGGCCCAGCCACTGGTTTGGTCCGTCCGAGTGAGACTCTGGATAGCGTTCCGTTCGGCTGTACGGGTCAGCTTCTCTAGTTCGACGTAGATGACACGGAAGTTCCCAGATTCGGCGAAGAGACGGGCAGCGTTCGCCCGAGTTGTGTTCGGCCACTCGTGAACCGGAATGTCCTGCCAGGTTGCATCACCAAGGGCTGACATTGTCTCGTCGAAGTTGAGAACTTGGACGAAGAGGTCCTGGAAGAACTGGGTAGCTGCCTCTCCAGTGGATCGGTAATCACGTTCAAACTCATCGACAGACAGATCCTCATCTAAACGGTGTCGAATCTCTTTGGTTTGTTCTTCAGTCATGGATGTCGAATTTGGAGGAGGTGGTTTCTCCGAAGTAATTGAGCATACAGCACTATCCTCGGTCACATGTCTTAAAAGTTGATCAGGGACTCTTGCCTTACCGAGTTTAGGGGAGACGTGATAATCAAACTCGGCGTCCCTGCGAGGAGATGGTGGACTTAGTCGGAGACACTCCAGAGAAGAGAGTTCCCCACCTTCCTACTGGTAACTTGACCTTCGGATTCGAGTGTCTGGAGACGTGTATACGCTGTCCGCCGTGTACAGCCGACACTCTCGGCGATCTCCGAGGTTCCCGCCATCCCATCAAGTGTTTGGATGGCATCGATGAAATCGGAATCCGAGTAGCTCGTGGTATATCTCCCGGATTCTTCCTCTCGATCTTTCCCCGGCACAATAATCGATTCGTAGACATCACCTATGTAGGTGATGGGTTACTACCCATCTCCTTAGAAGGAGATGGAAAACATTTATACCATTACACGATATAGGAGATGGTGTAGAGGTCTAGTCCCGAAGAGGCGTTGATTCAGCGAAAACGCCCGAGTGCTAGGGACACTCGGACTGGGCTTCACACAGCACGTGAGAACCCATGGAAAAATCAAATCCGTCGAAGCAAGAGGTTGTCGGTGACCAGCTAACTGAATACATATCAAAATTAAAACAAATTTCGCTCGGGGAAGGGGCCGCGACGTGTCACGTGTGTGGTGACCCGCTTGGTGAGGGTGATGCGGTTGTTGTGTACGTGTTCCGACTGGCAGGATCGGTACGGTACGAGGTCGGTCACGTTGTGTGTCGTGATGATCGCCACGAGCAGTTTGACACGTTCTCGTTGGGCGTGCACGAGTTGCTTGTTGCAGGCCGGGTCGGGTGGTGTACGGATGTTTCGACGCAGTCGTCGTGGCCGGTGTTGCTTGCGCCTGAAGTGGTCGGGGTGAGCGCGGCGGCGTCGAAGTCGATGCGTCGAAGTCCGGAGAATCGCGGTGCGGATTGTGGTGGTGGAGAGCCGCGTGAACCCACTGGGTCGGACGTGGGGGTGACTGATGGGACGTAGTGAGGGGTACCGGACGTTCCCGGCTGCTGTTCGGAAGCGGATTCTGAAACGAGATCACTACCAGTGTCAGGTTTGCGGGCGGTTCGGCCCTGAGCGTGGTGGGAATATTGATCTTGAAGCCCATCACATGCAGGAGGAACCGAAGTTCGTTGATCGTGATCATCAGGATAACGGGACGACGATGTGCATCCCGTGTCATCACTTGGTCACGCAGCGGGCGACGGCAGATGATCTCCCGTTTGATCTCGATGAGGTCGCAGCGGAGGTTAATTTGTTGTACAAGGATATCGAGATTCTCGTTTACTTGTACGAACACGGGCCGGCGACGACGAGTGAGATTTGTGCGGCGACGAGTGGTGCTGCGCGAACATCGATTATTGAGCGACTCTGGACGCTCATGTCGATCGACCGTGACGTGGAGTCGTTGGATGACCCGTTAATCGACAAGGATCTTGACACGGGCGAGTGGGGGTATCCTGACGATATCGGGCGAACTGTTCGCGGACGGATTCCTGATGACGAAGAGGAGTTAATTGATCGGTTGCGCGACGAGTTGCTCCGCCGACTGCTGGACGCTGGTGTCAGCCGGTCAACTCTCGCGTTGTTTTTCGGTCGGAGTCGTCGAGCGACGTTCTACATCAGTAAGCGCGCAGGTGCGGTTCGCATCCCGTTT
>LFCJ01004123.1_pt1 | contig 10647 bp, 12 predicted proteins | sample 643141 | NCBI WGS metagenome assembly LFCJ01 (sample SAMN03766243, study PRJNA286221) | soda lake metagenome | biome: soda lake; feature: Kulunda steppe; material: water; isolation source: sample B1-Br-g2 brine of Lake Bitter-1 | place: Russia: Kulunda steppe | collected 2010-07 | reverse complement strand
CCTTCAAAAGAAAAGCAGTATAAAGATGAGCAACTAAGCCTTTTTCCGTAGGGATGTATGGAAGGCACTCTTTAATTGTCTGATTCTCTGAGATGACAAGATTATCATGTGTTTGCTTGAGGTTCTGCTTATTTTTGGGCCCTGCAGGTGGCAAGTGTGGAGTGCTGAAAGGGAGTACCTATGCAAGCAGGCGGAGATTAAGGCAGAAAAAGAGGCATCATATCTGGAAGCCATGAAGCTCAACAGCTTAGGAGGTGAGTGCATGTTTGCTTGTACAAGACCTTGTCAAACAAGTTAAACATGGGTGCATGCAAATAAGCAAAGCCTTTAAATGTGTGTGCCTGCCTGAGTGTGCATGTGCTCCGGTGAAGCTTAGCGCAGCAGTACCATGAAAATAATGGTAAATTTGTCATTGGGCATAGTCTTTTGCACCTTCCATTGATCCATCTGTAGCATTGAGCATCACACGTGCCATGCAATTCTATATTTAGGACTGATAACAAGGGGCTGTGTGGTGGTGTATGCGGCATTACTTAGTGATCAGTTCACAAGATCAGGCACCCCGTGCTGTAATGTTGAGATAGGAGCTTGGTTTACTCAAGTGTGAATACACACATGCACGCATCAGCATGCCCAAGACTTGGGCTTGTGTGCTCAGGCACGCACAATTAACATGCAGCATGTACACGCATTATTATGTAAGAGGCGCACTCAACTTCAATGAGCCAGCGAGATCAAGCAGCTTTTCTAGGAACACCAACTGCTGGTTTTTGCAGTTTGTGCACTGTGTAGAACGTGCGCTGCGTGGTTGCCTGAGCTCAGACTGTACACCTGATTGATAGCAGGTGTGAGGATGAGCATACTGCACTGGACTTTTGGACAGGCATCATTCTAAGGTGCCTGCTGTGCCAGATCTATGGACTATGACTTGCGCCCTTGTGTGACCAAATTAAATCTCCAGTGTAAAGATGAATCACAACCTTGTCTGAGGATCTGCCTGTTGTCGCGTCACAATGACTTGTGCCCATGTGTAGCAGGGGGCTTCCACACAAACATGGCACCCAAACCCCCGCAGCGTAACCTCCCTGCACAAATGGCCCAAGCAAGCCCAAAAGCTGTGCAAGCCAACTTTGCCCAGCTGCACGCAAGCAGGTGAGTTGCAATCAACGCATGTTGCGCAAGGGCAGCTCCAGTACCGTTGGGCTCAGCAACTACAGAACCATTATGCTAAGCAACTACAGTACTGTTGGGCTCAGCGCTCATAATGTGCTAGAGGGGCTCAGCTAGCGCCCCTGATGGTGCCCAAAATGTTTGCCCTCTGATCAGCTTGATTCAAGCAGAGGGTTGCGCTGTGAAGGGTCTTGGCGACCCCTGTATGAGGCAATGTCCTGGTGTCTTAACCTGCACACTCAAAGCAGGGCCAGCAGCAATAGTATTCATGAAGGTGCTATCACCAGCGTGGTCATCTCTGTGCATCCAGTGTTCCCCCCTTCATTTTGGCACTTCGCCATCACTAGAGTACCTGCCTTCGTGTACCTGCAGCCTTGCATTTGCTGATGCCACACGCCCAGCACACCGGCCCTGCCCATCCTATGGGTCAAGCCAGGCAAGCGCTCAAGTCCAAGTGGCCGCACGCACACACCCCAAAGTCCAGGTGTGTGTGACCTAGCGTACACGGGCAGTTCAACGCGTGAAGCAGATCAGTTGTGCAGATTGCCTGCATCCCCTTTTTTTGCCAGCCAAGGCAGAGGCAATGCATGGGCCTGTGTTTCCCAAAATCACATGGGGGGGGTGATTGAAGTATTTTGTTTCACTGTATTGCCCTATGTGCAAGTCTTTATTCTCAGTTGCCACTGTCAGCCCTGGAGCACCTTGTTGCGCTCTCTGCCATGCGCCACACTTCTGCCGCGCTTGGGGGGAAGAATGTATTGCTTTCACGATATCTGGTCACTGGTGCACAATGCTGTGGTGCTGTGGTGCTTTGCACCAACTTCAGAGAGGCGGTAATGATACGCATAAAGGCCGTCCACCAATGCACCATGCTAACCTTTGGTGCACCTGCAGTCAGGGCCTGCGGCACACAAGTCCAAGCGACCGTCCATTTCATTTGGCATGGATGCAAGCCTCAAACCAAGGCATGCGCTTATGAACGTAAGTTTGCGCTGAGGCATGCGTTTGGTACTGGAGCCTTGTTGGACAGTACTGATGCCTTGTCTACACCCTGTCTGAGCCAAATGGTATTTCTGCTGTTTCCGGATTTGCAAGATTTATATGCAAGCATGCCATTGTGTCATAAGGCCATTATGGTTGATCTCGCCACTTTGTGCGCGTCCTGGCGAGTTGGCGAACGTTGCACGCGAGTGTGCTGTCCCCAACCTGCTGCTGCCGCGCAGTGCCTCCTCCTGTGCCCCCCGCGTGTGATTTGATGCCAAGATTTTCTGCGATGGTGTTTGGGCGACAGGGACAGGCATTGGAGGGGGCGGGCGTGCAGTTTCAACGCGTGCTTGCTTACAGAGTATGCAATGTGTACCTCTGGCCCGTCTTCCCCTCCGTGCAGTCGCCCCCCGTGGCACAACGCGCCCCACATTGCATGCAACAGGCACCCCTAACAGGACTGGTGTGCAGGGTAGGGGGCGGGGCAGCCGTGCTGGCGGACGCCCACTTGATGCCCCTGTTGAGCCAGTTGGGGTCGGTTGGTGTTCAAGCACTGCCAGCAAGCATTAGGCACGTGACCACTGACCAATGGTGCGCCGACTGAGCGGGGGTAAATAAAAAGCACGATAACGCCACTTTTGTGGCAACGCTGGTCTTATGGGGTGCGAACAAGCCGCAGATCACCCGGCCTTCTTGTGGTGACGCACCAACCCTAGGAGAAGGATGCAAGCGCAGAGCCCGGACATGGCACTGGGGCCATTGCGGGCATCAGAGCGGGTGCACGCAAAAGTATATATGGTGCAGTCACACCATTGTAGTAAAGGGGCAGGTGTGCAGATGGGAGTGTGCATCGCGAAGGTCATCTCCCATCTTCTCCCCCCTGGACTGCCAGGGGAGGGCAGGGCAAAGGGAGGGAAGTCAGGAAGGGGGAAACACCTCACTCACTCCAAGGGGCACCCGCGCTGTCCCATGAGGCATCAAGTTGGTGTCCGCAGGCGACATAAGGCAAGGTCAATGTGCCTGCAAGCATGCGGTCCGGCAATGCGCCCTGCTTGCATCTCGGGATAGGGGGAGTGTCCGCGCCCCTTTCCCTTCTCCTTGTCCCTCCCCTGGCATGCGCCTGATGCATTTTCATTTTCTGAACATCTGAGGGCAGACACTCTTGCCTAAATGGCGCCCAACTGACTGCCTCCCTCCTGTCTCCTTCCCTCTCTCTCTATCTGCCTTCCTCTCGACAAACAATTCCCCCTCCCTCTCTCTCTCTCTCTCTCACACTCTCTCTGCCTCTCCCTCTGCTCCCTCTGCCTCTCTCTGCCTGTCTCTCATGGAAGCATGTGTATGGGTGACGTGCTTGTGTGGCGTGCTTGTATTGTATGCTTGTTGTGAGCTTGTCATGTGACACGCGTAGGGTGCATGTATACAGGAATGGTGGGCTTGAGTAAGCTGTGCCTGATGCAGGCGGATCCTTCATTGGAGTCATTAAGCACACTCAACCAAGGGATTTTGTCTGGGATTTTGTGTGAATTTTTGTATGGTCGGTTGGGGGGATACTCTCAGCAATTTTGCAATTCTACAAGTGCCAGCTCTGACAACCTGCTATCTTGCTAACTCTAGCGTGCAAGCGCTACTTCCTTAGGTTTGGTGCTGGCCGTCAGTTATAAGAAATCCAGGCAACAGTATGCCTGCACGCTACCCCCTGACGTGTACATCAAATTTTGTGTGTAAGAGAGCAAACCCCCGTCGCTCTGCGCACCCAGAGCCGCTCCTAGCCACTGGGCTGCCCTCTTAGCAGTTTCAAGCACACCAAGGCAAAGGGTCCGCGCAATCCTTTCTTTCCGCCTGCGTATTACGCAGTGCGTAACACCATCTTCCACTGGTGCCGTGTCCTGCAGGACCCAAGCTCCTTGTTTGACATGCAAAGCCGCACATCATCCTCATGCTCTGGCACCTCACAAGAGGACCTCCCCAGTAACCTGCTGACATCCAGCAAACGCGTCCAGCCTGTGTCTGCACTGAAGTACCTCAGCCCTGAAGAGACCAATGAGCTGCAGCAAGCCCGCCTGTTTGTGCTGCAAAGGGTGAGGCTTGAAGCGAGGCCAAATGTCCAGAGAAGGCTCTGCAAAAAAGAAGTTCAAAAGGGCCTGGTTATGCAAGGAAGAGGGCGTGTCCAATTTTTGGGGGGCTCAAGTCATCACCTCAATCTGCTCCAACATTGTTTGCCTGAGCTGTGAGCAAATCACTAATTCAAGCCAACCTTCACACATGTGTGAAGTGTGTCTTAAAAAATGCAGCAAAAGCCAGGAAGACAGTTGTGCCCAACAAATAAACTTGCATACTGCGTAATATGTATGCCTTTGTGTTTTAGCTGGCATCAAACCGCCTGTCATCGCAAGTCATCGTGAATGTGTGCGCTGCATTTTTTATCAACGCAAACAAGTAGAAAACACAATTTTAGATTGAGCATATCGCTTTCTTCGTCCATCTTTAACCCTGGTTCTGCTCACAGTTGAATTCTTCATGCCTAGCACTTTAGTGGTCAGGCTTCACCCTTGCCCATGTTCAAAATCCTTTGCTGATATCTGAAGTGCCACTCCTGTGACCTCAGCGCTGAAGCGGCTTCCAAATCTGTATTGTCACAATAAGTTTTGTTCTGCTACACGCTCTCCTTCCCTCATATCAAGAGCCTTTGCATGGAAACTGAGCCTATGACGCAATTTTTGCTCATGTCTTTGCAGGAGTTTAATGCCCTCTTTAAAAGGCTGAGGAACACACGCGCAGGTCTATTCTTCACCCTACCTGTGTTCCTTGTCGCCCTGAGGCTCCTGGTGTACCTTCTCTTTTCATGCCTATTTCGACTGTGGGTTCAGTCAGAAGAAGGCGCACAAGCTCTTGAAAAGGTATGCACAGCTAGACAGCTTGCCCATCATCGCACTGCACCTGTTGTATATGCCAGTCTTGCCGCTATGTCAACGGATCTTCTTATCAATACTTGGCGGAAGATAAAAGGCTTTAAGAATAAAGAAGCGCTAAAGCGGCACCATTGTACATGCCTGTATGTTATAACAGTGAACTTAATGAAATTGTTCTTGGTTCTTGCTGCAGATGGATGAAGCCATCGTTTACCTGTTTGACCCATCTGGTTACCTACAGCGCAACCTTACTATTTTGGAGTCCACACCAGCCGCAGTGTCAATCTTGGCAAAGCACCCGCAGCTGGTGAGCTGATTGGGCACAGCTTTATTGAACCATATGTGTCTGACCTACTGAAGCAAGTCATGTGTTTGATTTAGGTTGGAGGCAGAGCTGGCAATGACGTACCAGACTCACATAAACATACACACACGCACGACTCCCTGCATGCAGGCGCATGGGCCTGAGCGCGTGCATATGTCAGATGTTTCTCCCCTTGTGAGAGCTGCAATGCAGCAGCCTGCCAGTCATCAAGCCCGCAAGCTGCTCTTGGACGGCGCCAAACACAAGCCCTCGCGCCACGCATCCAACACGAACCGGGTGGTCAACGCTGCTGGTGCAGCAGCCGTTGCAGGTAGAATATTAGCAGCAGCTGCGTAAGGTGAAGGACGCATAGCAGAGCAGCAAATTTGCAGTTTGCTGTGAGTTTTGGGGATGTTGCATGCTGAGAGCTTTGTACTGGTCAACACAAGTGCTGGGTAGCCAATCAATGGCCCAAGCAGCGCCCTGCACTGCCTACGAGCAGCACGATCTCAATATAGTACCCCTCCAACTCGCTACTAGCACCCAAGGCTACCTATGCCCAAAGTGATCATCACAGTCTTTGCCCAATTTGCGTCTGCCTACTTGAGAGAGCCTTTTTTCGTTAGTGTTACCATGCATGTAAGCTCCACTAACCCCGAGGTGTTGCTTCTCAACATGCACATGCAGGTGCTGAGGTGCCCGTTGATTTTCCCTTTGCCGACAGTTTGCCTGGATATCAGCAACAGCAACACATACAGGGACAGCTACCATGCCCATTTCATACCAAGCTAACACTCGAGCAGACAGATGCCCTATTCAGGGAGGCGCATGCAGGAGTTCTTCAAAGCACTGCGCATGGGGTCAAGCCACTTGCGAGCAGAAGAAGAGAACAATGTATGCCAGCACTAAAAAGAAAGCATTGACTTTAGATAACGATGCTCCTCTGCCTGATTGTTTGATGATAATGGGTACTTGTGTGCATCAAATACCCAGGAGTTTAATAGTGAGCGCAAACGACTTGCAGGGTCCGGACAAAGACAAGGAGGATTAGTAGCACAGACTGGTCATTGGACAGTTGATGAGGTTCTTATCTTGCTCTGCTTGCAAGCGCATGCGCAAACAACATGAGAGAAGTTGGGTTTAATGTCAACGTGCTTGTTCCTCACATTGCTGCTCTCTTCAAACTGCTCATTGCAAAAGCCAACATCCCCAGGCCTTGGAAAGAAGCAAAGTTTACTCCCATCCACAAAAAGGGGCCAGTGACACGGCCAGGGAACTACAGAATGATTGCAACGTGTGGCACATTGTATAGCCTTTACATCAACCTGCTATGCTCCATAATTCAGGACTGGTGCATCCGACACAACAAGATTCAGATGAACAAAACGGTTTTCATCTGGGCAGAAGCACCTTGCAACCCCTCTTCATTCTTCAACATTAAGAGCATGCTGCACAGAGAATGCACTGTGGGTCATCATGGTTGTATGCTGCATTTTTTTTACTTCAAACAAGCTTACGATTGTAGTCCAAAAAACAAGCTTGGGGGCCATTTCCGAATTTGCCAGATGCCTGACCATATCCTGTCCATCTGAAAAGACTTGTATCATGCTGATGAATATACGCTGTTGGAGATGGGGACAAGACAGCTTCTGTGCAGCCACCATTTGATGTTTAACAAGGACGTCCCCTTCAAGGAAGTTCCCCCTCTGCTGTTTGCCATGGATTGAACGACATTGACAGTGTGGCAAATGTGGGTTTAAGGCGCGCTCACTGGTACTCCAGATTCAATTTTGACAAGTTGTCCAGTTACCCACATGCTGTTCGGTGATGACCTTTCCCCCATGCCCAATGACCCTAACCACATGCAGACCATGCTGAACAAACTAAAAAGGTATGCACTGCCAATACACAAAAATCTGAGTTGATGTGTTTCTTCGTGGCACGAAGAAAGTCTTTCATTGCCAATACACATAAGTCTGGGGTGATGTGTTTCAACTTTCACACTTACAATCTGCCCCCTCTAAATGATGGCGTGCTGTTCCCCTACACAGAAACCTTCAAGCTTCTGGGCATGGTTTGTGTTGCCAGCATTGATGTGAGGAGCTTTTTGCTGCTTGCGTAGTTTTTCTGTGTTGCCAGCAGACATGTCAATCTGAATACTGTTTGGATGGGTTTTTCCAGGCGTACTTCTTATTTCCCTGTTTCTGGTGGGGGTTTGGCATTCGGTACTTCAAACCAATTTGTCTCCCTTTCCTCAATTGATGCGGGGGGTCGTTCAACTGCCTGCGTAAATTATCTATTTCTTTGACTGATGCAGTGCTACCTCCGTTCACAGCTGGTACTTTCCGCATCAAACAGTTTATACAGGAGCATGACCTCACCAACAGGTTACACGTTTACATATGGCTCCTTAAGACATACGTAATTCCTGCTGGTTCATAAGCAAGCCAGGTTTGGGCCACCCCTATCTTACGACAGGGCAAAAAAATGGACAAAACAATAGAAAAACGGCTGCTGAAAGTGCTGAAGAGGATAATGATGGTCAGGGTCACTATTCCTTCATGGTGAGCAATGCGCAAGTGTGGTCTAGTGCTTATACAGTTCAACAGGTTCCGGGTAGCGGTGCGGCTGTACAATGCTTCAACTCAAAGCAATAGCTCCACTACAAGAAAGATTTTATTAGCTGACATGCATTGAGCTCATGCCATGTTTGACGCTTGGGTCATTGAAACGCAGCCCAAACATTTCAAATGTTACGTTTGCCTGCGGCAGGCCTGTTTGGCTTCAGCTAAGCTGCCCTTGTTTGGCAGGTACAGCTTTGCACCCTAAATTGTGGTCTCTCTCCGCAGGACTTATGCACTGTCTGTCTCATTCCGCAGGTTTCTACAATGTGTATGTTTTTCTGAGCCAGAACAACAATAAGCTATGATTTTTTCTCAAGCAGGCTAGTCGCACTTCTTGACCTAAGGACATCTCTAGTAAATTCCCTAGTGAGAGCCTCTCAGAAAAGCATGCGCCAAACAATCGTCATCTAAAAAATAACATCTAAAAACAATTAATTCAAAGCCGTTGCCAGAAGGGATGAGGTGCTCCAGAGCCTTTCCAGCTAATATGGTAAAAGGCGTGGACCAGGTGCAAGCACCCAACAGGATCGAACAGGTGAATCTTCATGATAATGGCATTGATCCGAAATCCTTGTTACAGTGTCAAATATGCCATTGAGGCCATAAATAGGCAGAAGGCTAATCAACATGTCTACCTGACATGGGGAAACACGCTGAAGCCTGAGTATAAAGAACACCAATGAAATAATGCAATTTGTGGTAAGGTTGAAGGAGGACGGGGGACCTGGCGTGCCTACAGTGCACATCATTAGTATAGCAACTGCTCCATGTCAGCCACTCTGCTGTTAACATGGAGTACAAGCAACCCATGGACAGAGCAGGGCCCTGCCAAGGACCCTGCTCAGCCCACCAACTCCATCAAGGCTGCATTGGTAAAGGCTCACGCTACAGGAAGGTCAAGTACAGGTGCAGTGGCACAACAGCAGAGCAGCTCCTACACATGACGTATGTACAGCCTGATTGCAGCTGGACTGGCTGCCAAATCCCCGGCCCCGTCATATGTCATGCCTGGTCGGGACATGTCCTATATGTCCCGTTACTGTCAAAGTCAACACTAAGACGCTTGGGACAGGCGCGGGCAGCCTCTGAAATTCAAGGGTCAGAAGCTTTCCCGACATGCACGAAGTCTGTTCATCACAGCATGACATCCTGTGGATGCACCAGACTTCTATGTGGCTGTGCGCTTAAGTCAGGGGACACAGGTCAAAGGCTGTGGCTAATAATGAGCACACGAGCTATATCAGGCTGATCATGACTAAGGAGCTTGCATCTGATGCATTTCTAAAGATGCATTGGATGCAGTCGCCTATTGTAGTACATTCGGTCCCGGTCAGTAGGCTCTCCTCTCTACACACATCTCGGCACTATGAGCAGATTGGGCACACAAAGGCATTGGCTGCATGCCCTGGCCTCAGGATACCAATCATGCTTTCTCTCATCTCTCTCTGATATTCACAGACAGGGGATGGAGCTCAGTAAGCCATAGCCTCGAGCCTCTCAACCTCATGGATTATCACATTGGCAGCATACCGTGCCTTGGTTTCCCGGCTCTCCTCACTTATCTGCTCACTCATTTCCTCAATACCCTTGTAGTATGCCGCATCGCTTCGAGCCTTGCTCAATGCGTATTGTAAACGCTCTGCTTGCCTTGCCTCTGCCTGCAACAGCTTCTCAGCGTTTGCTCGGATTGACTGCAGGCAACAAAAGAGCAGCTCATAGGCTCATACACAATGTCCCATAATACATGTTGGTCATTTTTGCTCCTGCTTGCACACCTGCTGGGAGTTTGATTTAGCCAACAACTATCAATTTGTCTCAAGTAAACGTAACGCACCATTCCATGCAGCACAATGGCGAGCAAGACATGTTGTGCAATCAATGGGCAGGAGATCATTAACATTGAATGAATTGAATGGTATCATACTGAGTTGGCACATGCAAAAGCAGAGGGCCTTACTGACCTCCATCTGAAATACAGACAGAATTTAAGGCGCATAAGGTGCAACGCCAGGTAACTGAAGAAAGCGTTATACCAGGCCAGGGCATGAAAATGGAGCAAAGACATATCAGGCTGCATGGCTGCACTTCGATCACAAAATGTGTGAAGGCAAAGTGCAACAACTCGTGATAGGATATATAAGTATTTGGGCTAAGTCTAGTGTATTTAATGGGCCATGCGGTAGAGCTGTCCTCTGTAAATCTCCTTCCAGGAATTTTATATCATTATTTCATTACTTCTCACCTGCAAACGTGCCAAGTTATTCCTAGACACCTCAAGAGCTGCTAGCAGAACTTGTTCCTGGTCACCTAGAGTTTCCCTGCAAGAAAACATTGACGATTTGCCAGCATTCATTCCCATAAGGATTGTATGCACCCAAGCTAAGTTTGATGCTGTGTGCACAGCCCCAGCGCAAGTTGTTGTCACTGCTGACTTCCTGTGAACTTCTCAGAAGTGTCACACAGACATGCACGTGTGCGCGCAAATACCCGCAAACATATATGCGTACACGCACGCACACACACACACACACACACACACACACACATACAAACACATGCACATGCGTGGACACACACACACGCGCGCGCACACACATGAACACATGCACAACTCACTCGTCTTGGCTCTCTAGAATGCTCCTGAGCTCTTTGCCCT
>LFCJ01004122.1_pt1 | contig 10647 bp, 11 predicted proteins | sample 643141 | NCBI WGS metagenome assembly LFCJ01 (sample SAMN03766243, study PRJNA286221) | soda lake metagenome | biome: soda lake; feature: Kulunda steppe; material: water; isolation source: sample B1-Br-g2 brine of Lake Bitter-1 | place: Russia: Kulunda steppe | collected 2010-07 | reverse complement strand
CCCTCCCCGCCGGGTCTGCCCTCCCCCCCTCCTTCTCCTCAAGCAGCCCCGATTCCCCCTGCTGACACCGACGACACCGATGATACCGTTCCAGAGCTGGTGAGCCTTTTGCCAGATCCACAGGCACCTTGGAAGCAGCATGACTTGCTTGCCCAAAGACATGGAATGGAGATGTCACTGCATTGGTGGTGAGGTGTGCATAACATATCATGTCGTGCTACGTACCTGTAACATATGGCTGCCTCTCTGATCTAATGGACATACGTCATTACCCCTTTACCCTATGTGCATTCATCAAACCATATTTTGGGCCAAAGTTGCCAGTGTTCAGATGCTTCAGAGCTTGGCCTCACATAATTTGTCTTAGCAACACGCCTGAAATTAACGTCTTTGGAGGGTTGCCTTACTTGAGCACATTGGCGCACGCCTGGCTACACAAAGACGACACTACGTCAAGCATTTTGCTTACGTGGCATGCATTCATGCTAGTGGGAACAATGTCAAACAAGCATAGATTTTCTCTCAAGCATAGGAGTTGTTTGTGCACGAATTTGTGTGCATGGATATGTGCGTATCCATGCTCATGTGCACGTGCAAACAGATTGGCAAGTTTTCCAAGCACTAGTGGCTGCCAAGGCACCTGCACCTCTGCCAACTTTGTGCAGGAGAACCTGCGCCAGAACGAGCGCCAAGTGGACATCACGTACGAGATGGACCAAAGCGAAGCTGACAGGCTCAGTGAGTGTGCGCTTGGGAATATGAAGACAACACAGTGTTGTGATGTTCAAGTCTGGGCCTTTTTTGCACACTCAGAACAACATCACACTGCTGTGTGCATGTGGCACCTGAACACTTCCCCGGTAAAGCTGTTGCAGGGGCTATGAAGAGCCTTGGTAGTTGGCCCCTGCTGTCTGGTCATGTTTTTGTCTTTGCTCCAAGCAAGTGCGCTTGACCCATGTGTCTGTCAGATAAATAGCTCATCAGCAAATGCGTTGGAAGGGTGCAAGGTTCTCTTTCGCGGGCCGGTCTGTCACTAGCACGCCTGCATACAGCACTTACGGGTGATGTACTAAGCAAAGAAGGACACAGCTTCTTGCCTCACACCTAACATCCAGGCATTTTAAAACATGAATTGTGAGGCTGACTGCCTGTTCCGAGAGGCTGCGTCTGCTGTGTCCCCTTTGCGGCTGAGATTGAAGCTGCACAGTCACAATTCCTGCCGAGTTCTGTGTGCTAAAACAGTCACTCCATTTCCGGCCCCCTTGGAGTGCAGGGGACACCAGTAGTCAAGAGTACCAGCAGTTCAAGACCGAGAGTGAGGCGTTGTTATCCAGGGAACTGGGACCAAACAGCACAGTGAGCACTGTGTCCCCTTCGTTTCCAGACCCTAAGTACAAGAGTTTTATAACAAATGTACATGTGTGCCACTCACTGGACCGTCAATCGCTTACCACTGCTTACCCAGAGCTTGGCAAAAAGCCATTGTGGGGTAGTAGCATGGACGGATTTGCCTGTCAAAATGGATGAAGTGGTTATTGTTGGCTTTATGTCAGGTCCTATGTATTGTCATTTGGTTACAGATTGAAGCAAGAAGTAAGTAGGACCAGCTGTGGTATTCGTTGCATCCGAGAGCATGGCCTGACATAGTAACTCAAGGACACATGAACCACACGACCAGAAGTACATCAAGATGGCATGCGCAATGTTTTCACGGGCAAAGGCTCAAGATGTCTGTGCTCCCATGCCAGCGAATGCGCCTGCATGTCCGCCTGCACAGTGGCTGGGATCATGTGCGTGCTACGCTGCCTGCAGGTTTCCTTGTGCTTGCAAAATTGGTCCACATGCGTTTTTTGGGTATTCGCAGGTCGAGCTCCAGAGCATCTCCTTTGGACCCGCGTCACGCAGATCACTGCTGCAGACCATCGCTGCTGTGGGCAGGTACAGATTCACAGGTGCGCAAGTATGCAGGCCGTGGCATGCATCTGACATGCACAGTTGCCAGGTGAGCTTCTTAGGGTGGCCATCAAACACTTGCCATCTTCAACAGCAAATGAAGCTGAACTCTTTAATTGCAGCCTGACAAAAGGCACGAGCACTGCGTGATGTCACAAAGGAAACCCTTGCCATGAGCACCTAGTGGTGTGAGATTGAAGGCCCTCGCCTTGGGCACAACGACAGATCAGATGACATGATTGCAGAAGCCCTTAGCAGGAGCACCGAGTAATGAGGGAACAGAGACCTTGCCACGAGCACAATTGGTAAGACAGTAGGCCCTTGGCAGAGGTACCAGGTGCCACACATGTCCAATTACTCGATGCTCACCATTGCTAGTCACACCTTAATCCAACTCAATGTGTGCACAGCGGCTGAGGGTACCTCCCGCGAGGAAACAGAAGCTGCAACCCGTAGGGTCTTGCAAAGGCTCGAGGATCCAGACTTTGTGAACAGTGCTAACCTGGGCGTGCAAATCCTGCGCATCAGCGGGCAGGACACCACACCCGATGACAGCGGCGCAAATGCGCCATGCCCATCCTGGCGGCTGCTGCTGAGTGGGGCAGCAGGCCTGGCCCTGCTAATGGTGCTGCAGGGTGAGTGGGAGGGGTTGGGGGGGCCTGAGATCGGGAGAGGGGCAAGAATGAAAGGGCAGCTTTGTGCTGTGTCATGCTCAAGCAGATTGCGTGCGCGTACTCTGACGCGGCTTGTCACTGTGTGGGATACCCTTAACACTTTGTGCTGCTGGCAGCTTGCTTGCAGGCACTGGCGCCAAAGCCTGCTTGCATTACCTCGGCTTGCAACCAGTAATTGTCTGGCGTGCTTGGGTGAATGCTAATCAGCAATCCATGCTAAGGGAAGGGAAGACAAAGGAAGGGAAGCACTCCCAGCTGCAGGGCAAACAAAAGGGAGAGCTGGGCGTGTATGTGGCGAGTTAGCTTTTGGTGCCTCCCCTTCTGCTGCTTACTTTTTCTTCTTCTGTGTTGCCTCCAGGATGATGCCTGACAGCCCAATTCTCCCTTGGCCTGTATTCAGCTCCGTGGGTCAGCCCACCAGCTTAATCTATTTAACCAACACTACGTTCCTAAAATCAGGGCATCAGGACAACCACACCCAGGTACAGCTCTACAGGCAACCTCTTTTTTGCAGCTGTGCTTGCAGCTTCCAGGTAGCAGGGGCACGCATGCTGCCTCAAGACTGCATCGGCGTGCATCAGAGCTCCTGTCTCTACACAAGTAGGGATTCCCAGCAGGGTATGCGTGCAATGTGAGCATGCATACCGTCACAAAGCATGCGGCAATGCAGCAAAGACCCCGCCAATAGTGCTCTGTGCAATGCCACGAAGTAGGAAGACAAACATTTGCAGCCGTGCTTGCATTGTACAACACCTGCATTCGTGAGTGCAATACATGAGATCTAAAGCTGGACTGGAACACAAAGAAGAGGGATGTTTGATTGCCTAAAATACGCACCTGACTCAACGAAGAGTTTACTAATTGTCTCTGTGATCACCGCTGAATCTTTTGGATAGGAGAGCTGTGTGTTATTCCCAAGGATTGTGTATCATGAGTTGTCCTGGAGATTGAACCTAATATTTGAGTGGAATCCAATCTGATTTCTGGCTGATCTATACCTGTGCTCTTGCTGTGGCAGTTTGAGTGGGATTTCACTAACGTACTTTTTGCTTCCCCATCTCTGGTGGGGGTTTGGCTAACAGTACTTCGGACCAATCTGTCTCCTATTCCTTAATTGATGCAGGGGGTGCTCAACTGCCTGCGCAATCATTCTTCCAGGTGCATGCTGTTAATATGCCTGTCCTTAAATATTTTCTCCACTTGATCCAGCACCTGCCTAATCTTCAAGCCTTTACTTTTACCCTAAGGCTCTCAATCAAGTCAACTGCATATCTTTTTAAATAATGTTGAAGTGGAACACAGCTTGGGGAGTTCAATGTGAGAGTGATTCGCTGCAGTCCACTACACTCAAGAGGAGTAGGCCTTTCCTACCAGTACACTCAACAGGGCAGAGTTCAACGCTATAGCTTCCTGCTCCCTGAAACATAACTGCCAGTGTACAGCGGATTGCGATGCACGAGTTGCAAGTTAGGATTAACCGCCAGCCTATTTAGGTTGTTGGGCTGATTGGTTTGTTGCTGGTCTTCGCCAGCCAAAAAATAGTCCATGATGTCTATCTGAGAGGATATGGCAGACTTTGTTGACTGAGCTAGATTGTACATTGTATCCACATTGCCACAGATTGTGTTTGTGCCCAGTCAAAAATGAAGGTGAGGTGAGGTTAGGTAACCACATAGCTGTATCCGCTGAAAGAGGGCAGCTTAGCTGAAGCCCCGAAGGCCTGCAACCCCAAACCAAAATTAAAAGCGCTCAAATCAGAAGAAAGGTAGTGTCTGGAAGCCAAAAATGAAGAAGCAGCTCCTGTACCTGAAATTTTACCCAGACATGCAGTTGCACAGCTTCTTGGGCATATTGCATCCGATGTGACACATATAGTAAAGTTTTGGCGTGCTGTATCGGTTCATTTCTCCGAGGTATTGTCGGGGATGAATTTTGCTGAGGCTATTGCCATAACGTGAAGCACTTAATACGTATGGTGTTGAGGTGCTCCTCCCACCCTACCTCCGAGTCAAAAGATAGTTTTAATGACGAATGGAACATGCAATGCATTGAGGAGATCGTAATGCTACTAGAGGTGTACACAAACAGCATAAAGACAGAATAACAAGAGAGTCCGCCACCCAAAAAGAAAAAGACTACGCAAGGAGGTAACCCCTCTTCAAGAGCAAAGTTTACATGAGTTGAGGAAGCATCATGCAAACCCCAACCATCAAACTGGGCCCCGAGAAGAAGGTCGTGGTGGGGGTAGGGCAGGGGTGTTCTGGGAAGAGCCATAAGCTCTTTCTGTATTGAATTCCCCCCCATGCTTGTATTTATGATTCTTGTTGCATATTGAATTGTATGGGCGTTATGGTCAAGAGTAAGTCTTTTAGCTTTGCACCGGTGTTGGCCAAGCTCACTGAGGGTAAGCTCATTAAGATAACAAAAAGTATCACAAGGATAAGGCCTTCTGTCAGGAAGCATGACACAGATTTGTTTTGCCATTTTGATCTTCAGAAGTAGCCGCATCAAGAGATCCCATCATCAATAGCCACATTAAGAGATTCATAATGCCAAGCAGGCCGGCATCCTCGGAAAGAATCCAAGTCAACATCTTAAAACTCAGCTAAAAGAGAAGGTATTATTTGTTCAAGGGCAGCATGCTCAATTCATAAGAGACACTGACCCCTTCAAATACCAAGGCGTCACTCTCACAATGAGCTTTAGTGGCTCTTTTCAGAACCCTCCCGACCCCCACTAATGACCTTCTTCCTCGTTTGATGGTGGAAGTCTACCTGGTGCTTGCACCAGATGTAAACTTCTTCCTTAATTCATGCAAACAGGGGATACCTTGTTAGCGTAGTCTTTTCTTTTCTTTTCTTTCTTTAGTTGGAGCTACCAGCACAAATGTATGACACAAATGTATTGCCACAGACAGCCTTACCTCACTCCACCAAATTATGAAACAATGTTGTACCCAGAGAAGCATCGTCGCCATGTCCAAGGAGACCTCTGATATCATAATTCTCAATACCACATCTTCCTTTACAAAGTAAAGTCTCGTGAAAGAAAAAAGAAAGAAATGAAAAAGAAAAACTACGCAAGTCTCTTGCTGGTATTGCCGGAAATGAATGTGCTGACGCCCTTGCAAAATACCAAGCTTGCCATGGTAGCAGCCTCCCAGCTGAAACAACCATCCGCACCACAGGCCCTGGCGGCAATCCCTTCTTCGACCAAAAAATAGGACATTGTGTGAAGAGAAAGTTTGGTATGGACAGGACCAACCCCTCCACAGCCATCATCAGAGAACACACACAGTCAATTGGACTAGGATGCCCTTCGCTGAGTGTGGAATATCATACGCGCTGTGCTGAGGCCTTGATTAACAGCCTAAATTGTCAACTCCAAGACATGCAAAAATAACAAAGACACTTCTGCTCAAAAAAAATTTACAAACCTAAACCTGATAGCTGATGCACTTATTGTAGCCAACAAAACCTCTTCGCTGCCCATGCGGAGACGATTGGACTATAATCTGAGAGTAACGCTAGTTGCTGAGCATACAAAGATCAAAACTACATACTTTAACAGACGAGAATGAGCATTTTGCAAACAAGCTTGAAAAAATATTGTCGCTTGTCTCTAACAAGATAATTATATTCACTACAGAACTTGATAGTGAGCATAATTGGTTTCCTCAAATCTCTCAGAATAAACAGCCTTACAGAATTATTCCCTCAAATCTCTCGAAGTAAACAGCCTTACAGAATTATTCCAAGGGTATAACAATAGCCATGTCATATCACTGACCTCTCTCCAAGACAAATACAAGAACAGTTGGAAGGAGAATCATGATCAAGCATTTAGATGCTTGGTTGCTCTACTGTTTGGCTCCTTTGATCTTGTGTCTCCATAATCTTGCGAGGTCCTCAAATAATTTCATTAATTCATTTGCGAGTATTGTAGGCTTGTGAGGCCTCAACATTAAAGCCATTATTATTATTTGCGAATTCAGTGTCATGTGCCTACCTTCTGAGGTGCAACATGCTCACTCAGACAATGCTCTCATTCCCCATTCTCAAGTTTTGCATTTCAGGGCTATTCCTCTCAACTCCTCTAGGATTTTGCTGCTTCTCTGTACAGCACATGTGCGCCCTTGCAAGCTTGCATGCATATTTATACGACCACCATGCATGCATAAAAGTGGGGCACTCTCCCATAGCACCTTCCTAGGGAATGAAGCCCCTCTAGCCCGAGGCAGACTACCCATTGGCTAAAGTAGTGCAGGAGAGGTCTGGCAGCAATGGTATGGTAGCAGCGCTTGCACCACCCTGGTAGAAACAGTTTGATTCAGGGCCTTGCTTGCCTGTTGTGCACTTCTGCTTGGTCCAATTTATAAAGAATAGAGCATCCCGCCCCCATGAGGCACATCGGTTAACTTGCGGAGCCCGGAATGGGCAGGAACTTAACTGATACACTTTGCGAGCTCCAGGAAAAAATAATGTATTTCGCTAATTATAAGTTGCGGGCGGGTTACTGAATTAATTGATAATTTGCAGCCCACCCACTCAGGATATAACACCTGATATTGCACAAAAATCTTCATGTCAAGCAGAATTCCAGCCTTATCAACTCTTATAACAAACCATACTCCTACACAAATAACTAGGGAACCCTCATCTATTCCCGGCCAACCAACCTGAGACCTAGCAACTGTGATACAGCTACAAAACTATTAGACAACCAATGCATCAAAAAGATACGTCCACCCTATGACTGGCAGGGGACTGCATGAGCTTAGTTCACCTAGTCCTACATTAGAAAAAAGCACCAAAAATGCAAATGATACCTTAATCAAACACCAGCAACAACAATTATCCCTCCAGGAAGAGGCAAAAAAGACGAACTCCAGAGATATAAACATTGATTTAGATCAGGATATCCTGATTCAGGATCTAACAACAAAAGGCCACTGTATAACCATCAGACATGCAGTCAGAGTCCAGATAGTACAAGACAAATCACAAGGATGAGGACAAGTAGAAACCAATACAAACAACCGAATACACATGCTGAACATGTGAAATTGTTTCAACAACCATTGATGAAGGGTCCACCTTCACATACTCAAACTGTGACACAAACCCATGATTTGAGCCCGTGGTCAGCTGAGCCTATGAGGGGCTCAGAGAAGCAGCTAGTACAAAGAGTATGTAGCCTAGCCCCAAAAAGCATACCCCGACTTACCAGACGGAACTAGCTAGGCTTGACAGCTCAGACCTAGCATCCTCCCTCTGGAGCTATAAAAAGAACACAGCAGCACAATCTAACGACCCAACAGAAATGCTGAACGCCATCTATCATTACCACCTCCAAGCTAGAAGGGTATTAGACTGTAAAAGATGTGTATACCAAAGGGAAAGGAAACTTGACCAAAATGAAGTAGCAGAAAATCAAAAACAATATTTTGTGCAATACGTGTTAGAAAGATGGGCACTGCCAACTATAAAGAAGGTCAAAGAAATCCAGATTAAAAGCATAACAAATCTACCTAGATGCTGCTTTGAGGATGCCAGCTGTGAAATTTGCTGTGATCCTCGGACTAAAGAAGAGCAGGCTGAGCCAACGACGGACATGTATCAGTGTAATACTTGTCACAGGACATACCATTAGCAGTGCCTCTTGGACCTAGAATGCTATACTGATGCCCAACCTGATGGTAACATAGCGCATGAGGATTGGGCATGTCCTGCTTGCAGCCACCTAACCCCTACCCAAAAAAAGGAGAGAAATAACTTTTCGGAGCTAGGGTTAATGGAAATATTCTGGGCTCCGACCTGCGAGCCAAAAGAACTGTTAAATGAATGGAAGAGCCTCAAAAGAAGTGTCTCTGAATATGAATCCCAAGTACAAGCACCTAAAGATACAAGCTATGATAATCTGGAACGCCAAGGCTTTGACCTTCATCCAGATCCTTTAAATACTGGAAAACAACACACAGAGATACAATCAGACAAAAAGCTGTCTTTGATATGCAGCCTACAAACCCAGAACTGGATATTCCACCAACTGGGAAATGCAAAGTCTAGATCAGAGAGATCAACCAAATTACCCAAGTCAAGCTGGCAAGGACAGAAGCCCACCGCATTGATACAGAAATTCCTTATAGCCCTACAAACTATGCCACACTTCCTCAAGTCTCAGATACTACAAGGGCTTGTATATACACCCCTGATGGAAAATGTGTTGGTATGCTGAGTATCAAGCTATACATAAATCTAGCAAATGCCTTCCACCATGCATGAGATTCAGGCTTTCACAATCAAGTCATGCCTCCACCCAAAGACCTTAACTCTGAATTAATTGGTCTCCTCTCTTACAAAAAGGAATGCACCTCGAAGGTTCATAAACAATTAAGCCAAAAATTTAAAGACTCACACATGCGAGCCTTACCTGACCACATACTTCGAGCACTTCAAGCATGGGCTATGGTGACCAAGGACGGAACAGCATCTGATTCAAGCTTTGGCTCTTCATACAAAGAGGTGTGGAGCAAAAGTAAAAGAGACGTTTTTGGATCCAATGTCAATCCTTTAGCTATTAAGTTCACAGGCTTCTCGGTATGCCACCCTCTCTATGACGATAGTGTCGTGGTTAAGATGGTGCGTCATGCAATCTACTCATCTCTTTCCACTGAGAGTGCCACTGCAACTTTCCTGCTCCTCCCAAATTGGAAGGGCCTTAATGCAATTGCTTACATGCAGATGCTTAGAAAATATCCAGAGCATTGTACTATCCTGGGCACTATTCCCCAGGCATCAGTGACCTATCGCAGACAAGATTCATGGATTGGAAACGGTACAAGCTCTCCAGCTCCTCAATGGGATCTTGAACTTATTGTTTTATGGAATAAAGAAGCACAACACATGTACATGCTATTTGATCAGAACCCAAGGTGGTGTGCAGCCTTGTCTAATGCCATACCCGAGGCAATCTTCCAGCCCTGCCCACATCCGCCCACCCAGAATGCGACAAAAGTAATCAAAATACCAAGATCATTTCGGAAAAAATAATAATAATAAAATGAATCTGCTATTACAAAGAATACTAGATCTTTCACTACGGCCCCTAATCTATCAGCGCTTACAAATAATAATCTATGACTGAAGGTTCCAGACTGGCGTCTGTGGGCCTACACTGATGGTAGTTGCCTGACATATAAAAGTCAACAATGTGTTGGAGCAGGAGTCTTTATACATGCGACATAAACCATCTATGTTAAATTTGGCGGAGTTAGGATAATCAATACCATAAACAGAGCAGAACTGACTGGCATAGCTTCTGCACTGCAAGGGCAAAGTGTACCCAAATAGCCATGGATAGTGCTTGTTCTCTATCTCAGATACGGAAACAACTCTTATTTCCTGAATTACACATGAAGCACACACAATGGCAAACTTTTGGAACAAATCGTCTCCATGATTAACGAATCAGAAACTCCCATAAACGTTTACAAAGTTAAAGCCCACATCGGTGTGATTGGAAATGGATTTGCCGATGCTATAGCAAAACATGCTGCTCTCCATAACTATGGGCATGACGAAGCATTCCCACCACCATCACCTGACGGTAGTCCTTTCGCCCATATATACTGGCTTGCAGAAGAGAACAATGAGACTACTCACACAACCACTAAAATCAGCCTTGCACCATAACAAAACATTAAGGCAAACTAAAAGCTCACATGAGCAGGCATCACAGACTTGGAGATGCTAATACCATCAGGTTACAATAACTATTGGAAGAGACTGCTCACCTCAGTGAATCTTACAACTAGCCAGGGTTGGGTCATGCGTCCATTTGCCCAGACCAATGCGCGTATGATACGAACAATTCGCGTATTTAACTTCAATGCGTCCGCATTTAGGGGTCGTTTTTGAGGGTAGTGGTTAGGGGGGGTAGGGGAGGGTCTGTGGGTCCCCAACTGCCCCCCCAGCTACCTATAACCACCCCTATACGTTCTTACATGTACATATATATT
>LFCJ01004120.1_pt1 | contig 10650 bp, 4 predicted proteins | sample 643141 | NCBI WGS metagenome assembly LFCJ01 (sample SAMN03766243, study PRJNA286221) | soda lake metagenome | biome: soda lake; feature: Kulunda steppe; material: water; isolation source: sample B1-Br-g2 brine of Lake Bitter-1 | place: Russia: Kulunda steppe | collected 2010-07 | reverse complement strand
CATCATCAGGAGAAGGGCTATGTCGGTCATGGACGGTCATTCCAAGTTCAAACTGACTCTGTTCATCCATATTTCAACCGTCACGCTTCTACTAAGACGCCATTTCTTAAAATGTTGAGTGAGCTCACGCTTGCCAATCAGGTATTCCGTTCCAACTATCTGAAATAGATGTCCTAGGATATTTGCGTCATCGGTCTTGTATGCTGTATCTGCCAACCGTTGGAGAGGATTCGCGCAAAACAATGGATTGCCCAGGAATCCTTGTCAAAGGATCAGTTCACTGACTGAACTGCTCCGAGTCTACGAACCGGGGATGCGAGAAGGAAACAAGTCGATTCAATACGGAGACAATATCTTCAATGTATTCATCGTTTGTCGGTGAAGCATCACGACCAGTCGTGACGTAGGTTCGGACGGTATCCATTGTGACGTGATCTCTGATTTCGAATCCATCCAGTGATTCGAACTCCTCGGCTACGTACTCCTGTATCGCTTCGATCTCTGGATCTGGAATGTCATTTGCAATACTAAGTCGAACCATCGCTTCTCGCCCGCTGCTAGATCCGATGACCCAAATGACGTACCGTACTGATTCGGGATGTTCGGGATGCGTCGATCGGAACCTCACGAGATTGTTGCTCGTTTCGTAGGCGACGAGGTCTGGGAATTCATCGGACCGCTCCTGTACCCGTTGTCGGATGTTCTTCGTAACCGGGGATTGGCTATCGTGGCCACTATCGTGTTTCTCTATCGCCTGTTCAAGCAACGTCGATACGAATGGTGTGGCATCGTGAGATAAGCCGTCGAGACACGTGATGATTGACTCGTAGGTAACTATGTTACCGAACGCTTCCTGATCCTTCTCATTGACATAGTCGGCGGGGGCTATCAGTCCGACGGCGAACGCGTCACAAATGTCCTTTTCGACGTACCGATTTCCTCGCTCTTGGTAGCGTTCTGCCTGCCTATCCTGTAGCGATGCGTCGATCTTATTTTCGACAAGGAGAAGCACTCTGTCACCTGCGACAGTTTCAATTCCGATCTCAATATCCGACTCGCCATTTCCTGTATCGACAGACTTGCTCACCGTCAACAGTTCCTTGATGTCCGTGTCCTCGAAGAGTTGCTGGCAGAACCAGCAACAGAATTCTGGCGATGTCTCGACCAATTGTATAAATAGCAAATCGACATCTCGTTCCTGGATTGAAGTTGTATAGGAACGATTTTCAAGCGTCATACACCAGGGTACAAATTCTTGTGAGATGAAGGTTCGGTGTATCTACTAAATAGTAGCACGCATCCGCAGTCGGTCTTCAAGGATAACAATTGGATTTTCGGCGGATAAGTCCTCTATCATCCAAATCGCTCACACGTCGAATCCCATATCGTCATCGCCGAAGAGTAAGTCAAGCCCGACAGTCTGCCTCGTAATCGTTTCTCTGGTATCGGTATCGACGACCTCGAATTGAACGGTGTCTTCGCCCGAGATCGCACCCTGTTTGAGCCGGACACGAGTACTATTCGCACCTGGCGAAATATCCATCGAGGCAGGATCGGCGACCGGCTCCCCGTCGATAGTCGCACGGATTTCCAGGGTCGGTGCGCGGTCGAACGAGACCTGTTCGCTCTTCGCCTCAACCTCGACGGAGATGATAGAGTTCGTAATCGGATCGGGAATCGAGACATCGTAGGTGATCGATGCGCTCTCTTCGATTTCACCTGTGGTCACTGTGAGACACGGGACGAGTAGTTCCTGAAGCGAAATGCCACCGTGGAAATACTGCATATTTCCATGGGCTCTGAAGCATGCAACACTCCGTGGGAATAGCAACTTGATCTCAGAGCCCTCGATGCCGAGTTCGGAGAGTTCCTCGTGGTTTATCTCGATGAACTCGCCTGTATCGACGATCGGAGCCTCGTAGTCGGCTGCTGCAAAGCGTCGTTTGACGATAGGTGCGAGGTCGGGCGGATCGACTTTGAGATCATCGCTAAGACGATCTGTGTACAGGAACCCGTGATCGCTAGTAATCACGAAGCGGGTGTAACCAGCCTGCTTCAGACGTTGTACCGTCCGTTCGACATCGTCGACGTGAGACGCGACCTGGCTAAATGCGGCATCGTCGTCGAGACTCTCACCGAGTTTGTCTATTGTGCCGGAGTAGACGACACGTGGCACTGGATCGGACTCGGTTAACTCTTCCAGTGAGATGCCGCCCACCTCGTCCATATCGACGACCTCGAAGCCCGCAGCACTGAGTCGTTCGACGCGGTCAGTTTTTCGAGCCATCACCTCACCGCCGCTGGTGACCACGAGTTCGTCGTCGTCGAGCGAGAGTCCGAGTTCGCCTGGAAGGTGTGCGGCCATTCCGACCTCAGTGATTGACGGCAGTGCAGCACTAACCGCACTCAGGTCCTGTTCGAAGTCGGTCCGTCGCCCCAGGTTTTCGCGGATAGCCTCGGCAAGCTCGTAACGGAGCCCGTCGCAGATTATGATCGCTGTTCCGTCCTCTAGGTCGGTGAACTCCTCATAGAACGAGGTCTGTGGCGTTCCAAGTGTCGGGTTATCACGTAGATCCTCTGCAAGCGGTCGATTTACACCCTGAAGGAAGGCCATATAGTGTTTGGTGACCCGTTCTTTCACCGTGGTCTCCTTCGGATATGGGTATGTGGCGGTTCGGGTCGCGCTGATATAGCGTCGGTAGGCCGTATCAACCTGCCACCAGCCGCTGTCGCTCGTGTATTTCTCCGCGAGCTCTGTTGTCGAGAGCGCCTTTGCTTCGTCGGCATCGACGGTGCCGATCTGGCGGAGCGTTTCGACCGCCTGCGCTGGAACCGACCAATCGACGAGATCCTCGTTGTTCCAGAAACTATCCTGGCGTTCCCTGACAGTCCGGTGGAGTTCCGCCGCGATCTCCGGGAGATCAGCATACGTTTCTTCGGCGAGTTTGTCCATCACGAGTCGGATGAGGCCGGTGTCGATCCCTTTGAACGCGGTGGCATCCCAGCGCATTTGGTCGGAGTCGATCACGGCCTCGGTGAGATCGTAATCCGATTCGATCTCCCGCGAATAGCGCGTGAAGTCAGCAGGGGCGTACTGCTGCCAGTCGTCGCAGAACTCCGCCGCAGCCTGGGCGTCGTCCGCAGCGAGGTTATCGTACTGTGCTGTCGGAGCACGACTCGTCACCTCGCCAAAGAGGAGTTGTGTCGCCAGTTCCTTCGGGTCCAGTCCGGCATCGATGCCGTACTCCTCGCGGAGCTGTGCATCCCAGGCATCAGCCATCGCGTTATCTTCAATCGTCTCACGGTACGCTTCGGGGTTGGCGAGGTAGGCTCGGATCCACTCATCAGTGGCTGGACCAGCAGTATCGAAGAGCACACAGAAGAACGCCAGTCGCTGGTATTCGCGGTTCTGTCCCCAGTCTTCGTATGCGTCCGGAATCTCTTCGTCGTGTTCGACGAGGAACTGCGTTACCGGTGTGTCGTCGATGTCCTGGCCGACGCGGTACTGTCGTCCGAGGGCGTGAATATCCCGGAACCACTCTGCGTCGTTTCGGGACTCAGGGATATAGAACAGCCAGTTCTGCTCGTAGTTCGGATCCTGGTCACGGAGCCGGCGCTTCAGTTCGAAGTAACTGCCGTCGTAGCGCGCGAGTGTGACATCGTCGAGTGCAGCTTCGACCTCATCGAGGACGCCCTTGTACTTCTCCTGAGCGTCGTACCACACCCAAACCGGATGTCGGTCGAATTTTTGCCGAAGTTCCGTGATGATGCTGTCCGCGAGCTCTCCCATGTCAAATTACCTCGAATAGCTCGATTTTAGTTTCGGAAGCCCGGTTTCGAGAACTTCGTACTGATCCCACTCCTTGATGTTTTCCCAGATCCCTTTCTCGACATCAACGGTGACTCCATGGTCGATCATTTCATCGATGGTATCTCGGAATTCCTTAAGATCATCAAGGTCGTTTTGCACTTTTTCCATTCTATTCAATAGCTCCTTATCTGGGCTATCCTCGTCTGTCTGAGCGTTTAAAGTTTCAAGTTCGCTCTTGAGTTCAACAATACGTGGGTCAAGGTACTGTCCACGAATTTTTGGAAGTGTATTCTCGTCAATTTCGTGGTAGTACACAAAGCAACTAAATGCTCCGTTGTCGCTCTCCAAATGCCAGTAGATGGGAATGCGCTGGCCTCGGCGACGGTACTCCTTACAATGGTGATACCGGAAGAAATTCTCGCGGAGCCAGTCCGTCATATCCTTACCTAGCAACGTCTCGATCTCTGCCTCTTGATCATAGACATCGTCAAAGGTAGCTTCAATGCATTCCCGAATGCGATCAGTGACATTATTGTCAAATTGGTCGCCGAAGACGAGGATGCCATCTTCGACAGGAGCAATTTGCTCCTCAAGCGCATCCCACCGACCGAATAGGACACCTAAATAACACGAAAGCAGACGACCCGCCGCTTCGCGTTTTTCGTCCTGAGTATAGAGATTATGTTCAGAGCACACTGCCGCTATCGTATACGGCGATACCTGCAGATCTTCTGCAATATCACGTAAGTCGCCGTTATTATTGTCTGAAATATTAGAGATGATTTGACTGATGGTTATATTTTTAGCATTTTCGACCGTGATGTCCTCACGATAAGATCTTTCCGTAGAATTAAGCTCACCAGCCTCAGGATGGTGGGGGTAATTGGCAAGATTTTTCGGAACTTCATTATATATTCTACTAACACTTTGATCAGATAGATCATAGTGATCAAATACAATATTGTCAATTAGACCATGTATAATACTGATGTCTGCTTCATACATATACTCTTCTTCCAGAATCTTATAGGGGGATGTAAACATTCGATCCGGATCAAACTCTCTTTTTGTTTCATCAAGAGAATACTGTTCCTTTCTCATCTGAATGGCAGTCTCAGAAAGAGTTGCTATCTTGTTATTCAATCTCTCAATATCAATCGGAATGCGCTTCGCATCTGATTGATTGAAGTGAACACTTGGATTTAACCCATGGACAACATAGCGAATAAGCGAAGACGAGAAATATCCCGTTAGAAGGAGATCGTACTCTGGTTTATCAGTATATACGAATCTAGTCGTCTGGCTGAATATATGGTTATCCGGATGGAGCTTGGCTGTGAATAATTTACTAAATTTCCGATATATCACTCCTGGTTTCCTGTAATAATCCTCATTTTGGGGACGACTCCCATCATACTCTTTAATTTGTTCTCCGTCATTCTCCCATAATACAACTTTGCTTGGAGATTCATAATACTCAAGATCATTTTCACCGTTGATGATCCAAGTATATTTATCTCCGATATGATCAGTATCGATCTCCCACCAGCAACGCATGAATTTATCATCATCACCTGTCTGAAGGCCAACAGCAACTTCAGAAAATTCACCTACTTGTGGATATTCCTCAAATATTTCTAATATTTCGTCACCAAACCAATATGCCATCGGCATTTTATCAATTTTTGTAAATGATCTCTGCTTTACAATAAATACGTCTTCGTGTTGGTTTTTATTAGGATCTATCTCAGCTAACGAATTCAATCCAGAGATCTTCTTCTCATGTGTATCATATGCATCTTGTTCATGGGTCATTCGATAGAATTTTGATAGTGAATCTGAGCTGGGATTAGTGTTCCTAAGAACAAAAGGAATTGTGAAAGGCCTATCCTTCATAGAAAAACTATGGCCGGAAAGATGCGCTCCTTCCAAAAATTGAGTCTCTTCCAACATAAATTCTCGAACTTTTTGATATGCAGACTGTGTCATAAAACTCTCTGGGGTTACCATTGCGACGTATCCGCTCTCAGCACTTAATTCAGTACATCTCTGGATGAAAGCGGCATATAGATCTCTATAACTAAGGTAGTTGCTTTTTGTGAACTCTTTCAAAGTATCTTCTGTCTTCCTACTTCCAAGATAAGGTGGGTTTGTGGTAACTATATCATATTCTTCAACAAATACGTCCAATAATTCGACGCTTTTCTCGACTTCACCTGCAAACATTTCCTCAAGCGGGTCATTTTGTTCAAGTGCTTTCTCCGCTAACTCAGTTACCTGCTCAAGCAACCGTTCTTTCACCTGTTCCCACGACTCATCTTCCCCGGAAAACGACACCATAGAGGACTGCTTTGCTAACCCATCGCTGGTAAACTGCGTCTGACCCGTCGATTTGACTTCTTCGAGTTCCTCTTCAATAATCTCCTCTATCTGTTCCTCAATGCGGACGAGACTCCCCCACTCACGAATATTTTCGAAACTTCTCCACACTTGCTCAAGAACACGTTTCTCAAGCTCGGACTCGGCTCGCTGGAGTACTTCTTGTTTCTTATCGCCATTGACTAACACAGCGTTTGCAGAAGCGATATTCATCTCTTCGATGGTCACCTGTGGCGCATGACTCTTGGCTTTCAAGTACAACGCTAGTGCAGCGATCTGGGTAGCCCCTTCGTCAATATCGATCCCAAATAGATTGTTTGAAAGAATCTCCCGTGGAATGTATGCTTCGGGTACTTCACTCTTCTCAAGGTACATTTCATATAGCACGTCGAAAGCGTAAAATAGCATATGTCCGCTGCCACACGCCGGATCAAGTATCTTTATTTCGCTAACATCCTTTTTTTCACGATCTATCAACGATTGTTCAAGTGGCGCGAGATAGAAGCACTTGTCATCTCCGTCAATATTCGTGTCGTCACCATGCATCTCAAGCCACAGACGACCCAACGAGTTATCAATCATCCACTCGACGATATACCGGGGGGTGAAGAGCTGCGTTTTCGTCGCCACATCTGTATCCTGTACTTTATAATTCGTGTCATCAATTCGTTGGTCAATCTCCTCACGCTCACCTTCACCGAAATATTGGTAGACCCAACCGAGTACTTCGTCACTTTCCCAAGCTTCCACGTCTATTTCTTCCAGCTTATCAAGGATATTCTCACGAACTTGAGCATCAAGATCGATGGCAGTATGTTCGGATTCCTCGAAGATTATCCTAATCTCTGCACCAATCTCTTGATATGCAAGGTCAAGAGCGACACCGAACCCGTCGTCGGCTGAATTGGTTAGCTCACCAGCGATTTCAGCGACGGTATGGTGCAGGTACGATCGGTTGCCATACTCGGGACGCTCGGTGATGGTTTCCTCGACGAGGCCGCGAACTTCCATGGTTTTCAATGCGACGAATCGGTTGAGGTAGGTCTTCGTCGCTTCGCGGACGTAGTTGGTGATTGAGCGTTCCAGATCGCCTTCCGTAGATTCGAGTTCTCGTTCGATAGCTGCATCCAACGTTCGTCGGGTGTGAATTTCCTCAATAGAAAGGTGGGTCAGATTTTCTAATGGCAGTATCTTGTCCTCGTAAATACCGTACTTTTCGAGCTGTCTTCGGAGTTCATTTTCAAGCGTATGACGTGTACTGAGGATCGTGCTTCGGATGGTTGAACGCTGATCCGACGAGAGACCGGGTTGAACGTGCGTTGTGGGCATGGATATTCGGTGAGTGTGTGCCGTTATGGAACGGGTGAAATAGCAGCACGCATTGCTGTCTTCTCACCCGAAACAACATGCAATTAGCAAATAGTGGATCTGTCTTATAATATTGGGTCGATGCTTGTGGTAGAACGATCCAGGGATGAGAGTTCCATTAGTCTTCTAAAACAGTACTGCCCTAACAGCGTAGTACTACTATAACTCCGATGGACTAAGTAATATAGAACGCATATTCTTCTTCTAAGAATGGTCGACGTTGTAAATATAGTTGCGTCGGGAAATCTTGGACGAGAATATGATTTATTTGCACTCTCGGAAGATCTTGAGATCCCACATATCCAATATGAGCCTGAAACATTTCCAGGACTTCAGGTCCGGTTCGATCTCGATGGGGGTGTAATGTCCATTTTTTCGTCCGGCAAATACACAATAACTGGTGTAAAATCCGAATCAGAATTGGAAAACATATTTACAAATGTAGTAAAATCCATCCATGATCTTGATTCAGATGAATTAAATCCAGAATATCCCATAATAAGGAATTTAGTTTGTAAGGATACCTTGGAAAGGGAGATAGATCTTCCGTCACTCTCGGTCGCCCTTGATATAGAACGTACCGAATATGAGCCAGAACAATCAGCGTTTGTCTATTATTGGCCTGAAGCGGTAGATTGTTTGATTACAATCCCAACTAATGGACAAGTAATTATCACGGGGGTTAAACAAAAACAAGAGGCCGAACGAGCATTCAATCATCTCCAAACAAAGATCAACACTCTATTTTCCGAGTAACATTATCTGAATCGGATCTCTACATCGCCGTCCTGATCGAGAAGTTCCTCAACTTCAGCCCGAAGCTCCGAAATCGGCTGTTCGATGTCGTCAGGGTCGGTGACGACGACGGATCCGAAGATGGAGTCGATGGCTACACTTTCTCGAACCGTGCCGTCTTTCTCGTCCTCTTCGAGGTCGTCGATCTCGGCCTTCGCAGCGTTCTCGTACGAATCAACCGTTTGGATATGCTCGATGAGCCGTGGAAGCGACGGCGATGGGTTGATGTGCTCCTCATTGGCGATGTCCAGATCGACCGAGCCGTCGCCTTGTCGCTCCGTCAGATCCGACAACGCAGCGTCGAGATCGCTTTCATCGATGTCCGAGCCAGCATACTTCCGAACCGCTTCGATAGAGTCTGTGTACGTCTCGTGGCGTTTCCCGTACAGAGATTCGTACGTGGTCGTGAAGGCTTCCGCAGCGGTTCGGTAGTCCGTTTTGACGTTGTTCCACTGACTGATGACCCCTTCCGTATCCAGCGTGTCGGCAACACGCTGAGCCGCCTCACGTGCTTCATCGCTGATGTCGACGAGCCCCGGATGGCTATCAGATTCGTCGACGAGAGATTCCCATTCGGTCGTGATGAACCGCTGGATGGTTTCGTAGGTCTCCAGCCGATTCTCGCCGCCAGTCTCACCGCAGAACTCGGCGACATCCTTCGCGGTTTTCGTGAGGCCTTCGAGTTGGTCTTCGTACTCGACGAACTGCTTGATGCGCTTGGCCGACGTGGGCTGTTGAAGCAGATTATTTAGTCGCTTCTGGAATGCCTCGACATCGTCCGTCAGTGGGAAGCCAACCCGCTGGAGCTGTGAAAGGAGTGTACTCGTGGTTGAAACCCACTCGTTTGCTGCCTCTCTGATCCCCTCGTCGACGGCCTGGTCGGTCGATTTGACTTTGCGGTCAAACAGCTTATCGAGGAGCTGCTTCGCATTCGTTCGCGTTTCAACGTCAACAGTCTCCCGCTCATCGAAGGACGTGGAGTTGAACTTCGTGACCTGGGTAAACAGCTCCTGTGCGCCGTCTTCGGAATATGTGTCGTACGTCCGTTCCTTGTGTGTCGGAATGATGGATCCGTTTCTGAAGAGGACGGCGGCGGCCAGTCGAACGATTTCCCGACTCCACCCGTACGGCGGTTTGGCGAAGTGATCGATCAAATCGCTTCCGGAGCGGGACTCCCCGTCCTTCTCACGTCGCTGGATTTCGTCTTCAACTTCGGCGGCGATGCGGGCTTCGGCGATGAGTTCATTATCCTGGACGACACCGAGTTCGGAGAACACGGACGGGTTTGACGACCCCTGGAGATCACCAAATATCTGCTCGACATGACGGCCTTTGACTGTCGCTGAACCGTGTTTGAAACTCGGGAAGACCTTCGGGATGGCGTTGTCCGTCTTCCGCGATACAAGCGAACTAAGCGAGGTACTCGTCGTGTCGAATTCCTCGGCGTCACCGTTGTAGATGAGCGTCCCACGCTGGAAGCTTCGTTTGAATTCGCGCTCAACCTCATTGCGAAGACGCTGGAGATCTTCCTGCTTTTGCCCGAGGGCTTCCTGTTCCTCTTGGCTGAGATTGTCCCCGCGCTTTGCTTTGACAACCGTGTTGATCTGGTAGATCGATTTTAGCTTCTCGTAGATGCTGTGTTGCTTCTCGTCATCAGCGATCCAGTACAGCGTCCCGTCTTCACTGAAGCTCTGTGTCTTCAGGCCGTCCGGATCGAGGTCTTCGTACCGTTGATAGATCGGGGAGTAGGTCTTGAGGTCGATGTGCCCGTTCGACGCGACTACTTCACCATCGATACTCAGGTTCAACTGGAACGTTTTCCCCTCGTAGTTGACGCGGGATGTCTCGTTGAGAATATCGTTCAGGAAGCGTTTCGAGGACCGGCGGATGTCACCGGGACCGACTTCGATGCTCTTGATCTCGTTTTCCAGTTCGCGCTCGGTTTCCCGAAGGAACCGGTAGCCCTCTTCACTGCGCCCGACGAGTCCGGCGTCGACGAGTGCATCAAGTGTCTCTTTGACTTCACTCTCTAACTGCTGTGTGGGCCCGAGTTCTGTCTGGAGCGAGGTGGCGATGTTGTCCGCGGTGTTCGGGATCCAGGCGAGCTGTTGGAGCAAATAGAGCGACTTGAGAACCCGGCGGGCGATCTCCGGATCAGCGTCTTTCGGTGTTGCTTCTCTGATGGATTTGACATCGCTGCTGGGGATGTCGTTGCTGATCTCATCGAAGATCATATCGAGCGTGACGAGTGCCCCCAGCTCTTCGTTATAGAGGTGGGCCTCGTCTTTCAGAACGCT
>LFCJ01004119.1_pt1 | contig 10651 bp, 11 predicted proteins | sample 643141 | NCBI WGS metagenome assembly LFCJ01 (sample SAMN03766243, study PRJNA286221) | soda lake metagenome | biome: soda lake; feature: Kulunda steppe; material: water; isolation source: sample B1-Br-g2 brine of Lake Bitter-1 | place: Russia: Kulunda steppe | collected 2010-07 | reverse complement strand
GGACACTGTTGGTCAAGGACACTGTTGGTCAAGGACACTGTTGGTCAAGGACACTGTTGGTCAAGGACACTGTTGGTCAAGGACACTGTTGGTCAAGAGATGCAGGATGGGCACTGTGCTGGGCTGAACCGGGCGCCTGCTGCAATATGGAGAGCTTTGAATGACAAGGTTGCCTCACCAAGGCAGGACCAAGAATCCCTTTGAAGCATGCCTCTGCTCAAATTGAATTAAGCCATGCCTGCTTGATCTCTGTCGGTTTCCTGGTGATCAGCGTGCAGTCCACTACTGGAGTGCAGCAGCCTTGTCCAGAAAGCCTGGGCTCCAAGTAACACTGTTACAGCCGCGGGGAGGCGCAAACACACAGCCACTACCTGGGAAAGCCGCACGCCTTGCTGTCCCTTTCGCACCACCCTTACTAGATCATTCAGGAGTGTTCACCTGGAGCTGCTTTGACCGGTTGGGACCCAACAGATCAGTCACGTTCTCATTGTAGAGCTCCATGCAGCTGGCAGTGACAGTGAAGTCCGCCTGGCAGGCGCGCTCTTGCACGCTCTCAAATGCTACAGCAAGACAGCGGGGCAGCAAGCCATCCTCAGCCTCGCTGTACTGCTGAGCACCTGCCCTGCCTGCAGACAGGGACCCGTCTACGAGGCGGCTCAGGCGTGGGCCAATAATGGTGTGCGTCTTCCCAGAGCCTGCAGGGTGCATGCAAGTTTCCAGAATGAGTTGCCCGCATCAGCCACGCCAATCACACACCAGAATGGAAAGCCACCCCAAGGCTGGTCAAGGTGTGCATGCATCATACAGGCAGCCATATGTGGTGCATGGGTGCACGCTTTGCCCACCTGTTTGCCCAAACGCAAAAACTGTGACAGCGTAGCCATCCAGGGCAGCCTCCACCAGCTCATGCATTCCACAAGTCTCAAAGAGCTCCGCCTGTACAGCGAAACAGGGCACGCACATTGCACAGGAATGTGAACAAGGAAGGCACACTCTCATGTTGAGACATACCTTAATTGGCTTGTACGCATAGCCGTCCTCATACAATAATGCTCAAGTCTTGGCATCAGATTTATGCTTCAAACAGAAATGAGAGAAGCAGCTGAGCATGCGCAACAAGCGTCGAGGTGGGATACGAGCTAGTCTTACCTGGGTTGTTTTCCCAGGCAGGCACGCGTCAAAGCTGAAGGACTTGGCTCCAGAGCGGCTGGTGCCCGGCAGCAGCTGCTTGTTCGTGGGCTTGTCAGGGAGGAGCACCTAAGCAATCATTTTGTGCGCAATCCTTGGGGCATTGGAGGGAGCCTCGTGGGAGACAGCCTTGTATCCCACCTCCGACTCGGATAGGCAATGTGGGTCAAATGCGTTTATAAAGGGCTTGGCTAGAATGTTAGCCTTGGTTGTTCTAGGCAGCGACTATGTGATTTATGAGCTGCCCCGGTGGGCTAGCAGTGATTCAAGCCCACCTGCACTTTGTCTGCCTCCGGGGAGCAGGACACAGCCACTTGGTCAACGTCCTCATTGGGCAGCACAGGCCGCACACGCACGACGACCTGGTGTTGCCAGTCAATCAGAAGAACAAGTAAGTTGCTTGAAAAACAGAAACGCAAGAAAAGAAAACTCGGCAAGTCTTGACAGCAGGCCCTCGCACCTGGACTCGGTTCATGATGCCCAGCCCGAGCCACAGACTAAGCTGCCTCAGGTATGATATGGGGCAACATGGCTATGGATCACGCCCTGGCATATATCATGCGTGTCAAGGCAAAGAATGAGTTCTATTGAAGTCCTACACATTCTTTGTGCTTGCAAGTATGATCTATCAGCTTCTCATTTCCTCAGTTTCACCTCAGTCAATCTGAAGTGGAAAATGCAATTGGTTCAGTGCAAAGGTTTCCGAAGATTTTAAAACTAGAATTTATGCGCTTATACTTATTATTTTCGATTTTTAACATCAAGACAGTGACGTGAGACTACGTGTCGCGGCCATAGCGCCCTTAGAATGGAATAGCTACTCACGGCAGTAGCAGTTTCTAGGCAGAGCTCATCTTGTACCATTGTTTACTATGAACAACAATAGGCTTGGTGGGTCACACACCGTCCGTTCTCCCCGCACCACCCTCGGCATGTAAATCGGCTATTTCAGCAGGGGCTTTGGAAGGTCTTGCTCAAACTCTGCCTCGCTACCTTCGTGCTCCACAAATTGCAGACGAGGCCGCCCTCTCGGCAGGCGGTAAGGGTGTTTTCAGCAAGCCTTCTTACATCACTATTGGCACCAAGGAACGACCAGAGGAGTACGACAAGAAGCCACCAGTACGTTCATCAGAAAAGGGAAAGCAGGTGCGCCTGGTGTCTAAGACACAAAGATTTTGCAGCACTAGCAGATGCTAGTCCATCTTTTGGTTCGCGCGAGTCCTCTCAGCTTTCTCTTGCATGGCTCCCTTATCCCTTGCTTGCAGCTATCCACTGTCCCCCCCAAGGAAGGCAAGACCATTGACGCCTACTTTGAGAAGAAGCATAACTGGATAAATGATGTAAGTGTGGGCAAATGGCCTTTAGGCAGAAGTGCTTAGAAGCTTGAACTTGCTTCACCTCAGGCTAAACTAAGGAGTATTTGCTCACAAGCACATTCGCCTGCCTGTGCACACTCGTACACACACGCGCGCACACACACACACACACACACGCATGCACGCACACTCGCACGCATGCGCGAATATACACATATGCTGACACTTTCACACCGTTCTGGATCAATAGACTTCGATTTAGAGGCCACAAGCCCAGGTTGGATTGCTACTTACATGCTTTCGATTTTTGCCCATTGCCTTGCAAACCAATTCACAGCGATCAGCAGGAAACTTGTTAAATAGGTTGTCGCATAGTTTCAGGCGCAAAAGCATGACCCGAGATAAGGTTGCATCCAGGTCCTTGCCTTCCTTCTGGTTCCATTTGCAGGGAGATCAGTACCAAGATCGATGGCGGTACCGCGACTCAAAACAGGAGAAAAAGAAAGGTTTCTTGACCTCGGACTTTAGCAAGCGTGATGAGTTTTCAAACACCATCCGCACAGGCCAATGGCGGGAACAGCTCAAAGTGAGTGCACATGAGGGCTGATTGGTGTGCAAGCACATTTGAAGTTGAAATTATAAGCGCACCTGCTGCATGGCTTTGTCAGATGAATTCCACCTATTTTGAGGAGTTGACTGATCATGGGATTCCTTGTGCTTTACAACATTTGTCCGATGCAGTTGGAAGACAAATTCTCCAAGAAGGCCATACAGATGTTCTCTGAGTCAGCTGGCATCACCAGCTCCCCTGGGGCTCAAACACAGGCTCAAGATGAGCCAGAAACGGTGAGCCTCCTTACCAATTTAAATGAGCAAGGTCATCTTTGAGCCCTGATTCGAAAAGGGATGGACTGCAAAGGAGGCACTGACGCATTTCCTTGCAGCTGATGTGACAAGTTGACTGCATAAGTTTGAATTGCTTATGATTGTACCCAAACGAATGCGCATGCAAGATCTGCTTGCCATCCTGACGGCGCCCCAATAGGTGGCCTATGACCGTGTTTATAATTACTCCTGCACACATAAGCATCACATGGTGCGGACTGCGCCTGTAGTTCCTCTACGACCTGGTCTTTGACAAGGATGATCCAAACTTCATCGGGGCTTCCAAGACACACCGCGACACCAAGAACCGGACCATGCAAAGCAAGGACCGCAACCTTGGGAACACCATGACCACAAATGCTTTGACCTACACTCCACCAGCAGACTTTGTGAAGCCTGATTATGCACGAAAGCCAGTGATTAGGGACACCTTCTACCGAGGTACGTGCAGTGTACTGTTCTGGGTCATTGCACGCAAGCCATTCTCAGAGCCTACATTGCTTGCAAGAATTGGCCTGAAGGGTATACACAGGACTTGGCGATCAAGATGCAGTGTGAGCCACTGTATCAAGTGAATGCATGTCTACAAATGCCTGCCTCTTCCTAGCGAAGTAGTAAGGCTTACCGCCACAGCTGCTTCCACTGATGATAAAAATGTTCCTTTCTATGTCTTTTGTTGTGCAGGAACTAATGTCTTCTTTCCTTCAAGCTGCAGTGCAGATCCCTCTGCTTAATGACTAATGCCGGCACTCCTGAATTCCTGGCATGACACAAAGCCAGCAGACTGATGAGGCGCTTTGATCATGAAGTGTTGCCGTTCATACCTACCAAAACTTCCTGCAAGGTCTGAGCATGGACCAGAATTGCCTGAACCTTGTCCTAGATGGTTTGCGTAGACGCATCTTGTCTGCTTGCCTGTCCTGATATGTTGCGTGTTGAATATTGGTTCTGGTTCAAATGGATATGTGAAAGTAGTGGAGGAGGAGGGATTCACGTACTGCCAGGATTATTAGGAACATTTGTCTGGCAGGCATGTTGCTACTAGGTAGTTTTTTTAGGAAGTTGTTTTTTCTTTTAATCTTTCATCTCATCACTTTCGCTGAGTATGGCAGTGCATCAAGATTGTGAAATGTCCTCTTTTTGTAAATATGTGAATGCTCTCGTCTCATCTAGTTTCTCTTCAAATGGTGGAGGAACCTACAGTGCCAGTGTTTGCACTGGGTTTGCCCTCCTTCGTCACCACGGGGGCCCAGGCGGCCACCAGCAGGGTTGTACAGAGGGCAAGCTCCGAGCTTGCCACAGTGTGAGTCAGGGCAAGAAAAAGAAAAACTATGCAGGCGGCTGGACACTCGAGACACAATGGTCCGAAGCGCGCCTAAAAAAAGAGCGCCCAGCTTCCACACAGCAATAAGCAGGAGCAAAAAACGGACATACTCAACCAGACCAAGAGGAAGAGCAAGCACAGAAGAGTCCAACAGAGGTCAATACCAGCTGAGCCATGGAAGAGCCAGCAACTTTAAGACCCACCTCTAGGTCTAGAGGTTCCTCTCCTAACGCCTCTGCACAGATCCCTCACTGCACACGGGACCCGCCAGAGCCCCCATACCCACAGGGCCCTCTCAACAGGAGGATGAGCATGCAATTATGCAGACCCAATCATCGGTATGATACCGAGACACACCACTTAGACACGCTGTCCGCCAGCAACCTCTGCAGCTACTGCTGTGCGACCTTCCTCCCAGCTCCCGTGCACGCTTCCTCCTGCGCCCGTTTCCTCCAGCGCCCGTGCCAGCTACAATGCTGCTGCCAACCTGGTGTTGAAAAACACTGAATGAGTCTTAGCCAGTGTGCAGACATACTGATTCCAGGGGACACCGCGTTAAGGTGTTTATACGTTGCCCCGGGGCCCCCAAAGCAGCTTAGCAAATGAATACCTACAAAATCAGGAGGACGTGTCAAGTACACTCGGGTCTTTAATGGTGCCGCATTAGTTGGCTAACCTGCTGGCTATGGCCGAGAACCCTACTGATCCACAATGACCTTATGTTACCTTCATGGCAGAGGATTGACAGATGCTTGCACTGGATGTATGCCCTCTCCTTGATTAATATGAAACAGCAAGGTTGAAGTGAAAAGTGCTTTAATTTGTTGGATTGCTTTCGAGGCCCTTCATATCCCTGAGCCATTCAGTTACCACCTTGGCACTTGCTGTGAACGCCTAGTGTTTGCATAATTTGTGTGCAATAAAATAACAGTAATGTTAACAGTGCAGTATGTTTAGACCTGATAAACCTGAAAACGCTTGGCTCACAGCGTGCACAGCACAGCATGCCGTGGAGCCAAGGAGCTAGCTCACTAAATTTTCCATAGCCACATTTTCTCATATTCTCCTCATCAAAATGCGGCTTCGGCGTCCCAAATGTAAGACGTGCCTCCCTCTCTTTGTCTAGCTGTCACTATTCTGGGACCGTCTGTGCTTGTCTCTCCCCTTTGCATCGCCATTTGAGTTTCTGATTAAGATACCTGGTGTGACTCTCAATGCACTTTGCTCAAAGACTGAAAGCTGCTTTGCTGGCTGTGTTGCAGGAGATGCGCACCAGAACGAGAGGGTGAGGCCTGCAGCTCCAGGCCAAAGAAGTTCAAGGCAGAGGCATGCCTCAAAATGTAGGAGATGAAACTGCAGTCCAAGCAGGCCAGCCTGCTGCTAGGGCGCAGCATAGCGTGGAGGTGCGACAGATCCCAGCAGCAGCCCCTTCTTGCATTCCACAAGCAATCACGCAAGTCCCATTTGCAAGGAGCTGTGGTTTTCGTCCTCTTTCGTTCAAAGCCTGTCCCTGGCTTGCGCCTGGCGCTCAATTCTGTGCCATGCATAGCAGTTGGCGCAGCGGCGCAGGTGAAGCTGCATGCGTGCTGCGCACAACTCGCTTGCACCAAACCAACACAAATGCACCTCGTTTTTACTGCTGCGCAGATCCTGCACAGCCTGATTGGGCGCCAGCAAGTGGAGCTGCACATCCTGCACCAGCAGTGCCGCTCGTACGAGCAGCAGGTGTCTGATTTGAGTTTACAGCTTCAAGCCAGCAGCTGCGCGCAGCGTGCCCCCTCCGGCGCCTTGCACGCTGCACGCCAGCCTCATGAATTGGGCCAGCCCTCTCAAGGGAAGCATCAGGCGAGAGGCAGGAAGGGCGGCTCGCTGAGGCCGTGCTGCGAGGAGGCCATCAAGCTGTACAAGAATAAGTACCACAGGCAGGTCATGTGCAACGTGCACAGGTATACACTGCGCGCTGAGACAAGCAGCTGGCACGGGTATGGCTAAGGTATGCTTCCTTGGAGAAGATGCCATTCCTGGTTGCTGCTCCTGAGCTGCATGTTGGAGGGTGGAGAGGTGGCCAGGGTGGCTGGTGCCTCTATGCTGTGACGCGGGAGGCTGTGCCTTCTGCGTGCACCCTACTTCTGTAACTGGCGACTACATCTGAAAGCCCCTTCTTTGCCTTTTCTCGTGGTGATTTCCTGTCTAACCTGTGGCTACCTATGAGCCGCTCAAACCCACTCCACACGGCTGCCTGCAGGTACAAAGCCACCGCCATGAACCTGCAGGGACGGGTGGACCGCTGCAAGCACTGCCCGCATTGCGCGGCGTGCGCCCATAGCCCTGAGGCAGGCAGGTCTCCAAAACCAGCCGCTCCTTATCCTGCCACTGCTGCTGCTACTGCCGCTGACCTCCTCCCTGCACGCCCCCGCCCAGTTTCGCTAGCCACTTGTGCCGCTGACGGTGCTGCTGTTCCTGACCCATTCTCCGGCCACCCAGCAGCGCAACACCCTCCTGGCGTCCTGGCATCAGCGCGCCAGGCGGAGCTGCTGCGCGGCGAGGGTGGTGCAAAGGGCATAGCAGGTGAGGGCTTGGGCGCCCTGCTGGGACGCCCAGGCAGAGGGCCGGCAGACGGGGGCAGCCGGTGGGCGAAGGAGGAGGGGGGGTTGGAGAGGGAGTGCAGCAGATGGGCTGTGTCTGGGGATGGGGGCTCAGGGAGGGTGAGTGTGCGTGGCGCTGTGCTGCCCACCGGTGCTCTCCAAAGCATGCGGTGCGCAGCTGCTGCTGATGTGCTGAGGGGCATGGCTAGCGAGTGAGCCCATATGATGGCAGAGGTGGCTGGAGGCCAACATGCTGCCCCCTCGCCCTGCCCCATGATGCCTCAGCCCAGCGCAGTGCCAGCGGCGGGCGCAGCTACTACAGTGGGGGCAGCTGCAGCGCTGAGGGCTCCAGCAGATCAGCGTAGCAGGGCGTCTGCGCCCCACACCCTGGCGCCCTTGCCCGCAGCCCAAACCACTCCTGCCCCTCCCCTTGCTTCTATCTCCGCCCCCAATTCAGCTGTAGCTGCTGCCCCTCCGCCCATGCCTGCTGCCCGTGCCTGTCCATCTAGCTCAGCAGCCGTAGAGCAGGTGCCCCCACCCTCAGCAGGGCACGCACCTGATGCGGGTCCTGTTTGCACCCACATGCATGCAGATCAACAGCGGCAGCAGCAGCAGCGGGAGCAAGCGCTAGCACTACAGCCGCCGCCCCTTGGTTTGCTCAGGCCGCTGGACCTGTCATTTGCAGAGCCTCCAAACTCAAGAGCTGCCCCTTCTGTGCTTGGGGGGAAAGTTGCTACCCCAGGCACCGCTGCTGCACTACCACCGCCCGCAGGTGGCGCAGCAGAGTGCGCGCACGTTGCCGAGGGCGCAAGTGCAGGGGGGGGCGAGGTTGCAGGACAGGCCCCAGCAGGAGAGGGTGTGAGCTTGGCAGAGGGTGCACGCACAGTGGTGGGCGCCGTCCCAGGTCACCCCCATGCACTGCAGGCCGAGCTGTGGTACTCACAGCAGCCAAGCCCTGTGCAGTCGGACATCCAGCACGGCTCCCTCCTGCCGCAGCGCTCCATGGTGCCCGCCACGCTGTACGAGGCACTGCCGTGGCCGGGGGCGGCGCCGGCCGCAGAGTGCGTGGCTCGTGCTGGGGAGAGGGCGCCGCCGCCAGGCGCAGAGTGCCAGGCAGCTCTGGCCCCAGGGGTGGTGGTGGTGCCGGAGACGGAGTACCCGGCAGCAGGGCTGCTAGGGGGCCATGACCCGCCTGTGGCAGCACGGCAGCAGTGGCAGCAGCAGCAGCAGCAGCAGCAGGGCTTGGACCTGCTTGGTGCAAGCGCACCGTCCTTGCTGCCGCTGCCAGCAACACCAACAGAGCCTGCTGCAGCCCCCTTTCTTGAGGCCAATGCTGCCGCCGTCGCCGCCCCAGCAGCGCCAGCAGTGCCAGCAGCATCAGCGGCAGCTTTGACGGCGCTACAGCCACTGGTTACTGCGCAGCTTGGCGTTGGGCATGGGGCATGCGCCTCAGCAGAGGCAGAGGCAGCAGCACCAGCAGCTGCACTGCCATCAGCAGTAGCCGGTGCAGCGCACGCTTCGCCTCGGCCCTTGCGGCCGCTGTCAATTGCTGCCGTTACTGCTGCTACCGCCAGGCGCGCGCCTCTCCTTGGCGCCAGCAGCAGCCCTCGTGCAGGCACCTGCCTCCCTCTGCCGCCCTCCTTGCCTGAGCAAGCCCTGCAGCCCATGATCACCCTGCCCCATGGTGCAGAGCCAGCCCCTCAGCTCCCCCTCCTGCAGCAGCTAGAGCAGCAGCAGCAGCAGCCATTGCTGCTGCAGCCCAGCAGCAGCAGCAGGGGCGAGCCATCCAGCGGAGCCGCACTCAGCAAGGAGCATAGAGGCATGCAGCCACAATTGAATGGGCGGCCAGGTGGCAGCCAGCATGCAGGTGGGCGGGCGGAGCGGCTGAAGCGCTGGAGGGGAATGCAGCAGAGGTCTGAGGAGCCGCTGCTCACAGGGCAAGCTGGTGCCTGGCAGCAGCAGCAGCAGCAGCACCAGGAGCTGCAGGACCTGCAGGTGGACCAGCAGCAGCAGCAGCAGCAGCGCGGGAAGCAGACATGTCCGAGGAAGCATCAGGAGCAACGGGTGCCGCCCCCCTCCCAGCAGCAGAAGCAGCACAGGAAACGGACGCCTCCGGAGCAGCCGCCAGAGCAGCACAGCAGGCCCTCCCCGCGGCGCACACCAAAGCGCAGGCGGCCCCAGCAGCAGCAGCAGCAGCAAGAACAGCAACGCAGTGCGCTTGAGCTCCAGCTTTTGTTTGCAGCAGGCCTGGAGTCGGAGCCGCAGGGGCCCCCCAATCCGCAAGGTGTGTGTTTGTGTGCGTGTGTGTGTCTGTGCCCTGTGCGCTGTGGCATGCTGGGTACAGCACTCAGGGCTATGGGCTCAATGTGTGCACGGCAGATGACCTGTGGGTGCGCATACATTGAACATGGCTGTCCATGCGCTTGCTGCTGCCAAGGACTGTGTGCGCTTCTGTCAGAGCTACTCATAATTTGTTGAATGTGCTCTGTGTACCCCCCATCTCAATGAAAATCCATGCGCTGCTCTTGCTGCAAAATCCTGTTTGCGTTTTAGGTGCACCCTCTGTAGGGCAGAGACATGCATCCCTGCAATCACAGCAAGCTCCATGTGGGCAATCTTGGTGCAGCCATGCAGCAGGGGAATCGCAGAGTCCTTGCTGATGCCAGCCAGAGAGCTTTGTTGCCCGGCCACTGAGCAGGGCTTGCTGGACTTGGCAGAAATGGCGTGCGGTTGTTGAAGCGTTGTTGTGCGGCTGTTTCCCAGCGCGCAACAGACAGGGCAGGACCTTGCATGATTAAGACGTCTACTCCCCATTTACGCTGTCGCTCCTGCTTGAGGGGGCACATGGCCAACCTGCTGCTCCTGATTGGAGGTGCACCAGGTGGAGATGCTGCTGCGTGAGGGTGCACGAGGCCAACCTGCCGCTCCTGCTTGAGGGTGCACATGGCCAACCTGCTGCTCCTGATTGGAGGTGCACCAGGTGGAGATGTTGCTGCATGAGGGTGCATGTGACCAACGTATCGCTCCTGCTTGAGGGTGCACATGGCCAACTTGCTGCTCCTGATTGGAGGTGCACCAGGTGGAGATGCTGCTGCGTGAGGGTGCATGTGGCCAACCTATCGCTCCTGCTTGAGGGTGCACATGGCCAACCTGCTGCTCCTGATTGGAGGTGCACCAGGTGGAGATGCTGCTGCGCGAGGGTGCACGAGGCCAACCTGTCGCTCCTGCTTGAGGGTGCACATGGCCAACCTGCTGCTCCTGATTGGAGGTGCACCAGGTGGAGATGCTGCTGCGTGAGGGTGCACGAGGCCAACCTGCCGCTCCTGCTTGAGGGTGCACATGGCCAACCTGCT
>LFCJ01004118.1_pt1 | contig 10652 bp, 17 predicted proteins | sample 643141 | NCBI WGS metagenome assembly LFCJ01 (sample SAMN03766243, study PRJNA286221) | soda lake metagenome | biome: soda lake; feature: Kulunda steppe; material: water; isolation source: sample B1-Br-g2 brine of Lake Bitter-1 | place: Russia: Kulunda steppe | collected 2010-07 | reverse complement strand
TGTGTGTGTGTGTGTGTGTGTGTGTGTGTGTGTGTGTGTGTGTGTGTGTGTGTGTGTGTGTGTGTGCGCGCGCGCATGCAATTTCAATGCACGCTTTCCAATGAGGGCCATCACTTGTGCCTGACGCTTGCAGGTGGATTGAGTCCAATGGCAATGCTGCAGACACATGAACACGCATTGATTTGCTTTGGTTTGCAATGTTAGCACATGTTGTGTGAGCGCGCACCTTTTGCCTTGGACCCACCTGGTTGGTGGCATGGTGCTGGCAGCGGTCTAAGTGGGCCATGTCATGCAGCCACAAAATGCATCCCACGTGGACTCCGCGCATTGTGTCCTGCTCACACACAAGCATGAAGCCCACATGGCACGTCCATATGGTGTGCCTGTCGACACACACTGTCGACAGACCGCTCTCACGCGCACGCGCAAATGCAGTGCCCTGGGTCGCGAGGAGCCTGGCCTGCGCGTTTCCGCGGCATCCGCACTCAGCAGCGTGTGCGCGCGCTTGGGCACACGTCTGCCCGTCCTGCTGCTGCACTCGGGCCTCACGCCCAGCGTGCTGGAGTATGTTGGGACGCGCGCAGCAGACAACCCCCGCCTCCTCTCGGAGCTGGCGCGCCTGGTGAGGGCCTTTGATGCATGCTGCTTGTGGCCAATCACACGGTGGAAGCCTTGCAACCCATGCTGCTTGGGATTCAAAACCAGCTGCGTGCTTGTGGTGCACACAGCTTGTGGCAAAATGTGTGCTGCGGGTCTGCAGCCCATGCTGTGTGGGACTGTGAATCGGCTGCGTGCCTGCAATGCACGCTGTGTGCAGCAAAAGGTTATCTGGGCCCCACAGCCTAACTAACCGCGTGGGGCTCTGAAGTGGCTGCATGCTTGCAAGGTGTGCGCTGCACGCGACAGCATGAGCTGTGGACCTCCCTCTGTTGCGCAAGCAAGATGTGTGCTTGCGTGATGTTGCCAACTCTGGTTGCAAGCACAAACAAACACACGTGCGCACTGCAATGAGCACCTTGATCTGCCCATCCGCTTGCGCAGGTCGAGCTGGAGGAGCGCAAGCTGGCAGAGGCAATTGTGCCTCATGTCATCGGGAAGCTTTGCTTGCAGTGCGCGGGCCGTCCGCTAGCAGCGCTGGCGGCACTTTTGGGCATGAACGAGCAGATCCTGGTCAGTGTGGGGGGTGCTTGTTTCCTAACTAATACACAGCATGGATGCAGGCACATGCTTGCGCTACTGTGTGCTGTAAGTAAGGCGCCTGCTGATGGGCGACTTAGCTTGGGTGGACTTAGCTGGGCACCAAATGCACGTGGCAAAGGGTGGCTGGGACTCTGCTGCTGCTGAGGGATCACGCCCACTGACCTCGCCCTGTGTTTGCTGCCATGCATCGCTCGCAGTTTGTCAACTATGCGCACCATGCAATTGCGTACGCGCTGTGGGTGGGATCCGACGCCATCGAAGGTTTCATCAAGTTCGTGGATGCCCTGATGGCAAAACAGGACGACGACTTCATGTCGGTGGCCAAGGTCACTGCAAAGGACGTGGCGCAGCAGGTGTGGGCGGGGTGGGGGGTGTTGGGAGTGCGGAGCTCGCGCGCCACGTCGCAGCAGGTCCCAGGGTGTGATGGGTCGCAGCAGGTCCCAGGGTGTGATGCGTCGCAGCAGGTCCCAGGGTGTGATGGGTGGCAGGTGGTGGGGCGCAGCTGGGTCTATCACCCAGCTGTGGAAAGTGTGGTGCTTGGGCTTTGTGGTCCCTCTGTACACAGCGGTCCTGCACCATATGGTGGCTCCTGGGCAGCACGCACAGCCGTCTGTCGCTGTGCTCCCTTTGTGCAGGTCGTGTGGATGGCCGGCCTCCCAAACAACTGGCACAAGGGCCACACCCCGTCTCCCCCCCTCATTGACCGCAGCTTCACCTACCTGGACGAGCTCGCAAACATCACAGGGCTGCAGGTCTGTGTGTCTCCCCGCCCCCTGCTGATGGATGGAGAATGTGCGCATTTTATGTCCTAATCCTTCACCGTATGCCCAGAGGTGGTACATGGGGCTGTGATTCTGGAGGCCCCCACCTTGTGTGCGCTCCTCTGCATGGCATGGCTCCTGCAAATGTGTGGAAGTGCCACGCTTCCAATGTTGGCTCCTCCACACCATGTGCGTTTTTTTTTCAATTCCCAACGTGATTGAAGAAGGGGCTGCAGTTCCTCGGCCCCCCCGTTATTGTGGGGGATGACCATTGATGAACAGCTGCAAATACCTGGCGCCGTGTTGGCATCAGTTTGTGCTGTTAATGCTATCAGCCCTCACCCCTTAACCTATCAATCATTGTGCACTGCAGGCCGCAGGTCGCAGACCACAGTGCCTCTTTGCGGTCCCTGTACTGACTGGTGCTTCAGGCTGCATGGCAGGCAGCAGCGCCAGCGCTTTCCGATGTGCCCCCTGCGCAACCGCTGCCGAATGCACAGGCAGACAGCAGTGCTGCCTGTTGCCCTTTGTGCTGGCCAACTCTCATGCAGGGCCAGCAGCGTGTGGCGGAGCTGCTCAGTGGCCACCCCGTAGCGTGCCTGCTCAAGGACTGCGGCCACTACTTCAAAGAAGGCGGCGGCCCTGCCAGCGCAGCCTCCGCTGCCTCTGCAGCGCTCAGCGGCAGCGGCAGCGGCAGCTTGGGGCTGCACGGCGATGGAGGCGGGAGTGGCAGGGGCGCCGGCGAGAGGACGTCTCGAGGAAGCAGGGGCGCTGCAGGGGCAGGGATAGGCGCGCAGTTGGGGCTCAGCCGCGCGTTTGCGGTGGCAGGGAGTGCAAACATTGAGGCCCAGCAGCTGCAGGTGCGCCAAGGGGCAGGCGAGAGCTGTGGTGGAGCTGGCGCACACTTGATTTCGCAACACTCGCGCTCAGCTGCCGGCATGCTCGCCGCTTACTGGTCACACAGCTGCTGGCTGTCTGTGCTGCCACTGTGTGGCTGCCGCTGTGTGGCTGCCGCTGTGTGACTGCCACTGTGTGGCTGCCGCTGTGTGGCTGCCGCTGTGTGACTGCCGCTGCTGATTGCCTTGCTTGCTGCCCATCCTTTCTCGCGTAACCACTCCGCAGAGCCTGCGCGCTTTGTGCGTGGTAGTGGTGCTGCTGGCGGGCCACATCAGCGAGCACGTGCCCCGCATCGTGGCGGTGCTCACCGCCGCTCTGCGCGCCACACAGTCAACGACCATCAAGCTGCAGGTGCGTGCCTTTTTGGATGCGCGTCTGCCTTTGCCTGCGCCTGCTCGCGCTGGTGCCCTCTAATGAATACACGCATCGTGGTGGGATCTGTTGAGGGTGTCTGTGGTAATTGCTCCAAAGCTGGGCGCAAGCTTGGGCGTGTGTGTCCTGTCTTCTGCACTCTTCCCACTCAGTCCCACTCAGCGTACTGCTTGATGTGTGCTGATATTGTCCCACTCAGCGTATGGCTTGACGTGTGCTGATATTGTCCCACTCAGCGTACTGCTTGACGTGCGCTGATCTTGTCCCATCCAGCGTACTGCTTGACGTGTGCTGATCTTGCCCCACTCAGCGAATGGCTTGATGTGTGCTCATATTGTCCCTCTCAGCCCGCTGCTTGGCTGCTCGGATGCTTGGGGTGAGGAGTGCAGGGAGCAGCTCGGCCCACAGCAAGACTGGAAAGAGACTAGAAAGAGGTGCTCCAGTGCATCACATCCAGCCCATTCAGGTGCAACTCTGTGACTTACATGCTTTCCTGCCTTGAGCCTGCCTTGGGTCGTATGTCCCGCTCTGCATGCAGGTGCTAGCGGCTTGGAGGGTGCTGGTGGAGGCTCTGGCCAAGTGGGCGCCCCACATGCTTGCGCGCGTGGTGGTGCAGGTGCGTGTGCGGTGGCAAGGTGCATGTTTGGTGCTGCAGGCAAGCAGACTGCCTGGCTACTGTTGCATGTGTCAATCATGTTCAATGCCTTCGAGCACGTCGTGGACAAAGCTACTGTTGCGCGTGTTCAATACATTCAACACATTGTGCTGGCAGCTCATCACCATGTATGTCCATCTGCTGTGCCCACGCTGTCATCGCCCGTACTTAACTGCGCGTTTTGAGCCCAGATTCAGGTGCTCACTCCCGGTGCTGCCCAAACTTGTAGAGCTGCTTATTTTGACGCTCTGGTGCTGGCAACACGCGCGCCATTTACCTGGACATTTCAGGGCGCACACCTTCATGTCAGCCCCCCATTGTACATCGGCCAGGCCTTGACTTGACGCAGACTAAGCGTGGGCATGCATCAGCCACATGCTACTTAGAAGCATGAGGTTCAAAGTGAACGTGCCTTCAAGCGCTTTCAATGTGCACGCTGGCACATGCCATGCAACACAGTTTGGCACACCGTGGCCTTGCCCTGAGCTCCCGACCGCAGGCCGCCGTGGTGCTCCTGCCCGCGCTGGAGGAGGGCGGTGGCGTGCAGGCCTCGGCCGTGGCGGTGCTGGAGCTCATGGTGGTGCAGCACAAGGGCCACACTGCACCAGCCCTGGCGCGCATGCCGCCCCTGCCCACGCACCCAGCACTGGCACGCGTCAATGCAGAGCTGATTGCGCGGCAGGTGGGGCGCGGGTTGCGTGTGAGGCCTTGTGTGTGTATGTGTGTGCACATGCGTGCATGCATGTTTGCGTTTGTGAGAAACCTGTGAGTGCAGATGAATGTAGAAGGGGAATCGCACAGACATACACACACGCAGAGAGAGAGAGAGAGAGAGAGAGAGAGAGAGAGAGAGGGGGGGGAAGAGAGAGTTTTTGTTGTCAGCCTGGGGCTTCTCCTTACATGTTGCTGCCAGCACCAACCGTACCTCTGTCCTCACGCCCTGCGCGCTCATTGTGCTGCAGGGCACTGGCAAGCCCCTGGACCATCTGCGCCTGCTCATAGACGCGCTACAGCATGAGAGCCTGGCGGTGCGCTACTCCACGCTCGGGCAGCTCAAGACCTTCATGCGCAAGTGGGTGCGCGCCACCGCAGCCAGCGCCCACTATGACGTGCGCATTCCCTCAGAAACCTGCAGCCCCTCGAAGTGTTCCAATGCTTGGGTTGGCAGTGCCCCCACATGCGTTCTGTGCGCCTGTACGCCTTTTGTTAATGTGTACTGTGCGCTGGCATTGGGTATGCTCCCTGTCTGCTGTCCCGCTCCCAGCACCGGCCTGCGAGGCGTGCGGGGCGATCACGTGACCAGTGCCCTTTGCTACCGCCATGTGTGCTGGCATGTGAGCATGGGCACAGATCCGGTCCTGGCAGCAGCACTCATCACTTCTTCGTGCTTGTGCCCCAGCCGCCCAGCCCTTGCAGCGCTGGCGGGCAGCCCAGGGGCAGGCGACTTGTGCCTCTGCCGCACCCAGCGACATATATGCGGCCTGCTGCGCGCAGGAACCAGGAGTGGATGGGCCAGCTGCTGAAGCGCGCCCTGAGCATGGATGACAGCGACGCCAAAGTCTCGTTCACTGATGGCAGTGCTGCGTCCGCAGGTGGGCCTTGGGTGCGCGTCGCACGTCATCTCCAGGGTTATCACATGTGCCGTAGATAGAGAGGTCAAAGCTTCCGAGTGCCGATGACGTCCGTGCACTTTGTCCGGTGGCACAGCAGCCCATGCACCTGCTCTTACGCCTCCTGTCATTGAGATGTGTGCGTTTCCTTCATCTGCTGGCGATATCAGAGTCATTCCACAGTCAGTGCATGCTCCTTAGGCTGTACCTTGCCGCCTGGCCACCCCAGATGAAGCCTCTCGCTGAGACGCTTGAATTTCTGCAGAGGCTGCCCCCACACAGTCTGACTGTGTTTACTGCAGTCTAGCTGTATTCAAGATACTCTCTATTGCCTTCTTTGTGCCTTTGCGTGCTCCATTTGGAAACAGGCAAGCCAGCAGCCGGCAGCAAGGGTGGCGGATCAAGCAACAACAACAACGGGGCTAGCAGCACATTGGCAGGTGGGGCGTGGCATACCAAGTGGCATACTTGGTGCCCTTTGTTGTATGAGTTTTGTATTAGTCTGGGCAGGCAAGGTGACCAGGAGCGTGTTTCGAAGCCATCCCCAAGAGCTGCGCTCCTGGAACTCATCCAGATGTGAAGTGCTCCAGTATCCTAATTCATCTAGATGTGAAGTGGTCCAGTATCCTAATTCATCCAGATGTTAAGTGGTCCAGTATCCTAGCTCATGCTGGTGGTGATGTCTTGCATCTGCTGCGGCACTCTTGACCTTTGTAACTCAGCCTTTTGCGTGAGTGAGAGCGGGTGATCCGAGACACTTGGCTCGTAGGCAGAGTCAGATGATGTGGAGCTGGCGCAACTGCCGCACATGTGTCCTCCATCTACCTGCCCCTTTTCATTGATGGCGGTGTGTGGTGCGTGTGTATGGCGCAGGCAGTGAGGCGGCAGATGCAGCTGCTACCTGGGCACAGGGCCTTGGCCCTGGAGATGGCGGCCGCACACGGCGGCAGGTGGCGTGCATGTGTGCTGAGCTTCTGGGCAGCATGCTGTGCGCGCTGCTGCGCTGCTGCGACAACGCCATGCGCACCAATCTGGGCATCTCCTTGCGCGAGAGGTGGGTGGGCAGCTTTGCGCAGCGGGGCGACTGAGCTTGAGGGCAGGCCGGGGACTGCGTCATAAAGCTGCGGGATGCGGGCAGACAGACATGCTTGTTGCCTGGGTGAATTGTAGGCCGGGCACTTGGCAAAGGCAGAGTTGGAGGCATGCAGCCTTCATGGTAATTCATGCAGGTTGTGCTCAAGCCTCGTTGCCGGGCCCCTCTGCCGTCAGCCGGGCCACCCTGGCTGTCTTTGCCCTGGCCGTTCGCACCCTACATAACCCTGCATGTTGCAGGACGGGTAGTTTGCACCTCAATTAAGTTGCTTGGTGCTCTTTTGGGAGGACGCCCCTTCTAGCTTGCCTTAATGTTTTTCCTGGGGGTGTGTGCTGCGGCCACGTTAAAAAGTAGCCTTCGTGTCTAATTGGCATGCTCCTCCTGCAGTATCCTTCAGGGCAGCTTCCCTGATCATGACCAAGATCATTGCGTAACCTGAGCTGTCCAAGATTATTGCATTCCCTGAGCATTTGTCCAAAAGATCATTGCATTCCCGTTCCACTTGTGCAGGTGTGCGGAGTGCCTGGGTCTGCTAGGTGCCATCGACCCTGCGCGCGTGCATGTGCGCATGCCCCTTCCCGACTCCCTGGTAGACCCTTGCATTTCTGACGGCATGTCCTTTGCCCATGCTGCAGGCAAGTGGGAGCGTCTGGCCTGATTGCCAGTGTTTGTTGTGCTGATTGCCTCGTCATGGGCTTGTGATGCTGTGTGTGGCACAGCTGTACTCTTGCGCTCCAAACATGTGTTTCCTGCGTAAGCAGTACGGCTTGCAACATTTTCAATCATGTGGTTTTGCTGGCGTCCATCATTGAGGCAGCGGCATGCAAACTTAGTGTTTGAGGGGTGAGATTGCTCTCGCTCAAGTGCCAGCACTGGCCATTGCTCAAGTTTCAGCACTGGCCATTGCTCAAGCGTCAGCACCGGCCATTGCTCAAGCGTCAGCACCGGCCATTGCTCAAGTTTCAGCACCAGTTAAGCGCCTGCGAGGCATAGCTGGGTGTGGATCACAATTGTCCATTGTTCGCACCCACATGCTTGCAGTGACCAAGCACCTGGTGCGCATACTCACCACCACCTCAGACATCGGCACCTTGGAGTTCACATCCTATGCGCTGCAAGTAAGGTCTTGATGCGTGGCCAAAAAGAAGGCATTGAAGGAGCTTGTAATGATGACTCATTTGTCCTCCATGCAGCGCCAGCTGATCTAGCTGGACCTCGAAGGAGTGTCCAAGTATATGTGGATCCACACAAGCACAATGGAGAGCATCCACTTTGAATTGGACAGCCCAAGCAGCATTTCATCTGCAGCCCAGCATACCCAAGCCTCCACCTTTCTCTCCGCGCCACGCTCGCGCGCTGCATTGTCCGCCCAAAATCTCCTCTCCTGTGGCGCCCTCCTTCCTGCCATCCGGCAGCAAGGCCCAGCCCTGCTTTCCCCCAGCGTGGCGCCCTCCGTTGCCTGACTCCATTCATAAGTGTTAGGCCCCCGCGCATACCAGGGAGCTTGTGCAAGGGCCTGAAGCTTCTTGGTGAAAGCTTCAAGGGCGGCTTGGAGGGTGATGTTGGGCCCCCTCTGCACTGTGGACTCGGGTCCTTTCATGAATCCACAACACGCAAGCCTGTGACCGGTACGTAAGTCATCTTCCCTTTCCTTTTCCTCTTTTTTCTTCACAGGCCATCCTTCAGCACTTCAGTCTGCTCCCAAGCTCAGCATGGGCAGCAGAACACAATCAACCCCCGGCCCCTCGCCCTGCCAAGTCATCGCGCACGAGCAACTCCACTGCCTCAGGTGGGGAGCCAAGGCAGCCATTGGCCACTGGCTCTGCACAGTCTGATCACGCTCCTTGCAAACAAAGGGTTTCCCCCACATTTGGCCAAGCCTTTGGAAAACTTAAGCCAAGTGCTGGCCGCTTAGGCCACTTGTCCTTTTGCTAGCAGCTTGCAGCTGCACCTTCAGCACTGCCAAGGAGGGGGCCACAAGTCCCATCAGGCTCCAGCGTGCAATGAAGCAGCCCACTCTGGAGCTCCTCTTTCTTTCTAAGCTTTTTATGCAATCTAAATGCGATCAGGAGATGTCTGCGCACGGCACATTGAAGCCCTATCGAGGCAAGGGGCACGTTTTAAGAGATGTACCCTGGTGCTTGGGCCATGCCTGCCTTACCTTCACAAGTCCCATGCATGAAAGGCCCCGTTTGCCACAATAAAGGCATGCCAATTCGCACCCCCTACTCACACTTGCCTTGTAATGACTGAACTCCCCTGCGCCTTAGTAGTAAAATATCCCCAGCCTTACACCAGGCCCAAGTTGTGATGCTGGAATTAAGCAGGCACCGCCTCCCCCACGCGTCCTCTTGCCAGTCAGGGGTCCTCTTGCCAATCAGGGGACACAATTGCGACACAAGGCCTTCCTTTTGCCTGCTTGCCCGTGCTTGCTCGCCAGTGGACAACAACAGCGTGGGGGGGCTGTTTGCGGAGCTGCCTCAGGACGTGCAGGCCATCGTGCGCCCCTTCCTGTACTCCAAGTATGTCGTGCAAGACATTGCGTCCAAGCACGCGGCAGCACAGGCCCACAACGCCGGTCCAGCGGACCCTGCCGCAGGTGCCGCCCACGTGCCTGCCAGCGGCACGGGCGCAGTTGCAGCAGGGGCGGGTGCAGGCAACGCAGGCGGCGTGGAGGGCAGCTCGACCGGCGCGGCGGGCAGGGGAGGTGGGGGAGCGGGGGCCGGCCCAGGCGGGGGTGTGGTGTTTGGCAGCCGTATCGGTGGCAAGGGCAGCTTCCATTCGTTCAGGCGCTGGCTGGAAGTGTGGCTGAAGGGCATGATCAAGTGGACCAGCGGGCCGGGCCAGCCGGTGTTCCAGGCGCTGGCGGGGGTGCTCAAGTTTGATCTGCCGCTCATGATGTTCATGCTGCCCCAGGTGCGGACGCGCACGCAGGGCTGGACGAGCAGGCCTGGGCACAGGTTTGCGGGCGCACGGGCAGTGGACGTGCGTGTCTATGGACCGCTTGCCGGGGCCAAGTGCAGCAACTGGTTGAGGGGTGTATTGGGGGTCACCAAGGCTGCAGCTCAGCCGGAGCTTGCTCTGATGAGGATGCTGCTGGGCCTTCTGCATGTTGTCCTGCAGTGCACAGGCTGCGGCTGCACAACAGCAGAGCTGCGGCACTGCAATCTATATGCTGCACTGTGCTGCAGTGCGCTGCCATGAGTGAGCCTTGTGGCCCCCTTTGGAGGCTTCGCGATTTCCTTTGGACCCGCCTACACCCTGTGCACGTTAATGATGTGTGCATCCTTGCTCGCTTGTGCAACGCCTGGCATTCGCTCACACACGCACACACTCCATGGCCCGCACCCACACACTCCCCAAGTGGCGCACGCATTCGATCCACATGCTGCTCATGCGCACGACGGCACGCAAAGCGTGCACAGCATCGTGTCCTGTGGCGCACCTGTGCGTGTGGCTGCGCATAGGCTGTGCACAGCTTCGTCTGCACCCTTTGGCCCGTACGGCAAACTCTCTCCCAACCTGTCATTTCAAGTGGGTCACTGCGCTAAGTCACCCATTCTCCCGACGCGCACAACCTGCACGCGGGTCATGCCCAGATTTGTCTGAACCCTGTAGCCCACCTGGCATGCTCTGAGCGCGTGCGCAACCTACCTGTGTGCAGGTCGTGCACAATGTGGTGTCGTGCGGCACCCCAGCGGCAGTGGCCTCTGTCCAGGCTGAGTTGGCGGCGGTGCTTGCGGCCGCGTGCCAGCAGCAGCAGCAACAGCAGCACTTCCAGCACCAGGCGCAGCGCGGCGGGCTGGTGGCTGAGCCGGGCCTTGCAGCTGCACGGCAGCAGCAGCAGCAGCAGCAGCAGGCGGCGGCAGCGGAGCAGGTGTGGGCTCTCCTCACCTGTGTGTCCAGGGAGATGCATGGAGGGGGAAAGGGTGGAAGGCGGGGCATGTGTGCTTGCATGCTTGTGTGTGTTTGGGTTCTTGCTTGCGTGTCCTTGTGTGTGTGAGAGAAAGAGAGAGAGAGAGAGAGAGAGAGAGAGAGAGAGAGAGAGAGAGAGAGAGAGAGAG
>LFCJ01004117.1_pt1 | contig 10653 bp, 8 predicted proteins | sample 643141 | NCBI WGS metagenome assembly LFCJ01 (sample SAMN03766243, study PRJNA286221) | soda lake metagenome | biome: soda lake; feature: Kulunda steppe; material: water; isolation source: sample B1-Br-g2 brine of Lake Bitter-1 | place: Russia: Kulunda steppe | collected 2010-07 | reverse complement strand
GTGCAAGCACAAGGTGCAGGGTGCAAGCACAAGGTGCAGGGTGCAAGCACAAGGTGCAGGGTGCAAGCACAGGGTGCAGGGTGCAAGCACAAGGTGCAGGGTGCAAGCACAAGGTGCAGGGTGCAAGCACAAGGTGCAGGGTGCAAGCACAGGGTGCAGGGTGCAAGCACAGGGTGCAGGGTGCAAGCACAGGGTGCAGGGTCAGAAAATATGACGAGCAGCACTTGAAAACTTAGTGAGACATTTGGGAGGGCCGTTCGTGGGGACAACCTCAAGTGTCTAATCCAAATGAGCGAATGTATGCTTAAGCTTGGGAGCTGGCCTACAGACTCTAGAGACGCATGCCACGAGGAGGCACTTACAATTTGTGGGACAGCTTCACCCTTCAGGTCTACCTTCATGAACTGAAGTGCAGCCATACCACAAGTGGCAGAGATGCCAGAAACTACAACAACGTGAACATGCACTGGGTGCTGATGAGGCAGGTCCTCACTAGGCAACACGCTGACGACCTCACGCTGCGCATCTTGCTTTGTGCCCATCAAACATTGGCAGAGGCCCCTTTCCCACAGATGCGCAGAGATTGGCAGGTACGAGTGTGTGAGTCATGACACTTGAATCTGGACCACACACGATATACACACAAAGGGATCGCAAATTCAGCATATGGTGGGCGTCCAGAGTGGGAAGCTGCACCGACGGCCACGCACACTGAACCGCTTGCTGTGCGGCACACTCTTCTTGGCGCCATGTGCTGCGTGTGTGCAGAGGGGCTGTTGGTGGGGTCGACCTTGGCGGAGATGCACGCGCAGCACCTGCTGCTAGCCCTCAAGCCGCTCATGGGCTGCCGGCTCATGAACAACATAGTCCAAGTGAAGGTGAGGTGCCCCCCCATGGTACCATATGATACCTGGCCTGTCCCCTTTGGCAGCACCAGGCTCATGGCAGTGTAAGCAGGGAGAGCAGCAGTGCAAGCAAAGATCACCCCCATCCAGATATCCGCTAGATGCCTTGCTGTCAAACAAAAGCTGTCATAACGCGATGGCTTCAGCGCTGCCCTTGTTTGGCAGCTTTACAGACGTGCAGCAACCTGCAGCAGCTCCAGCACCCCCCTACTTTTGGCTGCGGTTGCAGATGTACAACATGACTTTCAATGTGCAAGCAATGGCCGCGCTGGGGCCCCTCTTCCCCAACTTGGAGAGGCTGTGGTTGGGGAGGTGCCGACTCCAGACCAGCAGCCTGGTGGAGGCTGTGAAGGTACGAGTGCTCCATGGTCAGCAGCTCTTGGGGAGGAGCACCTTGATCCTTGCACCCCTCAAGGGCACCTTGACCCTGCGCTGGGCAGGGCCCTTGGCCCTTCAAGTGGGGTGCACCCTCGAGGTCTCTTTCACAAGCATCAGACACGCCTTCTATTTTATCTGCAAAGCGACTATTCTCCTGATGCCAAGCATGTTCCCGCCATGAGGCCGCCAGCTGCTGCAATGCTTGTGTGCCTGGATTCCTTAATATACATCATGATGCTCGTCAATAAAACCATGCTGTTAGATTGAATTAAGCCCTGTCACCAAATAGCCCACTCCAGTCAGCTGATAAGCATTGATTGCAACAAATCAAGCACTTTGATTCAAGAGACGTGACTATCTTCTTCATGTCTCCGTGTGCCTTTGGGGCAGGCATTCCCGAAGCTGCAGTATGTGGACCTGGCTGAGCGGAAGGAGGCCATGCCCCTCCACCACGAGGCCATCATTGCAGCCTGCATGTGCGCACAGGTTAGCGACAGATCGCTGAAGGTGAGTTCCAAGTAGCAGCGCTCTGGGCCGCCAAAATATTGCTCAGCCACCACAATTCCTAACTTAGGTACCACCCTGCCCTGTGAACTATGGAAGAAGTGGCTTCCTTAGGCAATGGAGCGCCGTACGTGGCAGGCAAGCTCTCCTAGGCTTCCTTGAGTGTACTCCAGGATTTTGGCACAGAAGGCAAAGACAGAAGACTTGGCATGCAAAAGGCACAGAGGGACCTTGGCAGCGGGTAAAGATAGTGTTGGGTCAGGTTTGGGCAGCGTAGATCACCTGCAGGTCTGGTAGATGAACAGATGAGGTTTGCAGAGCAAGGCCGGGCTTGGACAGTAAAAGCTTAGGCAGCGTACACAACCCACAGATGTGGTGGATGAACGGATGAGGTTGCAGAGCAGGGCCAGCAGAGCAGAGCAGGGCCAGCATTGCAGAGCAGGGCCAGCAGAGCAGGGCGAGCATGCGCTGGCGATGGACTTTTGAGCTTGTTGCACCCGGGAGCCAGCACTCACACCTGGCCTCCCTCCCTGTGCGCGTGCAGGTGCGCATGGTGGTGCGCAACGACCGCGCGTTTGGGGACGCACAGAGTGACTCTGATGAGGAAGACGCTGCGGGCTTTGGGCAGGAGCCTGGCCTTCTCAGCATGGCCGACATCATGCCTCAGTGCCTGCTAGTCGCGCACTGGGAGGAGGTAGCGGCTACCCTGGGGGATGGCTCTCTTAAAGTGCAGCTCCTGCTGGATGCGCCCACAGTCATGGCTTGATACCGGATCATGGTATTGGGTCATGGCTTTATACCGGGTCATGGTGTCGGGTCATGGCTTGATACCGGGCATGGTATCGGGTCATGACTTGATGCCGGGCATGGCATTGGGTCATGGCTTGATACCGGGATCACCCATGAGCAGAGGACAGGGTGCAGCTTGCGCTGGCAGCGCATCCGCGCTCACCCAACAGGCGCAGTGATGGGCTTTTGTGCCCCCATGAGTTGTGCGCAAATGAAGTGAAGGGCATGCAGCTGCACCCGCCAAACGCTAGGGGTGCCGGGTCCTCACATGCGCACCCCACACAAGGGGGCAGGAGCCAGGCAACTGTACCTCTGTGGTGTTGATAATTAGTAAGAATAGCCGAGTGCCCACCTTGAGAGTGCAGTCACAGTGCGAGTGGATATTGCTGGACCTGTCTGCATCCAGACATGAGGCCTTGCGGCCGATCATGTAACGTTATTCATGTACATATTGTCCTCACATTATTTACTCCATTCTTTATTTCATTGTGTGTGTCCCATGCGTGACATAAGCAGAGATCTTCCCTCTTTAGCTTGATCACTTGCTTTATTTAGAGCTATTGATAGAGTCCGACTACGTACAAAAGCTTGCCAACTGCGTGAAATTTTTTTTGGCTTCCATGACGCTTATTGTGGCAAGCAGTGGTATATCTGTTTCACATGGCATGCATATCCAAATTTATGCCAGTGGCACGCGTCCGCACCTTGAGACAGTGCGCCCTTGGAAAAGACGAAACCTAAGGTGAAAGTCACATAAACAGCGGGTATATCAGCTATGATAGCTGGCGGCGTATGTGCAGGTGAAAACAGTAAATAGCTTATTCCTGAGGAAGTTAGTTAGTTAATTAGTTACAATAGGTTTAGACCTTCAGCCAGATGGGTTGACTGCTGGGCTTGCTGGACATTGCCAGCCCGACAAAAAAATATCCAGAGTCACAGAGAGAAAAAGGAATGATTTGTATGTCTGCTTCAAAAGAAGCAATTTCACATCCTCAGCGCCGATGTTGTCAAAAAGCGCCTGTGTCTCCAATGTAAGGCTTACCAGCAAAATCAGCAAATTGTTCTTCGAATCTCCTTCTTAAATAGCACGTTTTCAAGCAAGGGCACGAAATAATGACATCATGATGCTTTTCGTCCTGGACATCATTATTCCTGATGTCCTTCCTTCTTTGACAAAAGAAGAAAGCCTCTCTTTCAGCTAAGGGTAGAGTTGCAAATTGCCAGCTTACAGGATACTACTAGTTGGGCACTAGTAAGGACTACCCTAGTAGGGTAAGGTTTGCTAAGCAAACTTTGTACCATTCAGGTAACTTCAAAGGTAACTTGCTTTCCTACAGGTGACCTGTACCGAGCTGCAGTGTGCATGTACCCCTTCAGGTGGGTAACGTTTATTGATCTGCAGCAAAACTTAGCTTAAGAACTAAACCTACTTAGTAAGTAAGCCTCCACATTTTCCTCAAGTTCCGGGATCTCTACTACTAGTAGTAGCCTTTTCATCATGAAGCCAAGGCCTTAAAAAATCTTGGTCTTGATCCTCCAAGGAGTCAGATAGCTCGCTGCAAAGCTTCATGCTCATTCTCAAGTGTGCTTACACTGTTGGTTTGTGAGCAAACAATGTGCACTTGATAAAGCTAATTCCACCTTTTACAATCAAGGACAGGAGTGGGGCACTGCTAATCAGGAGAGGTATGCTGGCTTGACTGCCCGCAACCCTCCTGATCCTCACCGACTGCTTTCTTCTTTTCTGGTCAGAGGTTTTTCTTGCCAAGTGGCCCCTTTTCCTTAATTGATGTGAGGAGCTTTCTTGTTGCTTGCGTAGTTTTCTTTTCTTTCTTTTTTCTTTCTTTCTAGTCATCTTCATGATTCCCACTGACTCTTTTGTCTAGTTACAGTCTGTCACTGTTGGATGTTTTTTTGTCACCAAGACTGTCCGGACAGACGAGTCGTCACTGGTGGGACTCCCTACTCAGGTCCTCGGAGGAGTCCCATGGCGCCAAGGCCCTAGGTGATCCCTTCTCCTTAACTGTTGTAGGACTCCCTACTACTAGAATTGTTTCTGACTTCCTAGGTTATTATTCATTCTTTTCTTGCCTGGTTGTTGGCATCCCTTCAGGCACAGACAGTTGAGCGTTCAAGCGAAACAAGTCTGTCATGAATAAAACAGTTTAAAAATGCAAAAATATATATGAACAAAAAGAAGTATTGCATAGCTTGAAAAAGCATCCTGTCACGCCGAGGGACTGCTGCACTTAAACTTAATTAGCATGGCCATAACATTTGGGTATTTGAGCAAATGTGGTTTGTGGACTGGCTGCTGACAGCGACAGTGTACACCAAGCAGACAACAGGTTGCCCGCGATGAGACTGAGGAGCCTCTGATACCCTTATCCTTCCCTACACGTTTTCTCTCTCGCTTCAGCCTGCAATTAGGTTAGGTCAGCGCTGCATGCAGCTGCTGTCGGATGCACTCACACTGGACGGACTGGACTAGACTGGACTGGACTAGACTGGGCGCTGCCGCGCCTGTGTGCCCCCCAAGGGCTAAAGGGGTCTTCTCCCTGGCGTACATGTTACAAGGTCGCTAGGAGCAAACAAGGTATTACTGCGAGTTCGTCTTTGACGTGCTCAAATACAGCTATAGCTGAACTGACAACAGGATCAAATACTCCTCCAACTGACTCAACCGACCTCTGGCTCACAATGCAGCATAAATCTGGCACTACATAAATCTGGCGTGACAATCCCGCACAAATGCAGTCGCATGTAAAACATCAATCACACCGAGCCGCGCTGAGACTGCTGCTTGCTAGGTAGACATTGGCCATACCCACTCCACCCTTAGTACTCCAAACACAGCTTTAGCCATACAAAGACTCAGCCGCCAAAGAAGGAAACCAATGACTCAACTCCAGTACTCACAATAAGCTGTACAACACCACTGAATTAAAGGGATAGCATCGCGCTTATAACACCCTTAATGGACATTTAAGCACACTTGCTGAAAGCAGCGGGAACTACCCACAAGAAATGCACATGCACTAGCATGCCCATCTTCTCCCATTTTATCCATCGCCAGCCCTTCAGTTTGCAGAGATCACTCCACACTCATCGTCAGGTAAGGCTGTGTCAGGACGCTAATGAAATGATTAGGCAATTCATGCTTAAGCCTGTCTTCTTGAAAAATAGGCCTCCACTAGTTTTTGCCAAGGTATGATTTGTGTACTAGGGCAGTCCCTTTTGCACAAGCTTCCTTGACAGCAGAAGGGTACGCAGGAGTTTTGACTAACAACCTACAAAAATCATGTCGTGCATTATGAATCATAAAAAATGTTCAGGACACAGTACACAAGGTTAGCTCCTGGTAATATCTAATGGAGTGCCTTTAACCTTCCTTCCTTTGCCTCGCAGTTTGCAAACCATGTCATGCAAGGGGAAATGTGAAAGGAGGTAGCAGGCAAAGACAGGCACATGCGTTCTTAGCGTCTTGAAAGTATGATGCAGCGAGGCCACACATTGCTGCACTATCACTCATTGGGAACTTTTTTAGGAAATATTGAAATCAAACCATGAATCGTAGGCACACCTGAGCCTCTGTGCTATCTTCAGATCCAAGGAAAGCCAGCTAAGTTCAAAAGGATTGCAATGATATGCACCACTTAATCCTAGCCCGGGATGCTCAATAGCAAGAAAATGAGGCGGGTTCACAACTTGGCATCAGCAATCTGAGGCTTCAGATCTTCGACCATTCCCTGCATATTCAAATAGAAGCACATGTCATTTCTCACAGCAAGCATTAGCCATTGACTTGGTTTCATCCTGTACAAGTAATTTGTTGCCTGCTTACTGATCAATGGGGCATTGCAGATGGTTTAGGATGCACCAGGGTTGGGTCATGTGTCCATTTGCCCAGACTAATGCGCATCTAATACGAACAATGCAAGCTTTCAATGTCAATTTGTCCGATTTTGAGGTAGAGGTCTGGGGGTGGGGTGGAGTCCTGTGGACCCTCAATTAACCCACAGCTACCTGTTACCACCCAAATACATTCTAACATTCATATTAAAGCTGCCAAGAGGAAAGGGGAAGGACTAAAACCATGTCAAGATTTTTGAGCTGAAAGACAAGTTGCACCAACAAGGTGGAGTGCAAAGTACTGCGAGCATGTCTTTGTACTCGTGGTTGCTGTATCAGGGAGCACTTCCTGCAATCCAGCTTGTGAGGTAGTGGAGTGCACAACGGATGAAGCAGTCCTGCAGCCTGTCCTGGATGACACGAGATCCCATTAATGCCAGAACAAGGCAACAGCAGCAGCAGCAGCAGCGCGGCGCTAGCTTGACGCACAGCAGCAACTGCAAGTAATGCCTCAGCACTGCCAAAGAGAAGGGCTGAGCAGCGAGATAAGAATCACTGTCTGTGTGAGGGGGGGCCGCATTGGATGCTAAGGGGTTATTCAATGCGTGATTTTAGACCTTGTTAGCAACACGTAAATGCGATGAAATTTGCATGACCCATTCGATAGACCCAACCTGCACCGATTTAAAGTTGCGCACGCGGCATAGTGAGTTGAGCAAATGCATGTGCATCTCTTCAAAGTGGGAAAACTACGTTAAATACCTGAAGACTTGACACAATATCTCTAAAAGTGGGGCGGCTATGTGTGTCCATCTCCAAGCACCTGTGCATGTTCGCATAAGCCAGGGGTGTGTTGTTTGCCTGCTTCACAGATGAGATGCACAATAAATTTGGGTATGATTTGAGCTTGAAGATCCAAATTGCACACATCCACTGCAAGCTAAGTGACACACCCTTATCGTAAGCAAATATTCTCACTTGTGAAGCACACCAGACGCTGCTGAAACCATGTTCCAGTAGGAGGTGCATGCTGCCTCCAGAGCATGTGGGCTTGCTGCTATGTCGTAGTGCGCTTCATCAACTTCTGGACATCCTGGAGGCGTCAGCTCTCTCACACTCACCTAAGAGCTAACTCCTGAAAGATTGGTGGCGTGCCTGGTGCAAATGTAGGGAATTGGTGGTTCATGACAAAATTGCTGCCTTGCTTTGCCCATGGTGGAATCATTGAGCAGACCTCACACATCAAGACGCCAAAGGAAAAGACATCTGAGGCTTTGGTTGTTCTCCCCTGGATGGCAACCTGCAAATGGGCGGATCGCAGGAGAGCATTTTCAGATTCCGTGACATAACACACAGATGCCATGTATCACTCGACTCTAGCAAAGCACCTGACATTCCAGCCTGGGGGTCATTGCTCATTAACTTGCTGGCCTCCAGTCAATTCATAACATGGAACTCTCAACCCCAGGTTACTGCTGGAGTGCGGCCATCAGACAGCTCTATAAAAGAGGGGAGTGATAATGAAACAAGTCGCTTTGTGTTATGGGTTGCATCAGGAGTTCACAACGATGAATGGATCCCTAGCAAGGTCCACCCTGCCCATGGTTTGGAACATGACTTGGCATAAAGGTAAAGCACATTTTCAACAAAGTCTCTTTACAGTTTGATCCAATCAAGATAGGTCCAGCAAAGGGTGGCACCCCAGAGGCAAGGTGAGGTCAAGTGTGGAGCGCAGGGTCTCAAATGAAGCACTTCCAGTGCCCTGAACCAAAGCTCAGACAATGCAAGCTTTTGCTCCGCACACCTACTAGAGAGATTGTCCGCAAACTTTGGGTTTGGAAGGAGATCAGCAGCCTAGCAAATAGACAGGCAGGTACCTTCGGGTTTTGTTGTCACTGGCGTTCATGACTTTGAAGGGGCCCAGCGGCTGCATACTTTCAACCTGCTGGCCTTCTGCTTTGGTGCTCAGTGCAGTTTGTGCACACATACCACTTTTGGCCAAAGCACTGTTCACATCACCAGAGTAACCTTATCCAGTGGAGTCTACTTGCCTCAGGCGCACAATAGAAGGGCGTCCCAGAGTGGTAGTCGCTGGCATGGGTAGCTGTAGGAGCCAGGCTGATGGATAACCCAAAGTCTTTTGGGGGCAGAAGCACGGCAGGTACAGGATAGGCAAGAAGACTTATTTCAATCCTCTTCAGACATGTGGCAGCATTGTGCTAGAGCAAATTGAGAGGTTGGCAAACTAGCCATTTGCCTGTGACTCAAACATCTCATAGGGCGGGCAGCAGCACAGCCGACATCAGGCAGGCAGCAAACTCTGTGAGGCTCCTGGCCAGATTTCGAGGGGGGGACACCACGAGTTGACGAGACACAGGGTACACAACAGCACTTCATCATGGTTGTGTGACAAGCCCATGCACGATTCAAGCGCCTTGAGTGCAGCGGTAGAACCAAAGCTAGGGCCAGCATGCGGACCATGTATGAAAGGGAGGCTCAACCATTGCAGCACAATTGAACTTAGTCTCCTTTCAAGGTCAGATGGTCATGCAGGAAAGCCAATGGCTACAGCCAGTAATTGAGGCAGGGTTCTGATGGAGCTTCTACTCTGGATTAATGTTTCCTAGACTGATATTGCATGGCCGCCATTTGTCATCTCAGACTTTATGCGCACCTCATAGACGCTAAGGCTTGCATACTTGCCAAGGGAACAAGCAAACCTTTGGTTACTGAGTGCAGCTCCAAGGGCACAAACTGTAAAGGCAGGTTCTAGCAAGCACACCAAGTCTACCTGTAATCTTGGCCATCAAGCCCAGTGGCGCATCACGATCGACTTTAAGCAATATGTTATCGGGCTGCACGGAACAATGAGTTGGAAACACAATTGCAAGGCCTGGTCAATCACTGCTGGTGCCAGAACAAGGACCTATTTTCATGGAGTACTGTGCAGCAGGAGTTCGCTTGCATTTGTATGGTTCCAATTTTTTCTGCATCTTTATAAGCACGCAGAGCTCAGGCAAAATTGAAAAATGTAGCATGAAAACATAGTATAATTGGATGAAAATACCATAGTGAAAATACGGTACTAACTTTGAAATATTCCGAGTTAATAAATATTAACTAGGCGCAGCTGCCAAGCCGCGGGCCTCATAGGCAGGTTTCTGGAGCAGCTGCAGGTGCATGCGTGCACAATTGTAAGCTTGCAAGCTTGCCTCAAAGACAGGTCTCTTAAGCAGCATGCTGGCAAAATGTTGAAGTCCCATAACTGGAAATAGGGACATTCAAATACAGGGGTTTGAGTGGTACACTGTCAGTGTCGCTGATCCAGCGCGGATGAAGTGCAACTTTGGGACAATGGATCGATGTTACCTTGAAAATATCGAAACAATTTAGTCATTGTTTTAAATTCATATAATGGAGATTCAATCGTGATCCTTGAACCGGCCGGCGAGCACCCATAGAGGCATCTCCATAAACAGATGCTCGGCATTGAGCGCAATTTGGCCAACGATAATCTGGGTGATTACACGATATATTATCATATATATATTATCATTTAATTATATTGTTCGTATTTTATGTTGTTCCGCGTGAGTAAGACTCAAGTATTGAGGATAATAGGATATATAGCTTATATCGAGTATCGAGGAACGAGCAACGAAATTTAATTTAAGAAATTCACAGTTGTCGAAAAGGGCTCCAGGAATACACATAGATACAAGAACTTATCTAAAATAACACAAACTGGATGTAATCTTACTTCTAAGCAAAGAGAACGTTGCAGTGAAGCTTCACGAATCAGCCAGAAACCACAAACAAAAAAAACTGAGAATGAACAATACAGTAAAGAAATACTGAATCTTCTAAACTTGGAAACAAGCGTGAAGCCTCAGGGTGCCGGTCCGTGCATTATCCGTGGAATATCCATCCACCGTCCCGCGGAGCCCAGGTCCCGGACCTCTTCCAGAGGGCGTCAAAAACTTAATCCTTCGTTTCCGTGGAGTTCTCGCGGCGTCAGGGCGCAGGGCCATCCGGAGTGTGACCGAGATGAGTTAAATGGTTACGTATGCCTGAGGCCGCCGCGGGCTTCGCCCGCGGCTTGGAAACACATAGGGCCCACATGCCAAGGCGTTCAGCGAGGGGGGCCCGTACAATGTTGACCAAGAAGGATGCATTTGCATGGCCTGTGCGCCTTGCTACATGCATGGCATAAACCCAGTTGAGT
>LFCJ01004114.1_pt1 | contig 10656 bp, 7 predicted proteins | sample 643141 | NCBI WGS metagenome assembly LFCJ01 (sample SAMN03766243, study PRJNA286221) | soda lake metagenome | biome: soda lake; feature: Kulunda steppe; material: water; isolation source: sample B1-Br-g2 brine of Lake Bitter-1 | place: Russia: Kulunda steppe | collected 2010-07 | reverse complement strand
GATAAGTCACCAGTTTGTTGTCGCTTTCCAGAGGGTTTATGTCAGCAATGTCCCTCCACACTTTTCTCATCCTAAACCTCAGGTCAGCAGTGAAATCCGAGTAACAAACAGGGAGCCCCTGCAGGAATCACCAAAGAAACTTAGATCCGTTTTTCTCCGAATGAGCCTTGCCTGTGGCTTTGCCGGGGCGGCTCATTTCATATCAGTCACACCTTTACAGTTCAACAGAAGTCATGCTTCAGGGCCCCTCAAGGCTTCAAGCCGAGTTGTTCTGATCCAAACGCTGTGGATTCAAAAGTAGAGCCCTCGCCATGAGCCCATCAGAGCTCCTTCAATCCCCAGAACCCCTCCAGTAAACTTCTATCATGTTGCCTATTGATATTGGACTCCATCGCATGTTGAAACCCAAGTTTGGAGGGTGTCGATTTTGGACACATTTCATGTTTGCTGGATTTTTTCCAATGGAAATGATCCAAAATGCACACCTTGCCAACTGCTGGATCTTGTCACTCCAATCCTTCTGTAATTATGTTAGTTGACTACATGGGTTCCAAAACACCAAATATCATGTAATTTGGTGCAGAGGGTGATTTTGAGTGGATATTTGGATGTGAAAACTTTTCTCGAAGTAGGGTCCACTGGCATACCTTGGTCCATAAGGCACAGTCTCCGTGACGGGGACCTTTCAAGCAAGGTTGCCATCTAATTCTAAGCTGGAAAGGTACGCGTCACAGACAATGTATATATACTCTGGGATCATGTCAAAACTGTACCCATTTTGGGCCTCAGATAACCCCCTCTGGGATTTCACTAGTTAATGCTCAGCATGAAAGAGAAACTACACAGGCAGTGAAGCACTCCCTACTAGGGGGTAGTACATCAATTAAGGGAAAAGAGTCACCTAGGGCCTAAGCACCATGTGACCCCTCTACTACAATTGACAGTTATGCAGCTTTTGAAAGGATTTGTTTTCGAGGCATGATCCTTGCTGGCCTGCGCATTCCACTGAGCATGCTTGTTACACATTGCCATTGAGTAATTGATGAGGCACATTTCTCTAGGTCTTCATGCACCAACGCTTATAATAGAACAAGCAATACTCATATCAGGTACAAGCAGAAGGCTGTCAATCTCCATGCTGGCTTGCAGCTGCTTAGCAGACCTGATCCGAGACTAGTTCAATGACCAAGCATTTTTAAGTCTAACATCAACCTTCAACGTCACTGTCCAGCGTCAAGGAGCATTGGAATGCACAACATATACGTCACTCCCGTGTTGGATAGTTAGCCAATTCAAGGCAAAACAACTCAAGCACGGCCAAACGCTCGCGCATTGTGCGCGTACACATACACGCTCCGCAATTGGGTTCCTGTGCTTCAAAGGCACTTCAAAGCAGATGAATTCCTGAATCTAAGAAGCACTTCCAGGTGTGCAGCCTGCCCACTTGGGTTCCTGTGCCTCAGAAGCACCTAAGTGTACAGCCTGCCTACCACCCTGCCTGTCAGGGCATAAGCAAGCAGGCATGGCGTGGCTGCATCCATCAGGTTGACGGTAGGGTCCAGGGACGTGGCGAAGCCAACCAGCACGCACACGCCAATAGCAAGGGCTGCGTATGAGCTGTCAATGGTGACTTCCAACTTGGAGGCCAGGGACAGCACCATCTTCATGACCTGCTCAAGAATGTGTTTGTGCGTGTGCGTGCGTCTGTGTGAGTTTTGTGTGTGTGTGCGTGCATGCACCAGTGTGTACGTGTGAGTGTGCACGCGCGCATGCGCAAGCTCTGAAGCAGCATGCAAGCCAGAATGCAGGCCAATAAGATCACGCTGCGCCTAGTGTCGAGCTAAGGCAAAAGCGCTGCTTTGCAGGAGGACGGCCATGCAGATTGGGCAACCTGCTAGCCTGCCATTTGCAAAGGCAGATTGGGCAACCTGCAAGCCTGCCAATTTGCAGAGCCTGCCATTTGGAAAGGCAGCAGGCACTGTGGGCAATCTGCAAGCCTGCCACTGGGCAACCTGCAAGCCTGCCATTTGCAGAGGCAGCAGGCACTGTGAACACACAGCCAGCGCAGCCTATTTACAGCACGCAAGAAAGTGTGGACCAATGCAGTTGGCGCGACCAAAATACTGCAGCAAACCAGCAGGAGATTTAACATAGTTGGCCAGAGCAACAGGAAGGCAGTGGGCCAACACGACCAGCTGGCGGCGTAAGCCAGGCCCTACCCGGTCCAGGTCAATCCCCTCAGGCAAACCGATGCAGCAGATGTCGTCAAACAGGACGTCCATGGCGGTGATGAACGCGCCGGGATCCGGACAGCTCTGCTGCTGTCCCCATTGTAGGATGTGCTCAGCAGCGCGCACTCCATCTCCTGTGGCATGCACCACACGGTGAAGCTCATGAGAGGGCAAAAGCATGGCAGGGTGCGCGCTGCAAACTCAGGAAATGCATGTAGAGCGTGCCAGCTTGCACGTCAATGTGCGCACAAAGGCGTGCGTGCACATCAATACACCCCATGTGTGGGGCCGTTTCACCTGCTGCGATGTACCGTTTGGCTCCTTTGATCTTGCAACTCCTTAATCTTGCGAGGTCCTCAAAAATTTACATTGATTACTTACGAGTATCACAGGCTTGCGAGGCCTCAGAATTTCAAAAGAAGAAAGGCCACTTCTTGCAAATTCAATGTCAAGTGGTTGCCTTCTGAGGTGCAACATACTCACTAAGACAATTATCTCATTCCCCCTTCTCAAGTTCCGCATTTCAAGGCTATCCCTTCCAACTCCTCTAGGCTTGTGCTGCTCCTCAGTACAGCACATGTGTGCTCTTGCAAGCTCGCATGCATGTATACGACCACCATGCATGTACAAAAGTGGGGCACTCTCCCATAGCACCTTCCTGGGAAATGAAGCCCCTATAGCCTGAGACTGCCCATTGGCTAAGGTAGCGCAAGAGAGGTCTGGCAGCAATGGTATGGTAGCAGCACGTGCACCACCCAGGCAGGAACCAGCCCGATTCAGGGCCTTGCTTGCCTCTTGTGCACTTCTGCTTGGTCCAATTCACAAAGAATAGAGCATCCCGCCCCCACGAGGCATGCTGGTCAATTTGGGGAGCACGGGAGGGGCAGAAATTGAACTGATGGGTAATGACCAAAATAATGCAAGGCGCACCCTTTCTGGTTTCTGCACCTAACACTTGAAAAAGTTTTTTTTATTCATTCTTATTTTCCATATTTAGTGGTGCGTTTCTGAAGCCCATAAGAGTTCAGATGAGTATCCTTCAGAAGTATTGTTTGCCTGCCTTGGGCATCCCAGTTGGTGCTCTGATATGTCATATGGATGTTTAATCCTGCTTTGGCTGATACTGGTCGTGATGACAAGATTGGTGCCCAACCCCCTGGCCATGGATCCCCTGCGGAAGGCCCTTCCTCACTGACAAGCAAATTGAGGGAGGCCGGATGATGTTCAGAAGCTGGCTCAAGAGTGAGGGATCTCGTTCAATTGTGTTATATTCTTGCATTGGTGTTAACAGATCTGTCAGTGTCATTCATTGAATATATTCTGCCTCCTCCACCTGCCTCCCCCCCCCCAAACACACATACAAGCATACGCACACGCGTGCGCGCGTTCGCGCAAGCACACACATGCACACGTACGCGCAAGCGTGCAAGCACACACACACACATACACACACATGCACACATATGCACGTGCCAATTGCATGCAGACATGACCAAGCAGCAGCGAATTGCTTACCATGGGAAAAATTTAAGGCAAAGGGGATGCCCAATGCTTTGTCAAGTGTTGGGCAGGTCTGCAATGCTTGTTCTCAAAAACTTGCTGACAAAGGTATGCTTAGGGTAAGTTAAAGGTATGTTTGGGTCACATCTCATTTTCTATGAAAGATGCAGATACGCAAGAGAGACGTGACAAGTCTGAGTCTTGTTTTTCCCCAGAGCAAACCTTTGCTTTCTTAGCTGCTCACAAAAGATCTTGAAGAACTTGTCCTTGTTCCTGAAATTGGCAATACTTGATAAACAAAGGCGAATGACTTGATTGACAGTCTCAAGCCAGCACTCTCTGATAAGACTCCGACAAAGTTTGCAGCAATGCCTGATGGCTATTTACTTGTGACTCTCTCTGATTGGCCAACCTTTTTGAATTTCAAGGCTGAGTACCAGGCGAGCACTTGCACTGACTACTACAGCAATCAGACGTCACTCTAGTGGAAAGGTCGCAAAACACCTTTTTTGCAGGTAAGGCTACAGGTTGCTATATTATTCATGTGTGCACACTCAGCTCTGTGGCCTAAGGGTGCTGCACCTCAGGCCTACCTGCCTGCCTGCCTGCCTAAGGCGCTTCGGTAATAATGATGCGCCAAAAATATGCTTGCAAGGAAAGTTTGTGACTACCAACTTTCCTTGCAAGCATATTTTTGGCGCAATGAAGTGCAAGGGGAAGCAGTGCCCTCTCTCCCCTTCAGCATTTTGAGCAACCCATGGCTAAACATTGATTTTCAGGAAATTTCGAAGCCCACGAGGGGCAAAGCACTCTTGTCTCCAACTTGTATAATCGTGTGCTTGGGAGCCACTTCGGTGTTGTGCATGCGACCTTGCCCTTGTGTGATAATTATTGTGTTCTGTTACATCAATGTGACATTGCTTGACTTTGTCTTCACAGGTTGTGACTGCATCTGGTGTGGCTCCTACTCATCCTGCAAGTATTGGAACCTAGCCCCCCTGCACAGAGCATGTCCCCCCCTTACTCTCAATGCCCCTCTCCTTCCCCAGCTTCCCCCTTCCGTCCTATTTCAGCATCTGCTCCTGTTCTCACTCCAGCACCTGCACCTCCTCCGGCTGAGGCACCAGCGCCCTGTGCTGAGCCATGCCAACTAGCGCCTCACAACCTCAACTCTGCCTCCATCAACTCATGCAAGGAGATGTAGGACTCATGCGAAGAGGTTGGAGAAAATGGTACACAACGGGGATGTAAAGCCCAGTGCACCCTAGGGAGTCTGTATGCATGACAGCAGTTGTTGCTAAACCCACCGACTATTCTCCTATCGCAATGAAGCGCATCAAGCAGAGGGCTAAGCAAGCAGGCCGGCATCCCAATCCAGAATTATTTGCCGTTGATGTTTCCTCAGTCCCACCTTTCACTCAAATGCCTATGCCGTGCCCTCTGCCTATTCCCACTGCTCCATCTGATCCCATGGCTAGAGTTGCTTGCTTGAAGGAATGGGTGCCCCATGCCCCTACCTTCCGCCAACGCACACAGCCCTGGCATGCATTGCGAGCTGCCACATGCACAACTTCAAGCATTGCTTCTTTGCTAGGAGTACTTCCTAACCATAGAAGTGAGATTTTCCTTGCCATGTTTGGTAGCGGGGAGCAGCAGCCATCCAGTGATGTTTTTGCCATCCAGTAGGATGTTCGGCACAAGATGAATGGTGTTACATCCTTGCTTGAGAGCTTTCCAGAGGCCAGCAAAAGCAATGCCATCAAGCAAAAATTCATGTACCAAAAGAAGTGCACGCCTTTGAGCAAGGCTTGCTATCTGTGTCTCCTAGTAGCCCATTCTTGCAAGGCACTGTATTTGCTGCACCCACTGCTCAATATGCAATGGCAGCATTCCCAGATGCATTGTTGGTAGGCGATGGCGGTTTCAAAGCGTTGTTGGAAGTAAAGTGTTAGTGCCCTATCATTGAGGAGGAGGATGGGAGAGGTTGGATGTGGCCTCCCTTCAAGTGTGCTTTTGGCGATGTGGGCATTCCTGTAAGGCACTTTGTGCAGTGCCAAGTTCAGATGGCAGCTGCCCATGTCCCTGCTGACTTGTTGGTTTTGATATTGACGCATGCAAGGTCATCTGTGTGCCGTTCGATTAAGAATGGTTTATGCATGTGTCTGCCATGCTGAGCCGCATCTTGCTCGCAGCAGCACCTCTGGCAGGCAAGCGGCCTGACCTGACAACCATTCCAGGCCACAAGAACTTAGTAGACTTCACAGCGCAGCATGCTGCAGCCATGACAGAGCTATGCTACATCAAAAGCGTGAAAGGACCTGTACAATCGCGGTGGCCTAAGCTGCAGCAAGACCATGGACATGGTGTAAGACCATGGACATGGTGTAAGCTGCAGCAAGACCATGGACATGATGTAAGCTGCAGCAAGACCATGGACATATGGTGTAAGACCATGGACATGGTGTAAGCTGCAGCAAGACCATGGACATGGTGCAAGACCATGGACATGGTGTAAACCTACTCTAGTTAGATGCCTCTGTGTCGTTTCAGGCAGACCATCAGAGGTCTTGATGGGGTCCCCCTTGGAGGCGCATGTGCGAGTGCACCTAGATGCATTTATAGATGCACCTATATAGCAGGCATGCCTGAGAGGTGCCCAGCATTCCACCCCAGACATTTCAGAAGATCTGAGTATGCAGATGTTTTTTCACCACCCTCACTACATAGAAGATTAAAGTTTCAAACAAATCCAGCAACTCCCCAAGTGCAAGCTCTCAAGGAGCCCAGCGATTGCTGAAATTGCTGTCCCACAGTGTTGGTCCCTGGGCAGCCTGGGCAGATTCAACAGCTTTTCTCCATATCATAGCCTGAATGCATGCTTTAGGCCCTTCTGTGTGCGCTATGGTGGTTGGGAGGCCGTGGCCTGCTGCCTTTCCCCCTGAACACGGGAAGTTCTCCAACCTAAAAATGTCATTGCAATATTTTAACAATACTTAATCTGGCAAAAAAATACACGTGAATGGTGCAGAAACCAGAAAGGGTGCGCCTTGTATTATTTTGGTCATTGCCCGTTCAGGAAACTGGAACACTTTGCAGGCTCCGGAAACTAGCGATTTAACTACTACTAACTGCGAGCGGGTCACGGAATGTAACTGATTTTTTTTTCGCCAAACGGTACTCTAAGATGCAAGACTTTTGCAAATACAATAATAATACTAGTAATAATAATTATGATGATGATGATAATAATAATAATAATAATAAAGAAAACAATAGCGATAGAGTGATATAACAATAAAAATGATAATTATAATCTCAAATACAATAAAAAGTCTACTTGTTTTACTCATATGTTCATATAAACGCACAGCCCATGTGCTGGCGCACATACATGACAAATTGTGTCAGGGTATGTGTGTAACATCATGTTAGAGAGGCATGATTTAGGGCACGCAACCAACCAAATTTTCCTACCGCAATGCAGTCCAGGGAGATCACACAGGGTGCACCACACACCTATCCCAGGGTGGTGCTTGTGCACCACACAGGATGAGTGTGTGGGTGGGTGTGGGTGTCCGTGGGAGAGTATGTATGTGCATGCGCACACTTGTGCTCTCACCTGCAGCTATGCAGTTCAGGAATGCCACAAAGTGCCGGCGCACGCGTGGCGTCAGCTCCTCCGCAAGCCCTGCAGGCAAGAGCAAAAGGGCAGCGCGCCAAGGGGGTGAGAAATGAGGGCGTTAGGGGCCTTAGGACAATGTGACAAAGGCATGTAAGGCTCTCATGCAAGCAGTCCAAGCTACAAGGGGCGAGGCGCGCGGTGCGCCGTGACAAAATTGCCCCCGCCGCTGCCCCAGTCAACCCGCCCACCCACGCTCTCCTCACCAAAGTCCAGCAGCACAATCTGGGCGTGGGGCACAAGCGCGCTGCTCCTGCTGGTGGGGGCGGGACCGGCGCTGGCGCTGTGTGCACCCTCTGACCAGAGGTCCCCGCCAAGCAGCATGCGCGAGAAGCCCGCCTCCTCATCACTCAGGGCGCAGCCGGTGTTGGGGTTGTGCATGCGCACCAGGATGTTTCCAGGGTGCAGGTCGGTGTGCACAAAGTTGTGCCTGCGTGTGGGCATCAAGAGCAGGCATGTAGGCACATGACTCGGCAGTCAATGGAGAAGTTGGGCACATGGACAGATGATGGAGCAGGTCAAGACATAAACAGGCAGTGGAGCAGATAAGGGAATGAGCACTTGATGGAGCAGGTAGAGGCAGGGGTGAGGGGGGGAATTCAGGCAAGCACGCAGAGGTCATGAAGGTTTGCTGTGTGTGTGCGGATCCAGGTGGAACACGCAGGTGGGGGAAGAGGAACTGCTGCTGGACAGCGTCACGACTCAGTCGGCTGCTGGGAGAGATATCAATATTTCACCATTGTTACAATTACAAGCAGGACTGAGCATCTGGGCACGGGGGAGAGGTGTGGGCGGGCATGAGGGTCGCAGCTGGCTCTCAGACAAAGGAGGGTGCAATTAAGCAGGCGTTCGCTCAGGCTCTTCAGACAGACTTCTAAGGCTGCAGTGGCCAGCACCTCAACCTACTTTAGCACCACCAACACACACACATGAAACCCACATACATACTCAGCGAAGGCAAGCCTTTTCCGCAACAATGCTCTTGCGCCACCGCCCATCCCTGTCCGCAACAAATGCTCTTGCGCCACTGCCCACCCTTTTCCACAACAAATGCTCTTGCGCCCCCGCCCACCCCTGTCCGCAACAAACGCTCTTGCGCCCCCGCCCACCCTTTTCCACAACAAATGCTCTTGCGCCACCACCCACCTTTGTCCGCAACAAACACTCTTGCGCCACCACCCACCTGTGCCCACAACAGACGCTCTTTCGCCACCGCCCACCCTTGTCCGCAACAAACACTCTTGCGCCACCACCCACCCTTTATGTGCAACAAACGCTCTTGCGCCACTGCTCACCCTTGTCTGCAATAAATGCTCGTGCGCCATCGCCCACCCTTGTCCGCAACAAACGCGCTTGCGCTACCATCCACCCTTTTCTGCAACTAACCCTCTTGCGCCACCACCTGCCCTTGTCCGCAACAAATGCCCTTGCGCCACCACCTGCCCTTGTCCGCAACAAATGCCCCTGCGCCACCACCCACCTTTGTCCGCAACAAACGCTCTTTCGCCACCATCCACCTTTGTCCGCAACAAACGCTCTTGCGCCACCGCCCACCCAAGCAGCAGGTCCCAGCCAACATGCAGCGGGTGCAAGCCACATCCATGGAGGCCTGTGCCACTGCCCACTTGAGCCACACAGCAATACACACACACGTGCACGCACACGGTAGGTGCCAGCCTCAAATAGGAACCTGCACTACCACCACCCACTTGAGCAGCATGGCCAGGTACGCGTCCACGCCCAGGGACACAATTTGGGTGTTGATGGGCGTGCGTCTCTTTGCAAAGTGCGCGACGCTCCGCCCAGACTCATAGCTTTCCACCATGACAGCAGGGGTAGCCATTCCAGGGAACAGGTGCGGCACAGCCACCTGCAGGCGAGCACATGTGCGCCAGTGGCTGGGGAGGGGGAGGTCAGGAGTAATTACTTGCCCTGCAACAGGTGGCAGTGAGCATGTGTGCTTGCGGCCTGCAACATTGAGTGCGCAGCTTTGCTACTTGCAGCCCAGCGTGGTTGGCGAGCATGGCGGCAGCGCATGGAAAAGGGATTGTTTAAGCGGTCGTTTGAGTCGGGTGGGCTTGCGCAGCAGGGATACGCACGAGCAGCTCATAAGCCCAACGCCACGTGCCAAGCCAGACATGACCACACATGCGCAAAGTGGTCCGCAGGGCGCCCCATAGGAGCTCAGGGTATGTAATATTCAATGCAGATAAGCTTGGTGGTGCTGTCGCATGCCACCAAATCACAGCATAATTGTGGAGCAAAGGCTCGTGTCACGGGAGCATGCAGGCCTGAGGCCTCGACTTCCTTTACAGCATCAGGCCTTGACCAGTTAAGCAGCATCCCTGTAGTGGGAAGCGCGGTCCTGAGCACAGAGCATAGGAAAAAGGCAGGAGCTGCATCGAGCCACCACACAGGCGCAAAGTGGCACGCTGGGTGTGTGAGGTGGGCTCTGGGCTGTGGGTGCAGGAGTGGGTGCCATGCGCACCTGTGACCACACGGGCGCAAAGTCGTGTGCGAAGCGCGCGATGTGGGCGGCCTCCACTCGCAGGTCCGCTTGGGCCGTCATGGTGTGCGAGAACTGGGACACCGTCTCGCGCAGGCTCAGGCCCTTGAGCGCGCGGAACCTGCACGGGCGCAACGTGGTTGTTTGGGAGGTGTGCGAGAACTGGGACACCGTCTCACGCAGGCTCAGGCCCTTGAACGCACGGAACCTGCACGGGCGCAACGTGGTTGTTTGGGAGGTGGGCAGCCCTATTGCGCGAGCGCAAGGCGTGTGAGGTTCGGGCCCTTGAGCGCGCGGAGCCTGTGGGGGCGTGGTGTGGTTGTTTGGGGGTGCTACGGCTCTGCTGCATGCTTGCAAAGTGTGCAAGGCTCAGGCCCTTGAGCGCCGGGACCTGCACATGCACGGCATGCTTGTTTGGGAGGTGGGGCGGCTCTGTGGCGTTCATGCCCATCCAGTGCAGAGTACTGGAGATCATTCACGCTGAAGCTGCACAGGCGCTGTGGATGTCTGATGGGCCCCCCGACTAAGAACCCTTGCTTGCCTTGTCAGATGCCACGCCAGAACCCTTGAGCAAAAACAATGTGCAGACAGCCTGGCCAAGGGGCTAAGGCCAAAGGGGGGCTTTTGGACATATGGGTCACGGAGGCAGGCCCAACGGCGTCATGGAGATGGTAGTGTCATGGACGCGCAGAGTCATACAGGCAGGCCCTGTGGGGTCACGGACATGCAGAATGGTAGCG
>LFCJ01004113.1_pt1 | contig 10658 bp, 15 predicted proteins | sample 643141 | NCBI WGS metagenome assembly LFCJ01 (sample SAMN03766243, study PRJNA286221) | soda lake metagenome | biome: soda lake; feature: Kulunda steppe; material: water; isolation source: sample B1-Br-g2 brine of Lake Bitter-1 | place: Russia: Kulunda steppe | collected 2010-07 | reverse complement strand
CGCCTGTGTCCTGTTCTCACCTGTGCCGAACAGCGCCTGTGTCCTGTTCTCACCTGTGCCGAACAGCGCCTGTGTCCTGTTCTCACCTGTGCCGAACAGCGCCTGTGTCCTGTTCTCACCTGTGCCAAACAGCGCCTGTGTCCTGTTCTCACCTGTGCCGAACAGCACCTGTGTCCTGTGCTCACCTGTGCCGAACAGCACCTGTGTCCTGTGCTCACCTGTGCCAAACAGCACCTGTGTCCTGTTCTCACCTGTGCTGAACAAGCAACAAACAGGATGCCTGAACAAGCAACAAACAGGATGCCTGTGGGCATCTCACCTGTGCCGAACAAGCAGGATGCCTGTGGGCATGAAGAAAATGAACGCAATGGCCATCAGGGTGGCATGAGCAAGGACCCATCTGCGCCTGTTAGATTCCACGTCCTGGTCATTGGTAAAGAGACGGGGCAGAAGACGGTTGTGAGGTTGCGGTGCGGTGTTTTGTACACAGGGCAAGCTCAGGGAAGAGAAGTGGCAGTCAAGGCAGGTCTTTGCGAATGCTGCCCATTGCCCACTGTCCTTTTTTCGCAAGTTGTCTCTAAAATGTCTCCTTCTAGGGCCCATGCAGGAACAGGGGAGGGGCTAGGTTGTGGGCTATCGTGCAGTCCGTAATGCTCAAGCCTTGCAGTGTGTGCCAAACCAGGTCGAGTGGTGCCTTGTGGGCCCTTGCAGCATGTGTTTGTATGTCAAACAGCAACAAACGTGACCCCTGCAACGCATGCAACTTTTGTGTGCTTGTGCAGCATCTTGTGGACCAATCCAGTATGTTTGTTAAACAGCGAGGGAAGGATACAGTATGCAGTGTGGTCTTATGAACCCACAAGCATATGCTTGCACTAGCAGATAATTTCCACCAAGTTGGCAGACAAGGCCAATCTGTGTTCCATCTCTGGTATTGTGTGGTTGCCGGCCATTGGGCTCCTGGCTGCAGAATTGCGTGCCTGAGCCCGCCTGAGCCGCCTGTTTGAGCGGTGTGGAGTCAGTTTGACAGCGCCTGCGGTGCCACTGCAGTACCCACAACCTCTCACCCTGACAGCACCAGTACGCGGGTCCAGCACAAACGAGCCACGGGCAGTGTGGGTCTGTTGTCGATCGTCAGTATTTTCATTAATTGCCCAGTTCATGTCTAGGTCTGCAACCAAGCACCAGGCATGCAGAGCACATGTGGAAGCTGCACTTAGCTGACAAGAGGCGCACTGCAGCTGCAATGAGTGTGGAGCATGTGCGGATCACGGGGCCGCCCTGACCACCAGAGCCCCTGCCCTGTTCCTTGCAGTGGTTACTCCTCTGGCTGAACCGTCCTGATGGCAGGTGCTGCTGGGCAATCATTAAGCTATGGAGCCTGGCACGATGAGTGCATGTGCATGGAAGCTTATACAAGTGCGTGGATAAGTAGCACGATGATAATGACAAGCAACTTGCCATAGCTGCTCTGACCAACGTCAATGGCTACCGAATGAATTTAGAGCCATTAGCCGCTGCCCCATTTTCTACAGCTCAAAGAATTTTGACCATGATGCATACTTAAATTGAGCACAGGCAACAGCCCTCACCTCCACCTCCAAGGTCCAGGAGCGGCTCATCAAGCAGCTTTCTGCGAGCTGCAAGGGAAAACACAAAAGAACCACAATTAGGCACTTTGTTGATGCTTTGAGGCACTGCAACAATGTGAGGCAAAGGCCACTCAGGCAGACGTGGCCCTCAAACATATGCACATTGGCGCCTGCCCTTGCCATAGCCCCAGTCAAACATCACATCAAGCTTCCTTGCCAAACTTCAGGGACAGGCGCTTGAGACAATTAGGGGTCCATACCAAAGGCAAGATGGGCAAAGCATTGCGTGCAGGAGCGTCTAGGGCAAGGCATGCTGCACGCGCTGGGTGTGCGAGGGTGATATAAGGTCATGATACACCATGGGGACTAGGGGTATGTCAAAACAGCGCATTAATTGAGACCAGACTTTGGCTCTGTGACGGGTTAGAGTCAAAACGGAAAAAGTTACAAGTTTAGTGTATAAGGGTTGGTTTGATGGTATAGTCAACCAGGAAGGCAGGACCATCCTGTTCTAGGGACAGGCTGGGACGGCCCTTGGGCCGCAGGCCTCCCATTGCCCCGACTTGGCCCGTATGGCCTAGCATATCCCATAAAGGCGCAGAGTAGATGCAAAGCATCAGCATTGCAAGGGGGTTGGAGGCCAGAGCTGGGGCTCGGTGAGATCTGCCCTCAACTGCCCCAGCAGCCAAGAAAGTGCCAGGGTGTGGCATTGGTTCAAACAGCAGCTGCAAGGGGCTCAGCGGCAGCTGGATGCTCAAACAGCAGGCAAAAAATACAGGCCAAGAGTGGTGATTGATGGACAAAAAACTGAGGATGCAGCTGCTTCTCCTGGCTAGAGGTAGACACGACCCAGCGCTAATCTTTTTACGTGCGGAAATGGCCAAGATTGGCTGGACACCATCTGCTGAGGAGCAGGAAGTACAGCAGGAGAGGTGAGATAAGGGTGCCACAAGCACAGCAATTGGTACCAAGGATTTCTCAAATATCTCGCCAAGGTGCTTCAATTTGACAGTTCAACTAGGCTTCTACTGTGTGTAGGAAGGTCTTCATTTTGTACAGTATTATTTCATGGTATTATTTTGTATGTAAATGTACCAAACTTTCTTGTGCCAAACTTCAGTGAAACTTTGGTGCAGCATTGTGTCAACTGTACAAGAGTATAATGAATGGAATGTAAAGAACAGGCTGCTAGGCTACCACTTCCGTGGCTATACGCCCTTTCGCCCATACAAAGCCACACGGCAAGGCCTCGATCAAGATGCCATGAGCTGGCTCCAGTGCCGTCACTCCTGTCCTTGTGGCATGGCGGAGTATCATTTTCAGCCTCCTAAGATGGACATTTGGGACAATCTTGTTTCCCTGGGCCCAACTGGACCACTTGTCAGGGAGATGCCTGAGTCTGCTCACCCCCCTGACCCCTTACCTGATTGATCCGAGGGCAGTCTCGTGGAGAAGCAAATGATGGTAGAGCCGTCGTCCAGCTGAACTGCACCGGTGTTTAAGGCCCAGTTTGTGTTGGAACTGCGTGAGGATGGTAGCGAGTAGCCCGTGAGGCGGTACGTGTCGATGTAAGCTTGACCTGCAGGAGAGCGTGCAGGCAGCGGACAACAGAGTGAGGAGCGTCCACTCAGCTGTGGACCAGCCGTTAGGCCGGCCAGCCTGTGCATCACAGGAGCACCAGAACAAGGAGGTCACAAGCATTGGCAGCTGCAATTCTGGGCACAACAATGTCTTGGCGATACTAGGCACAACAATGTCTTGGCAGTTCTAGGCACAACAATGTCTTGGTGATACTAGGCACAAAAACGCATGATGCGCCAGAGATCAACCAGGAGGCAGTGTTTGGGACGAATTTGGCTCTTTGCCATGAGGAACGAGAGTTGCTTGGCCGGAAGCTCATTGGCTCTGGATGGACAGTGTTCAGCAAACAATTGACATGTCAGGAGCTGTTTTATGCCCAAGATTAGTCAAGTGACCAAGAATTACTAAGGCCCTCGCAGAAGGGGTGCTGTGCCGTGCGAGAGGCTTGGAAAGGAAGCATGTTCCCATTCCCAGCTGCACAAAAGTGAATGACGCGGCAGGTATCTTATGATTCCACGCATTGAATTCCAGCTTCTGGGAAATGTCCCCTCGATGCTCAGTTCATATGACAAACACCCATCTGGAGTGGGGCAAAATATCGCTGACAAGGTCGCGAACAAAGCAGCAGGTCTCCGCCAAAAATGGAGCAGACTAAGGTGCACATGTCCGCTGAGAAGGCATCAGACAAAGCTGCAGCGATGAATTGAGAAGGGAGCAGCATCCACGCCCCAGCAAATCAGTCCCCGCTAGAGATGGCCATTACCATTTGAAGTCACGCCTCCAATGATGGCCTCTGATGGCACCATGCTCCCCTGGGTCTCAGCAAAAGCCACAGACACCCATCCAGAGTGGGGCGACTCCACAGCCCAGTGGGCCATTGAGCCCCCATCCTCAAGCGCTGTTGCTGATGGCTCCCCGGTGCATGCATTGGGAGGCGGTGAAGCAGAGGGAGAGTCCCTACATACAAGCAATATGGACGTGCACGTGTTCATGCTTGCATGTGTGCGCATGCGTGTGTGCACGCGCACTTGCCCTAGTGCGTATGTGCGGGTACAAATATGCCCAAGGACACAGGCTTCTGCAAAACAAATAGGATGCAGTGCCAAGTTTGTCTACACCACCTCTCTATGCACTTTAATATTCATCCATGGATCTTTGTTGTGTAGCAAGCTAAGAAAAGATAGTGATGCAATCCGGGATCCTGGGTTCAAACATTATGAAAATGACGCTCTCTGACCACGATCAGAACATTCAAGCTCAACCCTGGCTTTAACCTTCCATGAAACTGTGGGCTTTGCTTGAGGTAGAGCTCCAAAAGGATGCAGCATAGCATTTTCGAGAGCAGAGCAGGCTCAAGGAAGCCCGTGCCTGTGCCTTATCACCCTACCACGAGAAGTGCAAGTCTATTTCACCAAAGCTCTGACGGCACTGGTAACCCAGCTGGGATTCTGGGCACTGCCGGCCGTCAGAGCTCTCCTGCAGTGAGCAAAGAAATGCAGGCACAACACAAAGCAATGACGGCAGGTTTGGACGGGTCAACAGGCAGAGAGCTAGAGCTCCAAGGGTTTGCACTGCAAATCGAGGCAAGTTGAGCTTAAGAGCTGAACTGTCACAGGTGGCAGTAATGGAAAAGAATCCCGGTCTGTGTATATGTGTTCGCATTGATTGCACGTCCTTGCGATTTTTATCTGTGGCTGTGCTCACCTGCAGGGAGTCTGCAAACAAAGTGATTATCACACAGGGGAACCTGCTAGGGTGAAATGTGCTTGCCTTCCTACTACCATCAAGTCAGACATTATGCAGTACACAAGTCACCAGTTGTCAACTTTTCTCCCAGCTGCCAACTGTTTTCTCAAGTGTTTTGACAAGAAGTAGATAATCAACAACGCCTCTCAATTCTTCGTCTTCTAATCTGCACAGGCCTGTGAACCTTCCTACCCTAGACCCTCAAGGAAACAAGAGCAGGAAAAAAGGCATGTTTCCAATGCCTTCCGCGTTTGCAGAGCAGGACGTCAGTTTTGTCTAAGCGCTCTGTTCCTTTTCTGCTCCACTCACTGTAGATGTCTCCTCTTCTGGAGGTGGTGGCTCACTTCCTTCCCCCGGAGCAGCAGGATCGCTGGCATCCTCACCTGAGCTCTCACCTGCGCACAACCCAGGGCATAGCCAGCCCTGTCGATTTCCATGCCTATGCTCAACTGCTGTGCACTTCCTACTTTATCACAATCACCATTGGCGCCTTTCCTGCATGAGAGAACCTATCATCTGCCTGGAGGAAGGTGGCAAGGTGGCTGAGGAAGCCACCGGGGTACGCAAATCAGACCTTTGAATAAACAGCACTTTGTGCTTTGTCTTTCATGAACCAGCCAACACCCAACCAACCCTTGCTTGTCATCTTGTCCAGGTTTGCTCCTCATGGTCAAGGCAGGATCCTGGGGGTCACCAGCCTGTGCGCTCCTTTCACTCACATCCACAGGAACGATCAATGGGAAGCTCCAAACTGGCCCTTTGGAAGGCACTGCTGCTCCCAGCGGCAAAAGTGACTTTGAGCTCTATGGAATCTGCAAAGAGGTGGGTTCATCACAAGGTTACGCCAGCACATGTGCTTTTACATCACACTAGAGCTTGGCTCTCCAGATGGGGAAAATAGTGTGCCAGCTTGCATGCATGCACACGGGGAGTGTACTAAAGAGACATGTCACATGCTCACCAGCCAGGTAGTGTCATGAGCTGCATACTTATACTTGCTATTGAAGGCTGTTCAATCAGGATACATTCCACAGCCGTGGTGAAACCAACACAGCTTCTTGGCTCAGGTTGTATGTTGAGGCTTTATGTGGCACTCCTCAGCTTACAGGGATTTAATCCAAATGAACTTATTCCAGGTTCCAACTGTGCTCCGCAAAAGGATGCACCACCGATCTCAGTTATTCGCAAGAAACACAACCATGGCAACATCCCATGGCTTGATCATGTTACGGACATATAGAGGTGGACTCTACCTGGAAGATCATCGCATGGCAGCTCCAGCGTTCTGCTGATGCTGCTACTGCGTCCGCCAAATTGTCGATTTGGACTGCAGCAGTCATCAGTGGGAGCTGGGATCATTTGCCAAGTCAGCAGCAATCCCAATTTTGAGCAATGCAGGCAAAAGCACGTGTCCCAAGAGGATTTAGAGACATTCTTGACTTTTATGTGATAGAATCAAAGCGCCTGATCACAACTAATCGGAATATCATTGGAACAGACCATTCGCTGCTGCCCCCTTCGAAGCGGCCAGCAGAGGCTGTCAGCAGCCATCGAGGACTGTTGGGGAGGTCAACCTGCTCAGCAATGCAGTTCAAGCATCATTTCATCAGAAACATGAAAGGTGAAGTGAGTACAGGCTGCACTCTGGAGCAGCAACAGAAAGACACCAACCATCAGCATGCCCGGCCAGCCCCATGACCCACATCAATGGTATAGGAGCGCCCTGCGCAGAGATCTTCCACGATTTGAGGGTCGTCTCCGACGGTCTGAGCAGTGAAACCGACGTCACTGGGCAAGGAACGACAAGGGAGACAAAAGGTCTCAAGTCTAGAAGATGATGGGCACTGACCGATGCAAGCTCGAATCCCTCAATCCTCCACGATAGATTTTGCTGTCGCCTAGCATGACGGCAACGACTGGACCTCATGTATGGTCCACCGAGCAGGACGTACAACTTTTGGTACGAGGCAGTCATTTATGACCCTAAATGCTCTTGGAACGATGGAAGAACCAAGAAGTTTGCGTTTCCTAAGCTGATCAATATGGAACAGGAATAAGGAAGAGCCATTGGGATATCCAGGAAGGGACACAGAACGAAGGGGAGGCTTGAACCCGCCCTTGCCACAAGCGGAACCACAATCCTGCACACTCACTTTGTGTCCTGTGGACGCCCATGTTCACTGTATCTTTGATTCGGGTGCTCAGTGCAACTCGTTGCAAACCTGTTGACCCAATACCTGTGGTGTGGATGGCCCATCAGTTGACTTGTCAGTGTGCACAGAGTGTGTGGTCAGGATTTAAGCGGACGCAAGCGCGACTGCTAATACCCTTACAGCATTCAATCAACTTACTCTGGAAGGGAGTAAGAAGGAACAGAGAGAAGGAGGACAAAGGCGAGAAGGAGCATGTCAGCTTGATGGCACATTCACTGCACTTACACCCTATGACATTTCAACAGATTGTTTAAATTTACATTTTTACACTTCTGATACAGATGTCTTAAAAAACTTATTCTTTTTGATCCATACTCCATTTCGAATATTGCTTTAAAGACAACCACTGGTTATTTCTGTGAATTTGCACCGTCTGATGTAGCTCTTTTTGCGCATCAGTCAGCGCAGGTTGCCAGGATGAGCACCGCCGCTGCTCTCCGCTTCAACACTACGAGCAGCAGTGGTAGCAACAGCAATAATGTCAGTTGTAGCTCCGCTAATCTACAGGCAGATCCGCAGGGCGTCGTGTTTACACTCGGGGCTGGGGCCCCTCGGAGTCCGACGAAGGCGAGGAAGAGCAGACACCACCATCACGTGTCTCGTTCAGCCTCTGCTGCCGCGCCAGGGACGATGGGATCCAGCAGCGCGGGCCTGGGTGCGGGATCCCAAGGCACATTCACACGGGTTGACCAAGCCCATGGAGGACAACACCCTCCAGGGCTGGCAGCAGAAGAGACTGCTGCTGCTGCAGCAGGCATAGGCAGTATCAGGCTGGAGGGGCAAGATGGCAGCTCGGCACCTGCAGGGAACAAGGCAGCAGCTGCAGGCCAGGCACCCCTCTTCTCCTCCCTCCCAACTGCAAGTCAGCAACCTCCCCAAGCCAGCATCCCGCCATCCTTTGCATCCCAGCCGCCCGTGTTCCACATCGGCACCTCTGCTGGGTCCCCTCCCCTCTCCGCACGCAAGCCCAGCCGCACCCAGAGCGCCAAGCACCGGTCCGCAGGCGCCAGCTCCATGAGGGACGCACCCTCTGCACCCCTGGAGTCTCTGTTCGCAGCAGCTGTGGCGACCCCGCTGCCCGAGGTTCCTAGAGCAGACAGTTCAGGGAACCCAGTCCAGCCACGAGCCTCTGCTGCCAGTGCCCCACTCCAGGACCCCCCAATAGCTGGTGCAGCTGTCGCAGCCCCTGCCCCCAGTGCTGCCCCTGCTGTCCCCCCAACCCACCCCCCACAAGCCCCATTCGTGGCCGCTCCTGCACCCACTGCTGTGCCACTCCCCTCAGCCTCCCTCGCTGCTGCCGCGGCTGCTGCGAGAGGCCACAGCAGCGGGCAGCACGCTGCAGCTCAGGCTGGATCTGCTCCTTTCCCTGGGGCGCGCGGTCCCGCTGCGGCGCCCCCTGAGAGGCCGCGCTTTATGTTTGGGGACAGTGGCTCAGGTATGTGTGAGTGTTAGTGTGTGCGTGTGTATTTTGGGAGTGGGGTCAGTTTGCATGTGCAGGCGCGAGTGTCTTGTGTATGCGCATGCAAGGCTGCACGCTCTTGTGGGCGACATCCTCCCAGCTCACCGATTGACAGGCTCACATGCTAACCGCGTTCCACAGCTGCAGTGCCCCACTTGCGCCAAGCACGCCGCCTCACTCCTCTGGGGGGCCACGGCCACTTGCTGTGGCTGCCTTAGGGCCCCCTGACTCACTTCATACCCCCCCTCGATGCCCAAACCCCTCAAGACGCTGGCTAGGCTGGCTGGCCTCGAGGCTGATTCCATGCTAGCATGGTGCAAACCATCATTGCCTTAGCCATCACAAAACAGGCGCTTGAACTGATTTTTTGTAGCGAGCGCGATGTTGAAAATGCCACGCATCAAGGGCGTGGTTTGATGTCACACACACACACACACACACACACAACCGATGGTTTGGTATGTTCACACACCCTCATACCCGCAACTGCCAATCCATCCCGCGAGCCTGTTCACTGCATGACTTGGCATTTTTTGGCTGACTCGGCGTTAACCGAGGCAAAGCATGAGGGCCACACTTGAGCCCTCCGCCTCTTGCACCTGACCCAAAGAATAGATCCATGCATCTGGGCTGCCTCCCACCTAAGCGCACCTGCGTCATGCACCTCCCAAACGCGCCCGGCCATGCACCACCCAAGCACACCCGCGCTACAGAACACCACCCAAATGCTCACGCCCCTGGATCAACCCAGAGAATGCTTGCACCACCACTATGTTTCTCTGCCCCGCCCGTCTGAATGCACCTGCTACTTCCAGGCTTCCATCCTTTGCTGCAGCAGGATGCTTCATGCACTTGCACTCGGATCTGTACTCATTTTAGTTGCTGCTGCTACTGCGGCTGCTGCTACTGCTGCTGCTACCTACTACAGCAGAGTGCCTTCACACCTCCACCATCTAATGCGAGTGCTGTGACCTCAACACCCACCGCCTCCGCTCCTGCTGCTGTCCTGTGCAGGGGCGCCTGCCGCTGCCCAGAGCAGCGAGCCCGCCTCCGTGCCCCAGCAGGACTTCCAGCGGCTGTCTGAGCGCTTCAACCGTCTCATGCAGTCCACGCAGGAGGCCCCAGCGCAGGCAAGCGCGCAGGGGCACGCGCCAGGCCTTGCAAGCGCCTTTGCTCCCGCAGCGCCCTCCACTGCCGCTGCCGCAGCAGTAGCACCAACAGGTGCAGCAGCAGCAGCAGCAGCAGCAGCAGCAGCACCTGCAGCCGCGTCACCACCGGGGGCAGGCGTGCCCGCGTCTGTGCCAGCCAAGGCTGCCCCGGTGCAGGCAGAGGCGGCAAGGGAAGCGGATGTGGACGTGGCATCGAGGGAAGCAAGGAGGGCAGAGCCGGCGCCCGGCGTGGTGTTCACGGCGGGCGCGATGGGCGGGCCAGCTGCGGGTACAGGAGTCGGCGCACAGGCCAACACACCGCCCTCCCCCCCACCTGCAGCGTCGGAGGGCCCCAAGTTCACGTTTGGGGCAGCCCCAGGTGCGGCTGGCAGCTGGTGCTGGGCTCTTGTGGCGTCTTTGTGGGGTGCCATGTTGTTGACAGGCCTGAAAGCCTCTGGGGCACTCACGGCCATGCACATGAGTGTGTTGTGTGTGGTGTGTGCGTGCGCGCGCACCTGGAGGTGAGTGTATGCACGTTTGGGTGCGAACGAGTTTGCAAGGGATGTGACGGTTCACACCGACACTTCAGAACCGATCCGTCCCCTAAGGTAACAAGGCCAGGATTGCAGGGGATGGATTCATGCCAGCATCTTGCCGTCATCTATGCAGCTGCAGCTGGGCTCCAAAGAGTGCCCGCCGTGAATGCAACTGCGCTTTTCCGCCTGAAGGATTGCCGCAGGCAGCAAGCATACCGCTCATGGAGTAGCTGCCATGTATTTGCGTGATTTTGACGCCTACTTATGCGCATAACGCCCCTCTCCTATCTTTCCTTGCCCACCTCTCCCTCTGTCTCACTATGCCCCTGTTCTTCTTCTTTGTCTCTCTTTGTCTCTCTCTCTCTCTCTCTCTCCCCTCTCTT
>LFCJ01004111.1_pt1 | contig 10660 bp, 14 predicted proteins | sample 643141 | NCBI WGS metagenome assembly LFCJ01 (sample SAMN03766243, study PRJNA286221) | soda lake metagenome | biome: soda lake; feature: Kulunda steppe; material: water; isolation source: sample B1-Br-g2 brine of Lake Bitter-1 | place: Russia: Kulunda steppe | collected 2010-07 | reverse complement strand
GGGGGGGGGGGGGGACGACATGGATGGGCCCGTTGGTTGGTGCGCATGCTGAAGTCACCTGCAGGGCGTGTGGCGTGGGGAGGCAGCATTGATGGGTCCGTTACTTGGTGTGCATGCTTGAGTCACCTGCAATCATGGTGCAGTGTTTTGTGCATGCCATACTGCTTGCGCACATGCGTGATGCCTGTGAAGCTGCGGACATCACACCCTCCAACAGGATTGGTGAAATCTGTTGGCCTGTGGTCAATGAGGCCCCGAAGGGTTTTGTTTGACAAACCTACTTAACCCACACCCTTACACAATACGCATCCCTCAAACTCCTTTGCTCCTTGGGCCCGCGTATTATTGGGCACCCTTAAATAATGCTACAAGCATGCAGTACCCACTTGCGCATGGGTAATGTACTGTGGCATGGATTGCCCAGCTATCTGCAATCCAGAAACATAGGCACCAGTGCTCCAAGGTCCTTAAGATAGGGAGCCCACTCAACTCACTTGTGCTGTTCCGAACCTTGCGAGCAGTCATGTTCTGTTGAGATCACGGCAAAATGCATACTGCCCATCTTGAAAGAGTACCTGTACATTCACAATCATCACATGCGCATTGCAGAAAGGCAGCATCATTTGAAAGGTCACATATTTCTGAATCAGGACAAGGCTACTCATCATAGAGGCATGCCAATGCAGGTCCTAATTTCATGAGCTAGAGCATCTGCATCATACTCAGCACTGAAGAAGGCAGGCATCGGAAGTCTTCTGCAAGATCGGCAAGCACGTGCTTTGCAGTTGAAATGACATATACCCCAGTGCACAGGCATGGCATGTGCAAAGCAGCCTCATAAAAAATCTCTTTTCTCGTGGCTGAACCAAAGCGTACCAGAAAGGCGGGTTGTCGCCCTTCAATGTGCCAGGCATGGCAAATCGAGCTGAAGCCATTACACCACACTCGCCACCACTGTCATTAGCATCTGCAAACCATGGCGCCTCAGCCCCAGATGGGTCTTTTCTGCGATTGCCCTCATACCCATAGTCATAGTTCCCTGCAAAGCAAGGATTATGCAAAAAGCCCATGCTCTCCGTGCATGCTTGTGCTCATACACAAATACAGACCACGGCAGTAATCTTGGCGTAAGGCCATGCATGCATACAAGTAGCAAAGGGATGAGCTGGTTTGCCTTGCTGCGCTGTGCGAAGTGCCTGACAAGGGCTCTCTTGCTCTTGTGCTGTAAGCATTCTCTAACGCATCTTTCATCCTTTGTTTCAACCCATGTTTCATGGCGATACCAAGCGCCAACATCCTTCCTATGCCCAATTTATTTGAATGGCGCTTACCAAAGCTGATCATGTAAGAAATCCTACTGGCATATGGCTCAATGCTGTCCATAAAATGATTCCATTTATAATGCACTTACCAATACTGATCATGTGAGGAATCCTACTGACAAATGGCTTAATGGTATCTATAAAGTAATTCTATTCATGATGGGCTTACCAATGCTGATCATGTAAGGAATCCTACTGGCAAATGGCTCAATGGCGTCCATAAAATGATTCCATTTATGATGTTGCCCTGATGCGTACGAGATATCCCCAGCTGCAAGTAAGGAAAAAAGGAGCATTATAGAGTGTGCTTGCGTATTCTCATGCAAGTCCGTGCCAGCATGATCACATATGCAACATGATGAAATCATTGGTGGGATTGTGGAAAATGGATCCCATCCATTGCATGTATTGGCTGCATGCTGTCATAAGCCACACTGTACTGTGCTTGCAAACAGAGGGCATGCGGCAGGCTTGGGAACAGGGCATGTGACAGGCTTGCAAACAGGGCATGCGGCAGGCTTGCAAACAGAGGGCACGCGACAGGCTTGCAAACAGAGGGCATGCGACAGGCTTGCAAACAGAGGGCATGCGGTAGGCTTGGGTAACTGCTAGGGCAACCAGTGATCTTGGAGGCCAAGCCAAACACATGAGATGTGTTAAAAGGGGAATGCTGAAAGGTGCAGGATGCATGCTGGCTGACATGATCTGTACCATGAATAACGAGGTCCACCGGGTGCCTTGAAACTTCTTGGGCTACAGCTTCGGCTGTCTCCCCCGCGCCTGGAGATTTGTGGCCTTTATCAGACTGCCCCATGTCGGCAAAGGCGATGAAAGAGAAGTCGCTCTGGGGACCTATCTTGGGCGCACTGCGGAATGTGTGCTGCAGGCATTGCAAGGGAAGCAGCTGCTGTAGCAGGAACCACTGCGTCAAGAAGCATGCCGGCGCTTGCCCAGAGCTCAGCACGACAGCGCCCATGCGCATGGATGATGCCTATTTTGCATGCGTGGTCCCCGCCAGCCTCATATGTGCAAACAGTTCCTGTCTTACCTCTGCACTTGCGTGAAGCAAGCTGCTAGATCGCGTGAGCGCATGGCGCCAATCAGACTCACCACTTGGTTGCTGCCGTCTATGCGGTACCACCAAAGGCTGCGGTCTGCTTGCATGCCCTTGAGCAATGCTCGGTGCACGTGAACTGAGAAAGACTCCTGGCTGGCAGGCTCGCCGCACATGCTCTCACCCTGGGCCAGCGCAACGGCGGTGTTGAAAGATATCAAGGCGTGTGTATGTGCGTGTGCTGCTAGTGGAAAGGGATGCCTCTTGCACCCCCTGTAAGCACCCCCAGTGCCATAGCAGGCCTTGGCTAATCTAGCTGCCCCCAAGCCACATTACTAGAAGCCGAGTGCATCTCTTGAATCTGCTATCAAACCGGCTGTCTTGCGACGCAGTAGGAGTGCTCGCCCCATGGCAGCATAGTATGCCCCTCGAGGTACTTGTTCCCTAGAGGGTGCTTGCTTAGTAGGGTGTGCCTGGTGTCTTAAATGCATACGTCACGTATGACACGTGCACCTGCTGCTGTACCTGATTGTTGGGAATTCCAACAACAACCATAGAATTCAAAAAGCCATCACACTTCCAGCGCTGCCAAGAATCCATTGCACAGCGCCCACATCCCGCGTGTGCCAATGGTGCAGCACCAAAGTATATTTAGCAGACAGTAGATATGAGGAGAGCAAAAAAGAAAAGATAGGGTAAGGAGCTGATGAGCATGAAACTGCATAGTCGTGGGTAACATGTTCCACATGCTGTGCAGGGCTAGATGCGTCGCAAGTTCATAAGCCTCGCGTGCACACCTAAGTATTCCTCTTCCACATCCGCCTAGAGGTTCTACTGATAATCATTCAAACCACAAAATGCTTAGTCCATGATGATCGGCAGGGCCATGCTGTGCTCAGCAGATCAAATTTGCCTCAACTCCCTGCGCACCTCTTAAAGACAATAGGTGTCCTCCGCAAAATCAATGCAGTACAGTGATTTAATCCTGAAATTTAAATGCCCTTGCTCACCGTCACTGTTAGCGCTTGTGCCATGACAGTACGCACGCCCTCTTGGAGCGGCCTCGCCTTGGAGGGATGTGGAGCATCTCCTTGGCCATAGAACACCATGGAGCTGCACCTGATAGATTTAAATGTTAGATAGGAAGTGTGTCTGGAGGTGGTGCATCGCAACTGAGCAGCAAGGAGAGAAAGGCCGCCAGCCGCTCACCCTTTCTCTCCATGTACTCGCCACATAAGAACGACATCAATGCCATTCTCTCCAAGAGACAAATGGGCCTACACTCGGGTGTAAAGAGAATAAAGAGAGTAAGAACTGATACTGTCAAGATGCTGTCCGATGCCGGGAACTGTTCAGTCAGTTGCATTGTGCTTACTTCTCGCACAACGCAGTCTTCTTCAGGAGATAAACGCTGTATTTCAGCACTTAAACTCTCAGAGGTTTGTTCCCTGCAACTCTGCAGGGTTGTCTCCCCCCAAAACAAGGACAACAGGGAACATAGGACGTGTATAGCGGCCATCGCCATGAAATTTCAAAACGAAATTTTTAATGAATATATTCAAATTAGATCTGGGAGCGTATGCGTATCAAAATTGTTGTTGCCTCTACAGTGAGACAGAAGTGCGCTTCTTCAGCGCGCCCGCATGAATTGGCATGTGTCACTTATAAGTGATAGAATAAGATACCTGATTCCCGGTGCTGAGTAGCGTTCTCTCAGAAGGCGGTTACACTGTACTGTTGGTTTGAAACTCGCCACACGGACCTGGTTCACCCAGTCACCTACTCTGAGAAGGTTGTTCAAGACTGGACGCGTTTGGCATGGGGTCGAACAATTTTACGTACAAGCCTCTGGGCGATCCTCCCATCACAGAACTGAGACCAAAGAGCGCGTCTGCACAGATACGGTGGGTCCTCAGAGAGCTCTGCTGTGTGGAAAACATGCAGGCCCATCTACAGCAATCTTTGTTACGCAGGCTGCATGCTTGCTGACTGGTCACGCTCTCAGTAATATGAGCATCCAAGAAACATGGTTGCTTATCCCTATATCCTACTTGTACAGAGCAAAAAGTCGTGCATCCACTCTCATACAGCGCTATGCTGGCGCGCACTGGCAGCAGGCTCAGAGAAGTAAATGGATGGTTGATGTCGTGATGCATATTGATCGGGACTACAGGTCAGAATTTGCATCTTCTGGATTGAGTTCTGTGCTTGTGTCAAGTTCTGCGCAAAATACTGCTTTGGTCCTTGCTTGATGCATAGTCAAGAAGCTGCTCGAATCTATTCAAAGCGAGAAAAGGTGGCTTAACATTCCACAGGGAATACATTTTACAGCAGGAGGCCACCATAACCAGTCAACAGGTTCAAATCCAGGAGATGCAGGATGCATACGCCCAAAGCACACAAAGCGACCAAGCAAAGGTCAGTGCTCCTTGGCCGTGCTCTGTAATGCAGATGTGCTGTCCCAAATCCCTGCATTGTCCTTGATTTCACACAATTAGCTCATAGATTTATTCACGGCTGAGATTCTGTTACCCTCATGACCTAGCATGTAAGAAGAAAGTGCCACCCTCCCATACAAATTTGGGGCATGCAGGTGCAAGCGCTTGAGGATTTGGTCACGCAGCAGCAATCACAGTTGAGAGACAATGCTGCAGCAATCCTTGAGCTTCAAACTAGACTTCAAGTGAGTTTCTACCTTGCGTGGCTGTTGGATTTGACTTTCGCTGAAGTGGATAGATTTCCGAGCCGTTAGCTCAAGGGGATAGTAAGCACCTTGTGACTTGCAATGGCCTGGCTCCACTGCGAATTGCAGCTCCTCTCAATACTGAGAAGGCTGACGCTCTTTGTTCCCCAATAACGGAAGCCTAAAGATCAGTTGGGAAACCATGCCCTGCTCACTGCTTGTACATCCCAGGAAACTGAGCATGCCTTGGAATTGGCAAATCAAGCAGCAACTGACACATCACAGGAACTGGCATCCCTGCACCAGGTGAGGGCGCTGGCAGTAGCACAAATGTCCCTGCTTGTTTGTTGCCCCTTTTCAAACAGCTTATCATCTCCTTGGGAAAGCATTACATGTCATTGTTGCCCTTAAAAAAAGCTTTGTTGTGCATTCATGTTGGGAGCTTGACTATAGTGCGCACATAATTTATCAAGTCAGACATCCGTGCTTGCTTCTGCTGATGACAGGAAAGGCTTGCTTTTTGTTTGCTGCAGGCAGTGGCAGCTCTAACTGAGCACGACGCTCGTGCATGCAAAAGACTTGCCAATCGTGTGCATGAGATGAAAGAAGCTCTTCGTGTGTCACAGTCAAAAGTACGCCATAGCACTGAAGCAGCACGACGGCACAACTTTGAGGTATGTCGGTGTCACGCATGCCTTCTGCTAGATATTAAGGCCTGAAGAGAGGAGGTGAAGCACACAGTTTGACTTTGCGAATTTTTTTCAGCATGCTAGGATGCAGGCTGTCATTTTATGATCCTGCACCTACCTGCGATTCCTAAACTAATGCACACCTGCAGGTTGCTGCGATGATAAGGTTAAAGGACGAGCAGCTGGCACTTGAGAAGAGCAAGATGTCCAATCAGTTTATGTCCCAGATTGCTGCTGTGCATCAAGTAGAACGTGCCACTGCCAGGGTGCGAGTGGAAACTTTCGAATCTACCTCCCATAACTTGATTTTAAGCAAGCAGGCTAGTTGTTAGAGACTTGTTGCATTGAGCCCGGACCTTTCTTCACTGGTTGCCTTAATATTACCGAAGTATTGCTGGTCATTGGCCTAAACGATAAATGATTAATAAAAGCGAGCACATGTACCTAGCAACTGCTTTTATGGCACTCATTTGTGCAGTTGGACCTGACAAAAATGAAGATGGAGCTGGATGCATACAAAGAACCCTTCTGCGTAAGTTTGTTGTCCAGCTTTTTGGTAATAGATTTGTCTGCATCATGATGACTTGTGTGCCTGTTTTGGCTCCTGCCTTTCCTTTTTTGAGTGTGTGATTAGGTAGAATTGGCACACCGGCTGACAGGTTTGCACGCTTGAATGCATGCAAGAAATTGAGCGGGCACGAATGATTGTACATGCTTAAGGACAGCACAAGCGTATGCGTGCGCGCACACACAAGAGCACAAGCTTGTACTCAAGTTTACTTGCTGTCCTGTCATTTCATTGTTCATCCATGCAGTACCAACATGGAGGCGCTTGTCCAACCGCAAATAAAGAATTGGCAGCAGCATTAGGGAAGAAGCCTGCGCTTACAAGGCTGCAAAGAGTGTAAACAGTGTGCACAAATAAGCTGCACAAAAAACTAATTGTTAAGACATTACCCGGTGAATGTCCCCTCTGCTTATGATCAGTCCAAGGTTCCTAACCTCAAATTTTAGATGTGGCCTGGTCATTGAGCTGCCTTTTGATACTTGAGCTGCATACTCAGTCCTCAAGGTATGAGAGGCTATTTATCCTCTGCATGTTCGTGAAGGGCTGTACATGTCTAGACTTGCATTTGCCACCAGGGGCTGCATTCTTTCTCCCCATCCAGACTTACTTTGCTGGCATTGCATCGGCACACATCTGTTTGATTGCCCATCCTTGCCCTTAACGCGTACTTAACAATGCTCTGCCCCGCGCGGCGTCCACCGACGTGCTCCGGAGGAACTCCTCTCTCAAGGCGTCGGGCTTAGGAACAGAGGCTTAACTTAGACTCTAAATGGAATTTACGCGTTTCCGAAATTATGCACTGGTACTAATTTTACACGCGTTTCGGCCGTCGCCCTCTGGTCCAAAAGTTTCAAATACAATTTCAAATGCAATCTTACTACGAGATTTTAGGTGTGTCACCCCAAGCCCAGCCTACGGAGATTCGAGCAGCTTATCATGCTGCCGCGCTGAGGCACCACCCTGACAAGATCTCATGCGCATACAAATCACATGCTTCACCTGCTGCCGCGGAATTCGAGTGCATCAAAACAGCCTATGAGGTAGGTGACAAGGACAGGGGGCACACCTTTAACGCGAGAAAGAAGAAAGCATGAGAAGTAATGATGGGCTTCAATGTTATCCCTCACAGGTGCTGCGGGACGATCATTTGCGTGAGATGCATGACAGGGAGCTGGCTTTGCACACCTACCGACAACACATGACGTTTCAGGATGAGCTTGCACTTGACGAGATGGAGAGTGATGTTCATAATGGTGGGTTGCAGGATGCCTTGTCCTCTTTCATTATAGAAATCAGTTGTCAGCGAGCCTCTGAGTAATTTCAACACGGTCAATGACCATGAGAATGTCCTCATGTCGTGGCCCCACAAGTGGGCAAGAAAACGTAGGCAATGAAAAAACTCCCTATATCAATTAAGCAAAAGGGGTCACCTAGGGCCTAGGCACCGTTTGACCTCTCCACCAGCGAAGTGGAGACAAAAGAAGTCAATGGGGATCAGGTGGGCGACTAGCAGAACCCAACTCCTACATGTTTACATGCATGTCTACATTCCAAACGCCAAAAGGAAAGTGGAGGTGGGATCACGTCAATATCATTGAGCTGAAAGACAAGTGGAACCAGCACAAGGTGTAGATCCACTCGGGTGGAAGTCCTGCAAGTATGTCTTTTTAGCTGGTGCTTCCCGGCGGGACTTCCTGCATGTTAATCCATCTAAGACGGAAGTAAAGTGCACAGCAGATGTGACATCTGAGATGTCCCGCAGCCAACCTGGATGAGATGAGGGCCATTGATGCTCTGAGTAAGGCAGCTGCAGCTGCGCAACACCAGCTGTATAGAAGAATAGCAGCAACTGCAAGCCCCGCCTCAATGCTTGCAGATAAGCAGCGGATGTCTGCGAAGTACAGGGGAGCAGTGAGCAAGGCTAAGCAGGGACATGAGAAACGCCAAGGGGGGGGGCGCATTGGACGCAACGGGGTTTTTAAATGCGCAAACTTTTAACATGTAAGCAATGCGGAAAATGCAATAAACTTGACATGGCCCAGCCCTGACAAAATGAATGACCCTGTGGGCCTGGGTTGTTGTGCAGCGTTGTGCACAACTGGCATACACAGGCACTAGCTACACCAGATTCAACACTAGCCAGAGCCGATTCCAACTCCAAAATACTGCCAGTATATTTGCTCTAGCCTTGAGTCTAGGTATGTGGAAAAAATCACCCTATCATCTTTAGGCCCTGAATAAAAGGTGTGTGGTGTGTGGTGAGAGGAGCATGATAGAAGCATGTCTGTGTTGGGCCTCAGCTAGCTCCCAGTGGCAAATCCTGGCCTAGCACAGGCAAAGTTTTGCCCTCAGCAAAAGAAGAAGAGTGCATCAGCAGGGATGGTTTGAGGCGGCATGCAAAAATTTGGGGGTTGTACCTGGTGCAAGCACACGGCAGAATTACTCAGTTTAGGGATGGGGTCGTACACAAATTTGCGTGCATACGCTAGACAGGATGAATAAAAAGGGTGCGATAAAATGGCTGTTTAAAATTCGTCTTGAAATACGCTGTTGCGGGGTGCGCTGCTGGGCTCTCCCTGCATAGTCTCCCTGCTCATGGCCAGTAATTCTATTCAGTATCAACATGTCCCCCCTCACTCCATTTCCCCCTATTGCCGGACCCCTCCCACTGCTCTTCCTCCGCCTCTAAGACCACCACCCAGGGCTGAGCCTGATGTAGCTGCTCCAGGGCCCGCATGCGCTTGGCCAAGCACATGTTGCTGTGCAGCCACACCAAGTCAGTGGCATGCTTGGTGGTCAGGCGGTAATGGCTCGCTGTCATAACATACTCCCAATCCTTGCCCTCGTCTTTACCCATGCAATGGCCTACAGAGGCTGTAGGGGTTGTTGGGGGCGTTGCCAGAAGGCAATTTTGACCTTCCCCTTCCCCCCCGACCCATCTTTCATTCTTGCAACTTAGACATGGAGTAAATTCGCAATAATTCACGATTTTGCACGAGTATTCGTGAACGCGAGTTCCCAAAGTTGCGTACGACCCATCCCTGACTCAATTATTGTCATGCAAGGGCTGCAAAATATACCTGAGCATTGATTCTCCAGCTCGGTCTTCCTTCTGAGGTCCTGCCCTCGAAGAGATATCCTCAATCAGGCATAATGGCTCAATATGACATTGATCATACTTACGCTCAGCACGCCTCATCATCATCTCTGCAACTGTTCCACATGTCTGGTAACAGACATTATGCATGGATCAGATGCATTCTTGCCATCAAGCGAGGCAAGATAACATGCCCTCTTGCTTTGAGAGCTTCTACTTAGCTCTTGTCTTGCTTAGCTTGGTGGGGGCTTGCATGGTGCCTCCGCCAGCTGCAAACCTCTCCTCAAATGCGCGCCAGTAAGGTTAACCCTTCAGGTGTATTCTTTTCTTTCATGCCTTGTTCCTCACCTTACCTCAAGCCAGACAAAAGAAAAGAGAGAAAAGAAAAACGCAATGCGCTGTCCGTAGCCAGTCCACACAACAACACCTCATGCTCTAAATACAGCGATATCTGTATTGCCAACCGGTAAGTACTCAGCCAACCAACTCCAACCGACTGAACACGCAGTGCAGCACACTTCTGGCTGCATCACTGAAAGAAAAGAAAGAGAAACTACGCAAGCAGCGAAAAACTCCTCACATCAATTAAGGAAATGGGGCCGCTTGGGAAGAAAAGCCCCTTCACCAGAAGCAGCACTTATCTGGCGAGACAGCAAGCAGCAAAAAGCTCCTCACATCAATTAAGGAAAAGGGGCCACTCTCAGACAGTATCTCGTCTCATTAATTTGAGAGCAGTTTATTTCAGGCTGTATAGCTAAGTGATGTTACCCTTATCTTACCTTCGAAGGTGTTCTTGTCTAGCAGGTGCAGCTATTTAACTAATATCTTGCCTCATCGGCCAAACACCACAAAAGCAACCAAGTTTGTGCATCAGATCATTCTGCTGTGCTGAAGGCTCCGCATATTCAGCTCAATCATAAATGACCGTAGTGCTCCTTTGATCTTGCGACTCCTTAATCTTGCGAGGTCCCAAAATAATTACATTAATTAATTTGCGAGTAATAAGGGGTTGCGAGGCCTCTGATTTTAAGCCCATATTTGCCCACTCTTAAGCAGAGCCCACTCTTAAGCAGACCTCACTCTTAAGCAGACTCTTAAGCAGCAGACTCTTAAGCAGAGCCCACTCTTAAGCAGACCCTTCATGCAGACCTGAAGCTGGTGCCTCGGGCAAAAACATCTTGGGCTTCGGATATTTTGCGCGCCTTTGAGGGATTGCGAGGCTGTGACACTTATACACAAGCTTTCCT
>LFCJ01004110.1_pt1 | contig 10663 bp, 12 predicted proteins | sample 643141 | NCBI WGS metagenome assembly LFCJ01 (sample SAMN03766243, study PRJNA286221) | soda lake metagenome | biome: soda lake; feature: Kulunda steppe; material: water; isolation source: sample B1-Br-g2 brine of Lake Bitter-1 | place: Russia: Kulunda steppe | collected 2010-07 | reverse complement strand
TAGATTGAGGTTCTACCCTGTGCCCCTCTAAGAGAGAAGGTTCTATGAACGTAGGTCGTCAGCCATCTCTTCGAGACTGCTCCTGGTCGGTCGTTCACCGATTTCGAATACGCGGTCTCCTACCCAGAAAGAGAATCTGTGATAGTCCACATCAAAATGAATCCCACACTCAACATCAGCGTTGGCGTTCTCATACTCGGCTTTGTTTGCATTTTCGCCACTTTTCAGTACATCAAGCAAGTACTCCTCCACGACATACGCTTCATCAATTCGAAGGATGTGGTCGGCAGCGACGTGCTGAAGAACCTCACTTGGGGTTCCGTAGCCTTCACCCACGAGATAGAATTCACCATCGTAGTCGTACGACTCAAAGCTAACGGTAAGTGCATATGTGTCAGTCATGGTGTTTAGCACGTTGCAGAGCACAGTATTGAACGTCGGTCCTTCTTCGCTGGAGCAAAACCCGCTCATAGCACATTTCCTGCAACCAAATCTTAACCACATAATCCTCGTACCGTCGCATATGAGCCATACATGTGAGGACTGCGGTGCGTCGTTTGACACACTTACGCGTCTTCGTCTCCACGACTGTTCACCCTCAGATACCTTGGAGGATGCTCCCGAAAAGAGGGAAGTAGACCACCTCTTCGTTCACTCAACCGCTGACGCTAACGTGCAAAGCTGAGTCACTAACAGAACTCGAAACGGGGACACTCGTGAACCTCTACACGCTTCTTTCAGATGTCCAGCGGAACTCGAACAACCTGCGACAGGATGTCGCCGATGTACTGCTTGAGCGTGTACACCATGACCAGCCTGTCCACAGTCAGTACGGGTCTGTACAGCGGACTTTACGGCGGAACCGCTCACTCAAGGACGAGGAGACCGTTCTTGAGGTGCTGGAGGAAGTTGGAGTAGGCCGCGAGCGGGTCATGAGTGTAGACCGCAGCAAAGTTGACGAGGTGCTTGAGGTGGTTACTGTCCCTGAGACTGCTGTTTATGATATTGAGGAGCGGGAGTACGTGCGTAAGGCCGAGGTCAATGAAGATACGAAGGAGACACGACTACAGGGCCTCAAGGATAGTCTGGCGACAAGTGTCGAGCCAGAGGCTGAGGAGCTTCGTGAGGAAATCGAGGAACTGGAATCCCGAATCAACGAGTTAACCGAATTCCGTTCAGGGCAGGCCTTCTCGTAGTGAGCCAGTATTTTGAACGCCAAAAGCAGAGGTGAGAGTCACCGTGAGGCAATCCGCGAAGCGGGGTTAGAAGAAGAACGGTCTGCATCACTTGTGACTCGGATACTGAAGAAAGATACTGGTTCTCCGAGTGATGGATGAACCGCAGCTTCGGTGAGAAGTCGTCTATTCCTGTTCCTGCACGTCCGAGATACGTTCGAACTTAATCGATTGAGTTGTCAACTTAATAGATTCGTCGTATGCGTTGTAGATTTCTTTCTTTACGATACCCTCGCCGTTCTGGTCAACGTAGTCAAGGTCATGCCACCAGATATGTTTCTGATTCTGCTCAGCATAGACATCCCCATCGCCAGTCAAGACTTCGAAGATTATCTCCAACAGGTCTACGTCGCTTAACTCAGGGAATTCAGGGTTCGGATTTTTAGGTGAAGGGAATTCCGTTGGGAATACAACCACATCTGGAATGACTTTGTTGTCGTCCGTTCGTGCACCTCCTGGAGGGTCTCTAATAATCATCAGCGAGAGGCTGTGCCCATGATTGATTGCCCACCGCACTGGCCTATTGATGACTTCGTTCAAACGTCTATCTGGCGACTTAGTGTTTCGAGACCTGCGTTCGCTCCAGATGGTCAGAATGTCGGTGTTGGATGGAACAAGAAGGTGACCGATACTCTGTCCCTCACCGCCTTTCACGTCCATCGAGAAGGCGTCATCGTTGGTTAGGACTCGTCCTTTGAAATCAATACGCTCGTCACCACGTTGGTCGATATAATCCAGATAGCCCTTCTCTTTCGCTGGGTCTAAGAACACATCTCGAACGATGGTTTCGTTATCCGTTCCGCGCTTCGCCTTGATTGACCCATCGAGGCTGTGAATCGCTGTATCTACTTCTCGTTGATAATCGACAGGGGAGATGGGTTTGTCCTCGAAAATATCTGGATGTTCATCACCGAGGTTCCAAATCAGTTCTTTGACTTCTTCTTTGATTTCCTCACGGCGGTCAGTCCCAAGGTCGGTAAAACCAAGAGTATCCGTAAATGGGTCCGAATCTGTCACATGCGATAGCGGACACTATCACGCCAAATAGAATGAACCCGTATTCACCTATGCACAGGCGCTTACCTAGGTACAAAACAGAGGAACAGCATAGAGGTTAGAATTCAGTGAGTGAACGCTGTTTCAATCCAGAAAGGCGCTCAATGATTACCTCTTCGAAGTCCTGATTGAGCTCGTAACCAATACAACTTCGACCAAGGCCCAAAGCCGAAAACGCAGTTGTTCCGCTGCCCAGGAACGGGTCTAACACAGTATCGCCTTCATCAGAGGAGAGGCGGACGATACGGTTAATCAGAGATGATGGATACGGTGCTTTGTGGAGAACGTTCTTACCAACAGTACCTCGCTTCACAGGGTGTCTCCAGATATTACCCAACAGACGGTCTTCGCTGATTGCAGGGTCTTCTAACCCATTATCAGACTCAGCTTCGATGTTGAGCTTGTAATCTTTGCTCTTCGAAAGAAAGACGACGTACTCTTTCTTGTTCACCACGTTCCGAGCGGTCATCCCTGCGATTGCAGTCGGTTTGTACCAAACTACCATATCCTGCAGATAGAACCCAACATCTTCTGCTCGTTCAGCAATGTGATATGGGAGTAATTGGAGGTCTCCGTTATCCATCACTGTATCGACCACCACCCACATCGTCCCATCATCTCGAAGAACGTCGTAGCACTCACTCCAGACCGCTTGCATACGGTCGTGATAATGGTCGTACGACTCGTCCGCTGTTCCAATCTGGTCTTCGTGCCCGTAGTCTTTCAAATCCCAATACGGTGGAGAAGTGATAACAGATTGTACAGGCTCGTCTTCAATTTCATGTATGTCCTCGCTCGTGCTCCAATGCACGTCGAGGCCATCGAAACCGAGGTCAGTCATGAACGGTCACCTTGTTGTTGCTAACCGAGATATGTTCAACGCGACGTTCGTGGTCTGTAATAGCTACCTCAAGTTCCTCGTCGATTCCGTACGTAAACACCTGTTCACCCTCGTCAGAACCAACTAATACGCACCGTTCGATAGCTTCGCCAAGTGTAATTGGCTCTGTTCGGTCTACAGATTGGTCAGATGTCTCGTCCCGAATCTCCTGCATCCAGACATTCCCAGGGTCTCGTCCATCCTCGTTGTAGCGAGTGACTTTGGTATCGTGATACGCGCTGTTTCCTTCGTTCCGTTCACCACCCCATTCATTGCCTTTGTAGACGTGTTCAATCCTGATTCGGTCCTTATGGAATTGATACTCTCGTTTGTCTCGAACCAGTAGTAGGATTTCACAATATGATGGAGTCAGGCCTGAATGTTCTACGTCGTCGTCGAACAGGTGAACTGTAATTGTATTCTTCAAGTCAAACGCAGCTTCTTCGCGAATGTAATCTGCGAAAGCCATTGGTGCTGGCCAGCATCGACCATCTCGATATTCATTCGACAGAACTACCCATAATGTTTCGGAGAGTTCCATCCGTTCGTAGATGCTCTCCCATATTCCCACAGTATCATTCAACGCGTCTTCGAGCGAATCTGCTTCTGACACGTCCGAACGCAAATCCACGAGATACATCTGGTTGTCAATCTCCTCTTGGTTGCTGGTACTTGAGTCCTCCATCATATCACCGTTACCTAGGCAACTACCTATGCATAGGCATTCGCATCTGCATTGCTTTTCAACGACCTATGAGAATGAAATGATAATGGGCCTCACTCTGACGGATGCAAAACGCCGAATATTATATCATCTTGCTGAGGAACCACAGCATGGCTATACTCTCGCAAAGGAATTATCAGTCCAAGGTAGTACGATGTACCAGCATCTAAATGAGCTCGAAGAAGCGGACTATGTCGAAAGCGAGAAAGACGGTCGACGAAAAGTATACCGACTTACAAAGAAAGGTGAGTTGACTTTGGAAGCAGAAGAGCAGTAGAGCCGTTAACCCATGGGAACTCATCTTACACATATTGATGAAGATGTCCATGTTAAAAGCGAGTTATAGTAATTGAATTGTTAACTTTGGTCTGATGATTCGAAATCTGGAGCCACTTTCGGGAATTGCTTGAAAGTACTGTTAATTGCTGTATCTTTCTTCATCCATAAAACACTAATTACGATAAACGAATTTTTGTATTTATTCATATTTCCAACAAAGAACCAATGTCGGTAATCATCGTCTGTGAACCGATAGTTATCTGCCAATTGGTCAAGAGACGTATTCTTCATTCCCATATATGCGCCCCACTCTAATAGAGTCGGATTATGATACCCTTGTTTTGTTTTGCACCCTGAGCAAGTATATTTCAGTTTAATATTGTATTCAAAGTCATCTCGATTGTCAGGCTTGTCTTCATCGATGTCTTCGAAGAGTTTTACTTGCTTTCCAGGGGCATCATCTTCTTCCCACTCCTCGAATTCTAAACCGTGAATCTCATCTGGGGCGATTATTCCAAGGCTTCTCTTTGCCTCATTTATGTCATTCACACAATCATCTTCCAAATGGTACAGCAATGTAGCTCGTTTCTCCCTAGGATACTCCCCAACAACCTCTACCTTTTCTCGCTGATTTCTCTTCCTACCCTTAATTTTCCAACTTTCATGCCGTGTGTCTTTTGGGTTTCTTTCAACCTCGGCATTTACAATATCCCACCGACTAAAGATATTATCTCGTGGATTGATTGGATACAAACGGATAAATCCAAGCTCTGGCGAGTAAGCTCCTGTACACACAGTTTGTCTCCCGTCATTCATCTCCTCAGGTGCTGCTCGACCGAGGATAATTAAGTTATTCAACAACCTTTCCTGACTACCCGATGTCATATGGATGGTTTGTAATCGAGAGTATATAGTTCAACAGGATTGACTGTTCAGACGAATAAGCAAGAGTGATACGTATAGAATTCCCAGTCTCAAACAAGAACATATGAAGGTTAGCATCGATAGAGTCCACCTCCCTGATTTTGAAATTCGTAGTGAAATAGACGAAGAACACGTCGAAGAAATCGCGGAGAGTTTTAAGAAAGATGGTCAGTGGAATCCAATTATTGTACGGCCCGCTGATGATGATACGTATGAAGTAGTTTCTGGAGCACACCGACTGTCTGCTGCTCGCCAAATTGGTTGGTCGGAGATTGATGCTGTTGTCAAGGACCTTTCTGACGAAGATGCACGAGGTCTCGCAGTGAAGACCAACCGCATGCAGAAGAGGATGGAAGATGAAGAGGAAGGAGAATTATGTAAAGAACTCTACACCGATTACGACATGACCGAGGAGGAAATTGGGGAAATCACTGGCATGTCTCCTCGGACTGTCCAAGACAAAATCACACTCGTGATGGACCTGGAAGAATCGGTCTATCAAAAAGTGAAGAGCGGTGAGCTTGCAGGGCGGAAGGGGCTAGTTATTGCACAACTTCCTCAGGAGGACCAGCCAGAGTTTACTCGGCGTCTTCAGGAGAACGGGTGGAGCCGTGATGAAGCTCGTACTCAACTTGAACGGTTCAAAAATGACACTATCTTCACAACTGGTTATAGTGGCTTATCAGTCACAGAACTAGTGGACCAGCTCGAAGAGGCAGGTGTCGAAGTTTTAGTTGACGTACGTCGTTCAGGAGAGTCGATGTATAAGCCCGAATTCAATTCTGATGTGCTGGATAATCATTTCAGCAATGAGGATATTGATTATGTCCATCATCCAGAGATGGGTGTCCCACAGAACATCGTAACTCCATATACAGAGCAAGCAATTGGTCATACTTGTTTCAAGGACTGGTACAATTGGAGCATACACCGAGAGGAACGGTTTGAAGAATTCGCGGATTTCCTTAAGGACGCAGGGAAGTGTGCGCTAATGTGTATCGAAAAATTCCCAGAGCCAGAGGACGACCAAGAACACTACTGCCATCGTCATCATCTCGCTGAGGAGCTCATTGATGAAGGATACTTCCGAAAACGAGAAGACATCATCCCTGGGAAAACGAGTCTTGCTGACTTCTCGTAAAGTGTTTTAACTCTTCATCAGTTATTACCTCTGCCCATACATATTATTGAAATATAGGACCACGACAATACATCACGAGCGATGCTGGTGGCATTCAGGGTGATTCTTAAAGTAATTCTCAAAGGTCACGTTGTGGTCTTCCAGAAGCCGTTCTAACGCGTCCCAGCGCTGTTTTTTGACCTTGGCATGCTTCATCAAGTAATCCTGCTGAATCACCTCGATACGGGCGATGCGCTCGTGACCGCGTGCATTAAAGTGGCTCTGTAACAGCTCTAGTTCACTTCGTAGCTCGCGGACTTCTGATTCCAAGCGTCGGCGTTCCTCTCGTTCTTCCACTAACTTCTGTTCAATCTCACCAACATTCTGAAAAGATGGTGGACTGGATAGGCCATCTAATTCTGATATAGCATCAGGGTTTGTCTTGTACAGATTGGTGTCAGCTACGTTCTCATTGGGTTCTGGGTCATTTTCGAGGAGACCTACTTCTCGTAGCTTACGAAGCCGACGGCGTACTTGTGACTCTGAGATACCAACATGCACTGTCAGTGCAGCAACGATACTTGATGTGGGTTCCAGAGTGTCCGAATCCTTAACATAACTCAAAATCCACTGTGAAATCCAATCAACCTCTACTCTATTATATTTCACACATCCTGAACGAATCAGATAACCCCTAAATGATTTATTCAGGCAACGCACAGGCAGCGACGACCGCAACGCGTGTGGACCGTTTTTCCACAAGAAAAAAGAGAGGAATCCTACCCATCGAACAACTTAATCCAGTCCAGTCCTGTGCAGCCACACTTGCACCGTGCTACAGCCTCCTCATGGGTGCGAGCGCAGTCATTGCACATCTGCACGGTCTCAACGAGAGAGTCAGCATAGGTCTCTTGCAGCACTGCGTTCTCCCGTACGGCGCGTTCGGATACGTGTCTTCACGAACGCATTGCCCTCGTCGATTGAGCTGGCATTCAAATACTGTGAACCACTCTTTTTTACGACCCATCAGAACCGAAGTTTAGGTAATCTTCATACATCTGTTCGAACAAGTCATCAACTTCTTCTCTAAACATCATCAATTCTGTTATCTCCTCTTCAGTATGTTCTTCCATCACCTCAACAGTTGAATTATAAAATTCGGAAACATTATCCCAATTCTCAATTATCCATTCAGTTGGTTCCAAATATGGTTTTTCAATATGGCCAAAATGTTGTTCAAAGTCACGGTCATCATCTTCGCGGTGTAAATCATCGACCATTATGACTAGTGATGTACTTCCATCAAGATTTGATGAACGAGCTTCTAGTGGTAGTACATTCTCATGTTGAACATAATGCCGAAGCCCCAGAACAGTCCTTGATGATTCCTTCCTCATGTAATTTGACTTGACATCTTTCAAGTCATCTCTAAAGGATTGTCCAACACCGTTCTGTAGTGTCAATTGTTGTTGCGAAAGTGAATATAGCCCAGATAAGTAATGATGAAGTCGCCTCTCAACTTCGAAAACATAATCTTGTGTTTCAAGTTGCTGAGAACGTTCAGTAGTATGAGGGACATCAATTTCACGAATATATTTAACATCTCTAAAATCGTTTTGAAGAGTTGTATATCTCCATCTGAATTTTAGCTTTTCGTCAAGAACCTCGCGAGCTTCATGATTCTGTATCTTATCAAAGACTGTTTCATTAGAGTCTCCTTGAGTCATAACGTGCTATATGTAATCAGCAAAAATAAATTGTCGGAACATCAATCTGTAGAATGATAATGGGCCAAATAATCGAAAGCAGATTTCGTGTTTTAGGTTTTGACCAAGATGACGTGTTGTTGAATGACATCGCTGGTCGGTATTTACCTGTTTATGTCAACAAGGAAAAGGACAGTTATACTGAGGAGATTCAGTCCAAAGTAGAAAATATGGAATCTGGGAACGTAATTGAAGCTGAAATTCAAAGTGAATCTACCACACGTCAAGACGGTACTTGGAAATTCATCGAAATTAGATTTGATACCCGTACCCGATTCCATTTTATTGAAAATGCAGACACTCACAGTTCCCACATTGAAAAAGCAAATCAGCTAGCCAAGAAAACAGATAACGAAACCATTAGAGTACCCTTATCATCTGGTGACGAGCAAATAGGGTTTATCACTGTTTCTGAAGACCAAGGTGACCAGTTCTGGCGTAGATTACAGGATGGAATAAACACTCATGAAGTTGACCTACAGAACTTAGAGCAGATTGATGACCCCCCATATGAGATAATCTATACTCGTTCTTCGGCGAAAGACCAACTCGTGTTTTATCACTTTGCAACAAAAGATACGGATGTAGCAGCGTCAATTATTGAGTCTAATAAATAAAGCATAGGACCTAAATCACCTCATGTAGTTTCTTCATTCAATCATTGTGAACCATCTGGCATGTCTTGCTCGAATTCGAACAAATTAACGTGGAAATCGTCTATATATGTGTGTTTTTACTCGAATTTCTCATTTCGCAGACAGAGCAAGCCAAAGCCAAATCACACTCAGGTTGGAAGACCTGCTTCTGGTAGTTGTACAGGAACCATAGCACGCGTTCACTGACTCCATCCAAATCATCTGAGGAGCAATCTAAGCGCTCTGAAACCGCGAGAAGGAAATTTCGTGGTCAACCCAATGCTCGAACACGCCTTTTACGCCGACCAACACGCCGCTATCGAGGTGTTAGAGCGAATTATTCGCGACGATTCAATTCAGCGAACAATGCAGCATCCGACGGGTAAAATTTCTGAGGCGCGTTACCTACTGGACGCGCCTGCGGGTGCGGTAAGCGATTTCTGGCCGACGATACCCCGCTATGGGACTGGCACGAAGAACTAGAATGCCGAATTAATGAGCTAACCGAGTTCAGCATTGGACAGACATTCTCATGAGTAGTATTGAATATTCGGAAGTTGCTAAATTGACCAGCGGTCAATTAGCTCATCAGCTAATAGTTCAGTTCGGTCTTCGATTTTTTTACTCGACCACTTGTCATATGATGACACCTCTTCAGCAATCTTCACGTCGGAGTTCGTGTACGTGTTTTTCTTGCTAATAAAAGATGTTTCATCGAGTCTTCCATGGTCATTCGGCAGGAGCAAGGTGAGGTTCCCGAGCTTATCTTTCTGTTCAGCCTCAAACACGTCTTCGTCCAGCTTTTGACGCCACTCAGCATACTTCGAATTCCCGAAGGTGTTCCGAGGTGCGATGTGTTCAATGTGCAGCTTATCGACTTCCATCTTCCACGGCCCCCGTCGGTCTTCTTCGATACTCACTAATTTCAAGAGTGTGCGGAAGTTCCATTGACCACGAATCGTCATCTGGTTAGCTCTAAGATGCTCTCGTATTTCAGAGTCAGTAGGCGTCTTTTCTTTGATTGCGTCTTTGAGTACTGTTCGGATGTCATTAGCATCCTCTGTCCGCCGAACGTCTCTTGCTGTGGTGTAAATCGCGTCTCTTGTGCTTGCTGATGAGCTTCCACCCAACTGCATCCGCATTGCTAATATCGATGCGAGTCGGAAGTATTCCTTCTGTAGCACCTCATCATCAACGCTGTTGCAAATCGCCAGTGAAAGGACTTCACCCCGAGTCGATGCTGAGTTTAAATACTGCAAGTGTCTGATTGCATCATCAGAAAAGCCGTGTCCAGATACGTCATAGCTGTTACTGCTGATTTCTAGATAGATGTCAACTTGCTCTTGGAACCACTCAACGAATTCTGTTACGTCATCGAAGGTCTCTAAGACCTTCTCGAAATTCCGATAGAGAGCGCCTTTATCGATTTGAGTGGGTGTATATACATCTGAGTTTATTAGAATCTGCGTCATCGGACGGCGGACCTGGAGGTCTTCTTGGAACCGAGGTGTACCAAGGTTCTTAGAGAGGAGATTGTTGATGTGGTCCCATCGCCCCTTCACTCGCTCTTTATCTATTTCATCATCCAAATCCTCGGCAGCACCGTGAATTCGTGCCTTTGCAAGGATTTGAGGAGCAACGTCCTTACCTCGGTCATTCTGAGATTGGAAGACAGTATACGCGAGACTCGTGTCCTGGGAGATGGTTTCGACAACTCGAAGATATTTTACCACATCGTCCATTAGCTTGTGGAGCTCAATTTCTTCCATATCTTCAACTTGTTCATAATAGTAGTCGTACGCCTTTTTGATGGTCTTATCAGCATCCTCCACTTTCTCTTCCCATAGGCTCTCAAAATACCCATCTGCTTCATCATCTGCTAGGTGTAGTCTTCGTTCCCGCTCGTTAGCAGGATATGTATGGATGACATCTTCAATTCGCTTGTCTTCCTTGTCCTTCACATTAGGAGCATCACGGATAGCCATCATGAGGATAGAAATGGTTACCATTCGTTGCTGACCATCAACAATTTCATAAATATCTC
>LFCJ01004107.1_pt1 | contig 10667 bp, 6 predicted proteins | sample 643141 | NCBI WGS metagenome assembly LFCJ01 (sample SAMN03766243, study PRJNA286221) | soda lake metagenome | biome: soda lake; feature: Kulunda steppe; material: water; isolation source: sample B1-Br-g2 brine of Lake Bitter-1 | place: Russia: Kulunda steppe | collected 2010-07 | reverse complement strand
GTGGAACCCCGATCTCGGCGTAGAAGTCCCCGGGTGAGAGGTCGAAGTTCCGGGAGAGATGTGCGATGAAGCCCCGATAGTGGTCACTGAGCCACGCGTAGGTCGGTGTCTCGCGGTCAGGCTCGAGTCCATCAGCCCGCATCTCCTGGACGATTTTCTCCTGGTAGAATGCCTCGCAGTCATCGATATCCATCGTGCTGTAGCGTGGTGAGTCGGTGGTAGTTTCTGTGGACATGGGTGATGGCGGTCCTGACGGGTCGCTGAATCGAATGCTGTTCGTGTTCGCGTTTCTCAGTTGTGCGTGTAAATTCGCGCTACGGAACGCGACTCACTGCGTGCACGCCTGATTCTAAGCCGGGTGTTCTCAGTGGATACACCGTTACTCCTAATCCACTTATACTTTGTGTGGTGTTGTTTTCCAGTCCAGAAAACCACAACAACACGAATATCTCGTTTCAAATGTCTCAGGGGAATAAATCTTATATCGCTATACTATTTTCTCCCCCGTGGTTTTGCGAATGGCGGTCAAAACGTTCACGAGAATCCACAGTCTCAGTGCCATGCCGAAGACATCGTCAACGGACTACCGGCTTCGGTCGTCCGGTTTTCGGGCCGATATTTGAGTCACCAGCTCGTGGAATTCCCAGTTTCGTTTGCAAGTTCAAAAGCCCGACAAGAATGCGTAGTATTTGATTTCTTCCTGTCGACCCTCTCTGCGATGAGGTACGCGGATCCCAACAGTAGTTTCATTACATATCCTCCATATTGACAGTAATCAATGGGCTACTTTGTCGATCACGCTGATCAAATTGATTTTCAGCAGTTCGGCTCGGAAGGTATCAAGGGGGTTCGTTCCTGCCAAGCAGGTGGGTTCTGGGGTGTAAAGAGCCACTTCACAGCATACGAAGATGAGCCAGCGCTAGTGTCGATGCCGACTGGTTCTGGGAAGACAGCACTGATGATGTTGCTGGCGTTTGGAATGAGTGAGAAGCAAGTACTCATCGTGACAGCATCTGACGTGCTTCGCACCCAAACTGCAGCGAAATTCGAACGACTCGATGGACTGAGGCAAGCCGGCGTTGTTGATGACAAACTCGAGACCCCTTCTGTTGCAACAGTTACCTCAAGGGTCACCGACGAGGAGACGTGGGACGAGTTGGCTGAAGATGTTGTAGTTACTCTCCCTCACAATATTAGCAAGGTCTATGACTCAGACCAACATCCAAATTCTATTGTCAGTCCTCCCGAGGATAAATTTGACCTTGTCTTTTTCGATGAGGCACACCACATCCGTGCTCCCAGCTGGATGGAGCTACTTGAGACCGTAGACAGTGCTAAGCGAGTTCTATTGACTGCGACTCCATTTCGCCGTGACCGGCAGACGCTACCCGGTCGGATGGTATATCACTATCCCCTGAGCAATGCGATGGAAGAACGGTTGTATCAGCCACTGTCTTTGACTGAAGTATCGACGTATCGCGCTGACGATCCTGATCGCAAATTGGCAGCAATGGCAGCTACCAAGTTGACAGATATTAGAACGGACTATTCTAGCGCTAAGCTTCTAATACGATGTGATCACATCGATACTGCTCGGGATCTGGAAACGATCTATGGTAACCAGGACTTGGAAGTTGAGGCGATTCACTCCGATCGCACCTCTAAGCAAAATGCGGAGACAATCAGCGCAGTTCGAGAAGGAGATATCGATGGAGTCGTGGCTGTTGGTATGCTCGGTGAAGGGATTGATGTCGCTGATCTGAAGGTTGCAGTCCTTCATCAGCCCCCGAAGTCGTTTGCGTTCACACTCCAACTCATCGGCCGTGTCACTCGACCTGCGGAGAATTCAGATGTCGCTGCAACAGTCATCGCTGACCCAGACAAGTTGCGTGAAGCCGGGGTTGATGATGTCGTCAAGCGATTGTACCATGAGGACGCAGGCTGGCGGCAACTTGTACCAGAACTCGTCGACAAATACATCGAGACGAACGTAGCAGCGACTACTGCCGGACAAGATGCGCTACGAGGAGTCAATGAGCAAGACCTCCAGCCATACCGAAGTACTCGGCTCTACGAGAGTACGGAGTCTGACGTCGACTTGGTAGCTGATGTTTCACTTGACGACGACACCGTTGTCTACAAACTGCCCCGATCCGATGAAGTGTTTCTTGGGCTGATCACCGAGCAGATCGATAAACCGACCTGGGGAACCAGAACTCCGCTGCAATACCGAGAATATGATCTCCATCTCTACTACTATTACGACGGAACCGAGACCCTATTTGAAGCTTCCTCATCAGATGAGCTATCTAATCGTATTCGTAGCCAGATAGTATCCGATGAAATCGAGCTATACGGCGGTGAATCGCTCGTCCGAATGCTGCAGGCAGAGGTCGATATTGAATACCAAGTCGCAGGACTAGCCAACGCACTGGGGCCATCTGGTAGTCTCCCTTCCTACAAAATGTATCTTGGTGACCGGGTGGAGGGAGCTGTGAGACAAACAGATGCACAGGCCTTCGCCCAAGGCCATGCAGTTGCAGAAGTTGATGAAGAGATCATTGGCATCAGCAACGACCAGGGACGGGTGTGGTCCACGGGTAGGGAAGGAATTGATAATTTCATTTCGTGGTGTCAAGAGCTTGCGGGCAAACTTGAGAGATATGAATTTGAATCTGCCGCACCTAAACTTGGGTTAGGCGAGATTAGTCGAATCGACGAGTTCCCCGCAGAACCAGTATACGGGACTCATAATCCTGCGCTTCAGCAACTCAATATTGAGATTGATACAAGCGAAGTACATGAGGAGGGCGGATGGCAACCTATGAAGGAGTCTGCTCTGAGAGATATAAACTACCAGGCCGATGATCCCACTACTGTCGAATTTTCCTATACTCCTGAAGAAACAGCGCAGTCGCTATCTGGTACGTACAACATCGCCGATAATAAACTGATTGGACAAATTGCCAACTGTCAATTCAGGATAGACAGTGGAGACAAGATCAGTAAATTGACCGGAGAGGTGTTTTTCAACCGTTATCCGTTGTACTTCTGTACCGGTGACGGGACCCTAGTCTATAACGGGCGTGGACACAAGGTCAAACAAGAACTCTCAGAGGTTCCATCGACTTGTTTCGTTGAGGAATCGAAGATCGATTGGTCAGGGTGTGCTACATGGGGGGAATACTCGATTGATGACGATGACACCGATGGCGAGGGACTCATCCATGTTCACGCTTGGGTAGAGGACTTTATCGAAGGAAACGGTGAGAGTGAGCAGGTCCTATTCCGTGATCACTCGAGCGGTGAGATAGCAGACTACGTCCAATTTGAGCCGTCGAGAAAGCGAATCAGTCTTTATCACTGTAAGGCGTGCAAAAAGGGCAACAAGAGTGGTGCTCGTCTCGAAGACGTTCGTGATGTCGTTGATCAGGTCTTCCGGAGTATAGCGTGGATCAGGAACAGTGGGCTTCCAAAGCGGATTCGCTACCGTCAAGAGAATACTGGTGTCGAGGGATTCAAACTGAATGAGGAAGCATTTGATGAAATCGAGACAAAGTTTCAGCCGAACGAGTGGAGCTTCAGAGTGTATATCGTTCAACCGGGACTGGACCACGACAAGGCCCGGTCGTCGGATAACATCAATACGCTACTGCTGACTTGCAAGGAGTGGTTAGAGGCGGTTGATACTGAACTATACATCATTGGCGATCCCAACGATCAGGTCGTGGAAGTATCCTGAAGACGCCCACTTTTCAGGTTTGACATTGAGTTTTTACGAGAATGTCCTCTTAGCGCTTGCTAGCAGGGACTAAGGCTCTCTTTTGAAACTGATTGTTATACGCTAGTTTATCCTATAGGGAGGAGAATAGAACACAACTCGTGAACGTTTCGCGTGATTCATAACCCAACCCCCCTGGTGTTCTGATTTACTGACCAAGAAAGATGTTCGCCTCGGGCCACGATGGTATGGGGGGTTTAAAAAGTAAGAGGCCATTGACAGGTACAATGAGCAGTACGGCGGAAAAGTGGGAGTTCGAAAACGCCCCTCCAGAATCCAAGGAAGTGGCCCAAGAGATTCTCGATCGGGTTCAGGAACGCCAACAGCACCTGAAAGCGGAGACGCCGACGGACCAACAGCAGAAGCTACGGCGGATGAGCGATGAGATCTTGAAGAATCTTGATGATGCTTCCCAAGTCGTCCCTGAACTCCTCCAGAATGCTGATGACGTCGGTGGTGAGTGTACTGCAGCCACACTTCGCCTCACAGAGGAGGAGTTCAGCATCGAGAATCACCAGGAGCCGATGACGGCTGACCAAGTCGCCGCACTCGGCGAGTTTACAGCAAGTACGAAGCACGACCTCTCGTATATTGGCCACTTCGGAATTGGATTCAAGACGATTTTCAGCGTCACCGACAATCCACAAATTGAGACAGGCTATTTCGCGTTCCAGTATGACAGGGATGACCCGGAACTGCCCCAAGAACAACCCGGTGACGACCTCCCGTTCGAGGGAACCAAGGTTCGACTTCCGTTCAAATCGGACCTCCCAGATACACGCAGGAAGGCACTCAAGTCAAAGCTGGAATCGATCGAACGGTTACTCCCATTCCTGAACAACCTAGAAACGATTCGTGTCGAGGTTGAGGGGGAGACGACTACTTACGAACGCAGGGAGACCCAGAAGAACGTCCACGAGGTACGGAAATCCTCACCAAATAGTGATGGGTCTTCGAGTATCGATCGGTATCGGCTGTTTACTACCGCTTTAGACTCCGATAAGGAGACACTCGAGATGATCGCCGAGGAACGTGATTTTGAAACGGCGGATCTCAACGACCGATCCATTGAACTTACAGTGTCTATCGCGATCCCTGTCGACGAGTCAGGAAGACCGGTATCCCATTCTGATAGCCGACTCTTCTGTTATTTCCCCGCGAGTCAAACGACTGGATTGCCGTTCGATGTGCAGGCGGATTTCCTCTTAAAGTCTAACCGCCAACAGATTCGGCCGGGACATCCACTGAATGACCGATTCCTGAGAGCTGCAGGCGAGGTACTCGACACTGCAATTACCACGTTCCATGCCGAACAGGTCGCCTCAGAGACGATCCTCGAACTCATTCCGGACCCAAATCCGGCGCAAAATCGCCCTGCATATCTCACTCCGCTTCTTGACCATGCCTACACGCAGATAGAGGGGCAGGCAATCGTCCCGAATGAGTCGGGGGACCTCTTTCAGCCAAAAGAGATCGTCATTCTACCGGAGGCACTACGGTCGGTACTTCCGTTACAGGAGTTCGCGAATGCATATGGGGATGTCGACGCTCATCCGACTCCCGACCTAGGTAACGAGATTTACGACCGACTCTGTGCTCTCGATGGGACGACAGACCTCTCTGTTGCCGAGACGCTCGAACAACTTCAGGATATGGTCGTCCTCGATGACCTAACAATTCCAGAGATTATCAAATTGCTAGGGGCAATCGAGGAATATCTTAGTGGGAATTCGTTTTCGAGATATCCGTCTACCGAGGAGAGAAAGGAAATCAAGCGCATCGAGTCAGCACTCCGATCACTTGCAATCTTCCCGTTCCAAGGTGGAGATGAACCGGGTGTCCGGGAAGCACTAACGGATGTTGGAGACAACATCTACCTTCCAGCGCAACAGAACGAATCTGCATACGAACCATTCTATGAGGATCTTGACCTACTGAGTGGCAAGTTCGTAGCGGAGTTGGAATCGACCCAGACGGTCTCTAAATCCACAGCCGGACGTGCAAAGGATCTCCTTTCGGAGCGGTTGGGAATCGATTCCCTCCAACACAGGGATATTGTACGTAATGTCATCAATGAGGCATACTCGGAGCCAGAAGCCCACCGAAATGAGCTTCTGGATGACTATCTCAGATACATCAAGAAACGATCCGGAACCCTAACCGAGATCGCAAAGATTCAGCTCAGAACAGAGGATGGCGAATACGCACGACCAGGGGACCTCTATCTCCCCTCGGAGTATAACGAAGGCCGTTACGATTCAAGTCTTGTCTTAGGCACGCTCACCTCTAAAACACCGGTAACGCCCTCGTATATCGATGGTGACGACACCGGCGGTGGCGTGGATGGCGGTGAACAATCTTGGCGTGAGTTTCTTGCAGAACTTGGTGTCCAAGACTGCATTCACGTCCATAAGAACCCTAAACACTGCAATAGAGTTACCTTTGATTCTAAGGAGGAGATCCAGAATTTCCTCGACGAGCATGACGATGAGGGCACAGCTATTCGAATTGATACCGATCTAGCGCCCTACAATGGCCGAGGATGCAGTTGGATGAAACGAGAGAATGCCCAGCATGGACTCGTCAACTACGCCTTGGACGAGGAGGTTACACAAGCGTTCAGAGACGCAACCGAGACAAACACTGGATTTGGTCGGGAGTTCGCCCGAATGCTCGATACGTACTGGGAAGACACCTACAGCGATTGCTTCTATCGCGACTACTGCTATTCTATTCCAAATAACGGGTATGAGGTAAAAACTGAGGACAGTGCATGCCCGACGACGTTTGGGCAGCTACTTCGATCCGTCTCATGGCTTCCGGGAGGCGATGGAGAACTCCATCGACCAGCTCATCTATTTCAACGGAATTCTGTCACCGAGGAGGCTGACGTGACTCACATTGCCGAAGTAATCGAATCTGTTTCGGCGGATCTTCTCAATACACTTGGAGTTCGTGATGATGTCGGCATTACGGAGCACCAAATCGGTATTGAAAGACTGGTCGAGTCTCGCAAGGAACGTGATGCCGACGAATTGAACCGGGAGATTCGCTCCCACCTGCACTCGCTTGCGAAGCAGATCAAGACCGCACCCGAAGGAAAGCGAAACGAGGTAATTGATCGTCTTCGAGAGTGCGCATTTATCTACATCCCAAATGCCAATCCTGCGTTCCGAACACCCGCTGAGGTCACATGGAGTGGGGACTTAGGCGACTATGTCGTCCCGATTAAAGACGAGTACCGAGGATTCCAGGATCTCTTCGTCGACATTTTCGATATCGGAATTGACCCTGCACTGGAAACGTATATCGAGTTTCTCGCACAGGCAGATGACGACGCGTGGAGCACCGTCGAAGAGGCATGGCGATCTATCGTGAATCAAGTCGCCCACAACGAGTCAATAGACCGAGAGCTAGACGACATCGCCAATGAGCTTGCTGCAGCCGATGCACTTCCGAATGCTAACGAGGAACTTGTCCAGTACGACGACATTGAATTCGTTGCGCGAGGACCAGGGTTTACAGAAATGCTACCGAATAAAATCGCGGCAAAAGTAGTCTTCCCGTGGTATGACGCTCGATACAGCCGTGGGAAAGCTATCAATCGGTTAGTGGCGGTTCTCGATGCTGAACCACTTGAGAAAGCTCTGACACGGGAGGTCGCATATCCGGAATACGAAATCGGTGGTGAGTGTCTATATAACGAATTTAAGGAGTCTCTCGATGTTGGCTACAGCGTTCTAGAATCCAGGGAACAAGGGGCCGCAGCGGATCTACTCGCATCGACTTCCATGTACACGGTTCAACGTCCATCACGTGTTGCATGTAATTACTATCTCAATGGGCGGCGAGCAGTCTCAAATCACGAAGAAACGATTTTCATCGATGAAGATGCTGAGCATGTGCTCCTTGCGAACGAGGACGTCGCACAGCTCGATCTCATCGATTCGCTGGCCGCCTCTCTCGACCTCACTGGTGCCGACAAAAATCGGTATACTCAGTTATCCAAGGGGGCGATCGGTAAACCAGAAGGACTCATCGAAGCCTATCTCGACGGAGAAGCGATTCAATATTCTTCGATTGTGGATGATTATCCAGCACTCTCTCAGAGTCATAGCTCCCCCCAAACTACGCCTGATGAGAACAGTGTGAAGGATACGCAGAATGCCAACCAGAATGATGGAGATAATTCAAAAGCCGGAACAAGCAATGATAGACAAAGTTCTGAGCCGCAACCAACCAGTTCTCTGAACCAATCCAAGAAGCCGAGTTCAACAAACGATCGAGCAACTGGTTCGGGACTGTCTTCCAGTTTACCGGAATCACATTCCTCCACGAACGGAAGAACAGGAGAAAAGAGGTCGTCTCTGAGCCAATCTCAGGGAGCGGACTCGACTTCATCTCAGACTGAACGAGACAGGAATCCATCGTCATCGGGTGACTCAACTCGTACAAAACAAGCCCATACAAGTAATTCGAAGAACAAGCCCAGAAACCACCGAAAAACCACGGCAAAGGCAAAACAGAACGGATCCCATGGCGGGTGGCCCGGTGGAGGTGGGGGACAAGCCAACGAAATTGGAGATGAGGGTGAGACCTTTGCGATGACTCATTTGAAAAGGGTCATTACGGACTATTTCGACTCCGAACCAACAGTCGACGAATCATCGTCCGTCATCAAACTCTCAGGCAAGTACGATGGCGAGCGATGTAACGTCAAGATTCGTGATGTGTCGCGCGAGCGCGGGCGTGGCTATGATATTCACGTTGGTGGTGCTGCCCTTGTCTGGAATGGGGACACTCTCGCAGTAGAATCAATTGGCGACGGCTTAGAGGCTTGTATCGAAGTGAAGGCGACGAAACGACAGGACCGCCAGTTTGGAATGACGAGGCATGAGCACCAGGTCGCCCAGAAAGAGCATGGAAATTATTTCGTCGTTCGAGTTATCAATGCGCTGGATGATCCAAGCGTCACAACGATTTTCGATGATATTCCGGAAATTGAAGAGGCTGAGGGCGAGCGGCTAACTGTTGTTCCCTATAGATTCATCGTCAAGTTCTGAAGCCACCCCATTCTCGGTGAACTACTGGCCTATGGCCGTTTCGGTGCGAATCTCTGAATCGAACAGCCAAATCTATATTAAAGGCAGAGTGTTAACCAACACAGGATGGTAGGTACGCTTAGCGTTGGTTAATAATATTATTTTAAACGGAAGCCAGCTGATCAATCGCAGCTTTCGATTAATCTCGTCACAGGAATACAGCCGCCATGAATTGCACTGTGAATCCGATCCAGAGGAGCACCAGCCCAACAACTGGTAAAAGCCATTCGCGCTCAAACTCCCGAAGTTGCTGTTCCGATGATTTGAGTGATTCAGATTCGATTGGCTCATCGTTTAGATAGAATGTTGTCATGCCCCCATTCGGCTTATAGCATTCATATTGTAGCTCACAGTATGCCCTACTGCCCGAATTGTGGTAACCGAGTCAAGGCGGTCCACCATTACTGCGGATCCTGTGGACAGGCACTATCTGAGATTGCAGAGTCGGAGAGCGATCCACCGATGGCAGTCGATAGGGATGGATTCCTGTCACTGCGATCGCTCTCATACGTCAATGAACTACTGAACGGAGAGCGAGAACTTGATCGTGATTCTGTTTCCTACACGTAGTTATCCCGAGAGATAAATGCCGCGTTTGCGGATTTCGCTCGTCTTGCGATGGTCAATAATCTCGATCTTCTTCATCTCTGGGCAGCCGGATCGAACACGGATTCACTGAGTATGTCCGTCGACGACATGAACAGCGATCAGTTCCGAGACTGGCTCGCTGCGATTGGGTTGGGACGAACTCTTCGGATGTACGATGACGCGCTCCACACTGAGTTTGAGGATGAGTTCAACGACCGACTGCAGAAACTGATCGATTTTGTGAATGAAGAACTCGACGAAGAGGATATTTCTGAATAGGAAGCTACAGCTGTCTGGCTGTCCATATCCCTCGGCCAGAGCGGTTTTGAGATCAAAGCTGGCCCGCTGAGGACCTCTATCGAATATTGAGGCGACCATCAGTATCCAGATCGATGGGATTAGTCCGGATAGTCCGATCTTAGTATCCATTCCGTAGTTTCAAAGTGCGTTGCATCATTTTGTACTCAAATTTCATATGAGAACATGACTTTCATTACTCCCTATATATTTAAACAGGGATAGAAGAATGTCTTCTAAAACAATTTATTTCTAGAAACATTTAAGAAATACAGAAGATATATGCCCCATCCCGACAGGATAGCGTTTGGTAATAAATGAGCGACTCGAGGAACCGAAATCGAAAATTCTCACGAACAGGTTGCAGTCGATACAATCCGTTGAACAGTGGCTTCACCGCAAATCCGGACAGCGAGATGGCCCGATACAGATCTAGTAGAGGTCTGCTCTCCCAATGACGACAAGAGATCGTCCTACTGGTGAACAACAGAATCCCATTGCCCTTCGACAGCGAGTGGTACGTAGCGGATTCGCTTCGTTCCTTATCCTTTCACTTGTCGCTGTAGACCCCGTTTTGGCTCAAGACAGCGTCGTGTGTGACGCTGAAGGCTTGCCAGATATGATCTCTGGATTCTTCCAGATTACCACTGCGCTCGGAATTATGGGATTGGTTGTGGTATGGCAGGCTGATTCACTCGTCGAGATGTTCACGATGAACATCGAGCAGAAAAAGAGCCTCAAACAGCACAAGCGGACGGCGATGAAGTCTGCGGTTATCCTCGTGATCCTCGGACCGCTGTATACGGTTGCTGGATCGGCGATGGGGCTTCCACTCGCTGAGTGTGTCGACCTCGTCCCGTGGTAACTCAACGCTACACTCTGGATCGTCTCTGATTCAC
>LFCJ01004105.1_pt1 | contig 10670 bp, 9 predicted proteins | sample 643141 | NCBI WGS metagenome assembly LFCJ01 (sample SAMN03766243, study PRJNA286221) | soda lake metagenome | biome: soda lake; feature: Kulunda steppe; material: water; isolation source: sample B1-Br-g2 brine of Lake Bitter-1 | place: Russia: Kulunda steppe | collected 2010-07 | reverse complement strand
GGATGGTTTTCTCGACAACCCCGTGACGTTCAGCCAGCGTCGCGATCTTGTCGCCCTGCTTGCGGCCGATCGCCGCAAGCACTCGCTCCCGCGGAATCTCTCCCTCTGTCTGCTCTCGAAGCTCGTGAAGCTCTTCTATAGAAATACCGTCCAGACGATCCATCACACCTCGTTACATTCAGAACGGTAAATCACTTTGGCCATCACTATGAGACGTCCATCGATTCGTTGACGGCGCGTTTCGTTCGGGGCTCGAGATTGTCCTTCGACTGTGCGCTCTCATCGACGACCAGCCGGTTGCGTACCGCCTTGGGGCTGGAAGAACGAAAGCGCCTCGAGGTCCAGCTCAATCACCTCAAATCCCGATTTATCGACCTCGAAGCGTACATCCAGGCGATGGAGGACGATCCACTTGAGGCGATCGAGGCGTTACAATCGGACCTCGCGACGGTCACCGCCGTGGTCGACGCCCAGATCGACCGTCTCGAGGCTGTCGAACGGGCCGTCACCGTTCTCGCCCAGCAACACCGGACCCGACAGGAAGAACTCGCTGCACTCGAGGCATCGGTCGAACAGACCAGGCGAACGATCAAGCGGAACTTCGCGGTGATCGAAACCGAACTGAAACGGAACCGCGAGTGGCGCGAACGCGTTACGCCGGCGGCCACGCGCGACCACGAGCGATAGCCAGTCGACGTATCTCGACCGGACCGCAGAGAAAGCCGAACGCGAGTCGAAACTCAGTGGACTGGAACCGCTGATCGACGGATCACTTCAGGTCGCCTCGGTCCACGCCGATGCACCCGGAAACGACCGGGAGTACCTCGAGGAGGAGTACATCGTCTTCGAGAACGCAGGAGTCGAGCCGCTCGAACTCACGGGCTGGCGCGCCGAATATCAGGGGGTCGATCGGTACGAGTTCCACGATCAGACGGTGATTCCACCCGGAGAAACGCTCACACTGGTCACCGGCTCGGGCACCAACACGGAGCTGACGAACTTCTGGGGATCGGGCCGACCCGTCTGGAACAACCGCCGGGATACGATCTCGGTGTTCGACACGGACGCCACCTTAGTGCTACGAAATTCGTACTGACGCTGGCGTCGAGCTCTCGAGATCGGTTGGTGGGACGGTCGGGAAATCCTTGAGCGTAATCGAACGCCGATGCTGAGGGCGGTCTTCTGTGTGCTGGTCGAAAACGGACGGCCTCTCCGGTCGGTCGTCTGGGGGACCCTACCGCCTTCGGTAGGCAAGACAGTGCAGACGCTGCAACAGTCGGTGGGGGATCAGTTCCCGCTCAGTCACCGACTGCAGACTCGTCGGGGTCGTACAAATGACAGCTGAGCTCTCTGCTCGTGCCAGTCTCTGCGAGCCGGGAACAGGTCTCTGGATTCTGTTGCGCACAGACGTCCATCTCTTCCGGACAGCGTGTACGGAACCGACAACCGCTCGGCGGATCGATGGGTGAAGGGACGTCGCCAACGATCGCCTGCTCTCGATCGACCGTCTTGTCGGTATCCGGTAGGGTAATCGAGTTCAACAGCGCCCGTGTGTACGGGTGCATCGGATCGTCGAACAGCCGATCCGTCTCCGCACACTCGACGACCTCCCCCAGGTACATCACGGCAACGCGATCACAGACGTGGCGGATCACGTTGAGATCGTGACTGATGAACACCAGCGTGAGGTCATACTCATCTTTGAGGCGGTCGATGAGACTCAAAATCTGAGCCTGGACGGACACGTCCAGTGCGCTCACTGGTTCGTCGAGAACGATGAACTCGGGGTCGACCGAGAGAGCCCGTGCGAGGCCAATGCGCTGCTGTTGACCTCCCGAGAACTCGTGTGGGTATCGGTTGATGTGTTCGGGTTGAAGCCCCACCTCACGGAGCAGTTCGATCACACGCTCTTCTGCGTCCTCACCCTTTGCGAGACCGTGGAACTCGATCGGCGTTCGCAGGATCTCTCCGACGGTCTGTCTGGGATTGAGGCTGCTCTGTGGGTCCTGAAACACCATTTGCATATCCCGTCTGAGCGACCGGAGTTCCTTTTGACTGCGGTCGGTTATGTCCTCGTCACGGAACCGAATGCGCCCACCTGTGGGCTCGTACAGCCGCAACAGCGTACGACCGAGCGTGCTCTTTCCACAGCCGCTCTCGCCGACGAGCCCGAGTGTCTCTCCGGACTCGACGGACAGGTTCACGCCGTCGACGGCGTGAACGACGTCGTCCGAGAACAATCGGGCCGTGAGCCCCGAGTCGACCGGGAAATGTTTCTCGAGGTCGACCGCTTCGATCATTCTGCGACCTCCACTGTCTGTTCCTCATCGAGGAGATAACAGGCAGCCAGCTGGTCACCGCTCTGGTACTGTGGTGGATGGTCGGTGTGACAGACGTCTTTGACTTTCGGACACCGATCGGCGAACCGGCACCCGCTCGGACGATTGTGCGGACTCGGGACGCTGCCTGAAATCGCATACAGCTCCTGATCCGGGCGGTCGTACCGGGGAACGGATCGCAACAGGCCCTGGGTATACGGATGCTGTGGGTCGTTGAGCACGGCTTCGGTGGGCCCCATCTCCATCACTTTGCCCGCGTACATGACCACGACTTTGTCACAGATCTCGGTGACGACCGAGAGGTCGTGGGTAATCCACAACACCGCCGTGTTGAACTCTTTGACGAGGTCTCGAAACAGTGTGAGGATCTGCCCTTCGATGGTGACGTCGAGTGCCGTCGTCGGCTCGTCCGCGAGCACGAGACTGGGCTCACACAGCAAGGACATAGCGATCATCGCCCGCTGGAGCATCCCACCCGAGAACTCGTGTGGGTAGTCCTCATATCGTGTCTCAGCTTCGGGAATACCGACCCGATCGAGCATGTCGATGACCGCCTCCTGGTGTTCAGTCGAGTGGTCGAGACCGGCGAGCCGGTACAGCGGATTAACGGGTCCATCTCGGTGGGTACGGAGCACGTCGTGTAGCTGTCTTCCCACCGTCTGCGTGGGGTTGAACGCAGTCATCGGGTCTTGAAACACCATCGACATCTCGTCGCCCCGAATCTGTCGCAACTCCTCTTCTGAGAGTGACAGCATCTCACGACCGTCGAACTCGATCGACCCCTCGACGATCTCACCAGGCGAATCGATGAGTCCCATCGCCGACCTCGCAGTGACGCTCTTTCCGCTCCCGCTTTCACCGACGAGACCGACGATTTCGCCCGTCTCGATCTGCATGTCGACGCCTTCGACTGCGCGCACTGTGCCTTCGTTCGTGTGAAAGTACGTGTGTAGATCCTGAATGTTGAGAACAGTCATCTGTTACATCCTCCCCGTTTTTCGGTCGCTGCTTTGCTGTGGGTCGAGCGCGTCACGGAGGCTGTCTCCGAGTAGGTTGAACCCTAAGACGGTGATCATGATGGCAATTCCTGGGAAGACGGAGAACCACCACCACTCGAGGCGCATGTAATCACGCGCGTTTGCGAGCATGATTCCCCACGACGGCGTCGTCGGAGACACGCCAACCCCGAGAAACGACAGGGCGGCTTCGGCGATGATCGCCAACGCCAGCATGAACGTAAACTGTACCGTGATCGGGGTCAGACAGTTCGGCAGCAGCTCGCGGGTCATGATCGTCCGGTTTGGATAGCCGATCACTCGAGCCGCATCGACGTACTCCTCTGACTTCTCCGAGAGCACCTCACTACGTGTGATGCGTGCGAACGTCGGGATGTAAACGATCCCGAGCGCCAGAACAACGTTTTCGATTCCGCGACCGAAAACTGCCATGAGCGCAATCGCGAGCAGGATGGCTGGAAACGCGAGGATCACGTCCATGGCTCGCATTCCGACCATGTCAGCCGCATCGCCGTAGTAGGCCGTAACCAGGCCGATCGCGACGCCAACGATACTGGCGAAACCAACTGCCGCGAGTCCGACCACGATGCTCGTCCGCGCACCGTAGATAATCCGGGCGAGATTGTCCCTCCCCTGGTGGTCCGTCCCGAGCGGATGGTCCACGCTCGGGCTTGCCAACCGATTGTCAGACGCCGTGCTGAACGGGTCGTGTAACAAGCTGGTTATTATTTGCCTCCCCAACAAGAACTGATCGATCGCAGAGAATATAGCTATCACAGACATAAGTGCCACGATCACCGCTCCAAAGAACGCCGTTCGATCGGTCTTGATCTGGTTCCACGCACGCTTTCGAGCGGAAATGTGTTCGTGGCCACTAGCGGACTCTTTTGACTCGTTCTGTGAGACAACAGTCGAAGTATCAGTTGCCATTATTCATCACCTCCGTACGAGATTCTGGGATCGAGGTACGAGTAGAGCACGTCGACACCGATGTTGATGAACACGAACGCGACCGCGACGAACAGAATAATTCCCTGGATGACTGGGAAGTCCTGCGTGAAAATCGAGTTGATGGCCAGCTGCCCGATACCCGGGATTCCGAACACGGTCTCGATGACGACGCTTCCACCCAGCAGATAGCCCAGCTGGAGCCCGACGATCGTGATCGTTGGGAGCGCCGCGTTTTTCAACGCGTAGACGTACGTTATTTCCGCGTCGGCAATCCCGTAGGCCTCCGCAGTCGTCGAATAATCCCTGCTAAGTTCGTCCAGCATCCCACCTCGAAGGAGACGCATTACGAGGGCGGCGTACGCCGTCCCCAGCGCGATTGCTGGTAACAGCGTCGAGTAGATGCCGGCAACTGGATCGTCGGTCACGAGTGTCATTCCGACCAGCGGGAACTGTGCGAAGTTCACTGCGATCAGCAGAATCAGGATGAGCCCCAGCCAGAAGTTGGGGATGCTGATCCCGAGAAGTGCCACGATCCGACTCGTGTCGTCGGTCACCGTTCCCTGACGAACGGCGCTGATGATACCAGCAGGCACCGCAATCGCCAGGGAAACCAGCATGCTGAACCCTGCCAGCTGGGCGGTGTAGGGGATGCGCTCGATCAAGATATCCATGACTGGACGGCGCTCGCTCAGCGACTGCCCGAGGTCGCCTTGGATCGCGCTCACGAGGAAGTCGACGTACTGTACGTAGATCGGTCGATCGAGGCCGAGTTCCGCCCGGAGTCGTTCGATCTGGTCTGGCTGTGCAGCGTCCCCAAGCATCAAGCGAGCCGGATCGCTCGGCGAGAGATGCACCAGAATAAAGGCGACGAACGAAGCCCCGAGCAGGACAGGGATCGCCCACAGCAGACGGTGAATCAGGTATCTAATCGTATTACTCATAAATGTGGGTAGTCGAGGTGCGGTCGGCTTGGTTGTGGTTCACTACACATCGGTTCGCTACTAGTCTTTCGTGACGTTGTGATACAGCGGAGTGAGCGTGTGTGGGTGCTGGTCGTAGTCCTGCAGAGCGTTCGACAGGCCGACGACGTCGTCGTAGGTCATGATCGGTTTACACGGACACTCGGCCATCGCATAGAGTTGGATCTCCTCGTAAAGTTCGGCCGGGTCCTCCTCTTGCGTCGCCTCCTCCATCATCTGGTCGAGTTCGGGGTCGTCGAAGAACATGCGGTTCCCGCCACCGATGCTGTCGGAATGCCAGAAGAACTGGACGATCGACGCTTCAGTCCAGTCGATCGTGGCGTAGATCACGTTCCCATCTCCATCGGATGTGGCCGAGAGGGCGGTGCCGTACTCGAGCACGTTGAGGTTCGCGTTCACGCCGATCTGGGCGTATATGTCGACCAGCTCCTCAGCGAACTGCACGCGCGGTGGGGGACTGTCCGTCGAGTACAGTTCGATAGCGAGTTCCTCACCGTCTTTCTCACGGTACTCACCACCCTCGTCGACCCAGCCGGCCTCGTCGAGCAACTCACGGGCCTGGTCGGGGTCGTACTCGTACCCGTAACCGGCTTCTCTGACCGCATCACCGGCCCAGTGCTCGGTCCCCTCGGCGAATGGGACGTAGTTTCGAGTTCCCAGCCCGTAAAAGATGTCGTCGATCACGCGGTCGCGATCGACCGCGTAGGCGAGTGCCTGACGAACGCGGATATCGTCAGTGGGCTCTTTGTCCATGTTGAACGCCAGGTAGCCCGTGTTGAAGCTCATCTGCGTCTCTACGCTGGTCGCCTCGTCGGTGTCGACCGTTTCGTACTCCCTGGGCGGGAAGTCACGGCCGACGAGGATGTCGACGTCACCCTGGAGCAGCGACTGCAGGCGCGGCGTCTCCTCGGGAATGGTTCTGAACTCGAGGGCCTCCGGAAGCGGCGGGTCGTCGTCGGTCACTTCGGGGATCGTCGGCGTGTTCCAGTCGTCGTTCCTGACGAGGCGAATGTAGTCGTCTCGGACCCACTCGTCGAACACGTAGGGGCCGGTCCCGATCGGGTTCGACCCAAATTCGTCTTCGTCTTCTTCGACCGGGGCCTGTGGGATGATCGTAAAGAAGGCGCTGGGGGCGGTGCTATAGAATTCCCACGGGAAGTAGGGTTCCTCGAAGGTAAACTCAGCAGTGAGATCGTCGACGGCTTCGGCGGACCCCGGACCGAACGCCCACGACCATCCCGACAGCTCCACTGCACGATTATACGAGAAGGCGACGTCGTCCGCCGTCAGTGTATCACCGTTGTGAAACGAGATGTCATCGTGGAGTTCGAAGGTCCAGGTCAATCCATCGTCGCTCACCTCCCAGTCCTCTGCAAGACCGGGATGGATGTTGCGGTCGAAGTCCATGGTCAACAGCGGATCGTAGATCCACTCCATGACCATACTTGAGTATGCCAACGTAGTTCTGTGCGGATCCAGGGTGTCGGAGTCTCCAGCACGAGCCATCACGAGCTCGTTCGAGTCGGCCTCTTCCCCTTCCTCGCCGTTCCCGAGGCAGCCGGCGAGTGAGGTACCGAGCGCCGCCGCACCCCCGACACCGAGCAACCGGCGCATGAAATCCCTCCGTTTCCCGCCGTAGTCGCTGAGGTCTATCGATGATCGTAGATCTATGGGCCTGTCTTTGGCTGGCATTTACACACAGACAAAAACAGTACGAGTACATATAACTATGTGCTTGGGCAACTATCGCACAATCGGGGAAGTCAGGGTCGTTCGAACGACAGGATCGCCGAATGGACGAGCTCCGTTGCCAACTCGAGTGCCTCGTCGTCGATGTCGAAGTACGAGGTGTGGTGACCCGACGGATTGCTCGCTCCGATGCCAACGTACGTGGCTTTCCCCCCGTTTTCCTGGACGCGGTTGATCAGAAACGACGCGTCCTCGCTCGCTCCAAGATCTCGGCGGCGGACGACGTCAGTTGCCCCTGGAACGTGTTCTGCACCTCGGACGACCGCGTCGATACACTCGTCGTCCGCGACGAACGATGCCGTTTGTCCGAACAGTTCGGTTTCGACATCGACACCGTACATCGCACCCGCGTGCTCGAGGACCTGCCGAGCCTGAGTCAGCATATACTCGTTTAACTTCTCGTCGCCACCGCGAACCTCGACGCGCATCTCTGCGACGTCCGAGATAACGTTCTGAGGGTTGTCAGATCGAACGTGCCCAACGTTTATACGAGTTGTCCCTCCCGCGTGGCGAGGGATCGCATAGAGGCTTTGAATCGCCGTTGAAAGCGCCTGGAGCGCGTTTCGACCGTCTTGGGGTGACTTTCCGGCATGGCTTGGCTCGCCCATAAACCGGACGTCTACTTTCGTATTCGGGAGTGGATTCTCGTAGGCGGCAATCACGGTCCCCGTTTCGTTATCTAGGCCGAGATGGAGCGCCAGCAGGTAGTCGACGTCGTCGAGATGAGGCGAGTGAGACATCGGCTTTCCGCCACGCCCACCCTCCTCTGCAGGTTGGAAGAACAGCTTCAGCGTGCCTTCGAACGCCTCGTCCTGGTCGATCGCACGAGCGACTCCGAGACCGATTGCGGCGTGTCCGTCGTGACCGCACGCGTGCATCGTGTTGGGGTACTTGCTTGCAAACCCTTCCCGGGCAGGTCGGTGTGAGTCGTCGGTTGCCTCTCGTTGATCGAGCGCATCGAGGTCCACGCGAAGCCCGACGACGGGGCCCTCAGTGCCGTAGGACTTCACCGCCACCAGCCCCGTGATCTCTCCCATTTCACGAACGTAGCTATCCGGTGCTCCATCGTCGAGCGCCCGTTCGCGGGCTGACTTGAGGTCGAGAGCGGGTGGAACACCGAGCCGTTCAGTCGGATCCAGCGCATCGTCGCCGAGGAAGAGTTCGAATCCGAGTTCCTCGAGGGCTTCAGCTAGTAGCGCTGTGGTCCGAAACTCCTGCCAGCCGGCTTCTGGGTGCTGATGAAAGTCTCTACGAACCGCTGAAAGCGGCATCTCAGCTAATCGAGCCATACTCCTCATCGAGAGGAGGACGGTATAAATATATCTGAATATGTTATAGACCTGAACGTTGTTAAAAGTACGATGACTATGAAGGATGGTCGGTGACCGGGCGCAATATCCGAAGGGAACGGCCGGGAGATACGCCAGTCAACGATTCTCCAGAAAAGATCTGATCACGGTAGGCGTACCGATCTGTCCGTTGGGCGTCTCAAACCGATGTCGCGGGCAGCCCTCCGGGACAGTGCACAGGCAGTACTACTCACCGCTCGAGAAGCAGAACACGGGTCGTGACTCTCTGAAAGGAACTTCTATGAGTTAAATCGGGCTTCAGGACGTTCAATTGTTCCATAGAGACACAGCGCAGGTTACGTATGGAGGCTCGTTGGCCCGTATTCGAATCACCACGCCACGTTTTTTACACGCGTATCCACATTCAGCAGTATCCTACCGCCACCATTGATAATTTGTTCGCCCCGGTGGCGTGTCTTTCTGTCGAGCGTCGCTTTGCTCCAGAGGAAAAATATATTTTCCCGGGAGACGAGTCGGTGGATTATGAACGTGGACGGCCCATCCTCTCGAACGCTCTCGACGCTCGTTACTACGTTCCGAATCGTCGATACCCTCGAGCGAATGGGACACGCAACAGCGATCGAGTTGACCGAAGCACTCGACCTATCGAAAAGCGCCGTATACAACCACCTCACGACACTCAAACAACACGGGTACGTCGTTCAGGACGGCGAGTACTATACGTTGAGCCTCGAGTTCCTCCGGTTGGGAGAGTTCGTTCGGAACAGCAACGACCTGTACAGAGTTGGGCGAGAACCGCTCGAGGAGCTCGCCAACTCCACCGGCGAGTACGTGCATTTATCCGTCGAAGAACGCGGGCGGCTGATGCACCTGTACAAGGTCAAAGGCGACCGGGCAGTAGGTGAGGACTTCCAGACGAACAAGATGCACGATACGTCTCGGCTCCACTATACGGCAACCGGGAAATCGATTCTCGCCCACCTACCGCGAACGCGCGTCGAGGAGATACTCGACGACAGAACGCTCGAGTCGAAGACCCAGAACACGATCGTCTCGACCACGGAGCTGTACGAAGAACTCGAGCGGATCCGGCGGATGGGCTACTCACAAAACGACGAAGAGCAAATCAAAGGGCTGCGTGCGGTGGGTGCTCCGATCGTCGACAGTGAGGATCGAGTCAAGGGTGCGATCAGTATCTCAGGCCCGACGAGCAGACTCACCGGCGCCGAATTTCACGACCGGATTCCGGAGCTCGTAACTCGTACGGCGAACATCATCGAGGTGAATATGAATATGAACACCCGGTAGTAGTCAGCACGTTCTCACGGGCATCGTGAGGTTTGCTCCTATCGAACAAACTGAGCTGGCATAGAGGGACGGATAAGGGAGGTCGAAGGGTTACATTCTCGACCAGCCGTCTGCGGGCAAGTGGAGAACAGTCCTGCTGGTCGTTGGCCGTGAACCGTTACTCGACTGCTGGAGACGAGCGAGTGCGATGGGGCGACTATCGACGCCTCGTGTCTGCGCCCGCGAGCGTCGCCAGAGCCTCTCCGAGAAGTCGCGTTGCGCGGGCACAATCGTCCCAGTCGGTCCACTCCTGTGGCGAGTGTGAAATTCCGTTCCGAGACGGGGCAAACAACATTCCCACGTCGGTCACCGACGCAAGTTGCATGGTGTCGTGACCGCCACCGGAAGGCAGCTCCATCGTTTCGATCCCGGTTCGCTCTCCGGCGGCCAGGAGAGTCTCCCGGCAACGATCGTGCATCCAGACCGGATCCACGGTCCGATAGCCCGTTGCACGCTTTCGAAATTAGCTCCGACCTATCGCGGTGTGGTCACTAGCGTCTAAAATAGTCACTTTAACTAGACTAGAAGCCGGATCAAAGGTATGTCTACTACCAGATCCGACACCAGTGAAGACTCGGCCACGTCTCATAAGACTGCTGTTCGTGAGTTCCTCCGCACCCATGGAGAGGTCGCTTCGAAGGACCAGCTCCGCGCTGGCACCGAGGTGCCAGCGTGGTATATCGATCAGATTGCTTCCTAAGACCCCTTCTACACCTCGCTCAACTACAACTCCGAGTACATCGCTAGCAAGCACGTCGTTGGTCACCAATCTACCCACGACGGCTTCTGGCGACCTGAGGTGGATGACGGCATCGCCGTCTTCCACCGCAAGGAGTCCACCAAAGCCACCCTCAAACACCTTGCATTCAACCGTCCCTCCGGACTTACCGCCGCTGAAGCGAAAGATCGACTCGATAGACCCTGTTATCGTGCGCTCGCTGTCCTTGCCGATGACCAGGAAGTTCACGCGACCAAAGT
>LFCJ01004102.1_pt1 | contig 10681 bp, 11 predicted proteins | sample 643141 | NCBI WGS metagenome assembly LFCJ01 (sample SAMN03766243, study PRJNA286221) | soda lake metagenome | biome: soda lake; feature: Kulunda steppe; material: water; isolation source: sample B1-Br-g2 brine of Lake Bitter-1 | place: Russia: Kulunda steppe | collected 2010-07 | reverse complement strand
GGCGTGCGTCCGCGGACGGCCCTGGCCGAGGCGGCCGGCATCGAGCTCGGGGAGACGGGCGCGATCGCCGCCGACGCCTACCGCGAGACGAGCGAGCCGGACGTCTACGCGGCGGGTGACTGTGCGGAGGCCGAACACGTCGTCACCGGCGACCCGACGTACGTCCCGCTGGCGTTGACGGCCAACCGTCACGGACGGGCGATCGGGGCGACGGTCGCCGGCACCCCGACGGAGGCGGGAGCGATCGCCGGGACGGCCGCGGTCAAAGCCTTCGACGTCGAGGCGGCCCGGACGGGGATCACGGACCACGACGCCGCCCGAGAGGCCGGCTTCGAGCCGGTCACGGAGACGATCGACGCGAAATCGCGGGCCGGCTACTACCCCGAGGGCGGGACGGTCCGGGTGACCCTCACCGCCGACCGCGGATCGGGACGCGTGCTCGGGGGCGACCTCGTCTCCGAGTACGGCGAGGGTGCCGTCCACCGGAGCCACGCGCTCGTCGGGGCGGTGACCGAAGGGGTGACCGTCGGCGAGCTCTCGAACTACGACCTCGCCTACGCGCCCCCGTTCAACACGACCTGGGACCCCGTGTTGACGGCCGCGAAGGTGCTCGAGGGACGGCTCTGAGGCGATAGGCGGCTCGACGGTTGGGGGGAGCGGCCCGACGGCACCCGAACGGGCCGGACCCGGATCCGTGACGTATCGGCGCCGGCAACCGAGGACGGTCGCGGCGTCGGTCAGTCGAACCGCGTTCGCAGCTCCCGGCGGAGGTCGGCGACGATCCGCCGTTCGGCCCGGCTCATCGCCCGGATCGCCTCGTCGGTGTACTCGATCCGGGCGGCCGGGAGCTGTGGGAGGAACGGGCCGTCGACCACCTCGTTCGGATCGAGCCGGACCTCGAAGACGAACAGCTCGCGGTGGCTCCGGAGCGGTCCGGTGAACGGAAACCCCTCCTCGACCAGCCGGCCGGCCGCGTCCCGATCGAGGGCGGCTTCGGCCGCCGCCCAGAACTCGTCTTCCGGGCGTTCGACGATCGGCGCGATCCCCTCCCCGAGTCGCGCCAGCCGGTCGAGGACGTCGTCGGCCACCGTCGCTCGCTGGTCCGGGGTGATCGTCGGCCCCAGCGCGTCCAGGTAGCCGTCGACCGCGAGCAGCTCGTCGGCGACGGCGTCGACGGACTCGCCGCGCTCGACGGCGCCGAGGAGGATCCGCAGCTGTTCGAGCGACCGCTCGCGGTAGTCGGCGACCTCGGGCTCGACGAGCAGTCGCTCCAGCGCGGGTGCGTTCTCCCGGAGCCGATCGAGCAGGAAGCCGCCGGCACCGAGGCCGGTCCCCCGGAGCGCCCGCTCGACGCTGAACTCCTCGCGGACAGCCGTGGCCGTCTCGTCGACGAACCGCTCGACCCCTGCCTCGGCCGCACGCCGGCTCATGGGAAGCAGTTGCGGGGGGATCGATAAAATGGCTGGTGCCTACGAGCGGTGGCGACGGCCACCGTGGAACGGGCCACGGGCGTGTCCCGGCGCATATCCACGCCAGGCCGACCCGCACCCTCGACCATGCCTAAGCCGACCCGCACCCTCGACCATCGCTCACGCTCGATTGGCGTCCGTTCCGATCGAAGCCGTAGTTAATGATAGACGTTTATGTATACTCCCCAGGTAGTTCTGTGTTGCAGACGATCCAGTAGTTGAAGAAAATACCGCCTGTCGGCTCGGAAGTTTGTTACAGGAGTGAGGGTGAACGAGAGAGCCACGACACAGCTCGAAAATTACGTGTAATATACACGTCCCTGATACTATCTGTCCGATTGGATGATTCGAGTCGATCCACCAGCGGCCGACCGTCACTCAGGGCTCGCTCAGAGGATCGGATCGCTCTCGCCGTAGACCGCGGCGACGACGGCCGCGGCGTGGACGCCGCGCTCGGCGGCCGCCGCCTCGATCCGGACGCCGACCTCGCCGGGTTCCCACTCGCGGAGGTCGGCTCCGGCGGACAGCCCCTCCCGGAGCCGGCGTTCGACGGCGTCGGGGTCGTCCCCGGTCGCCTCGTAGACGATCCCCGGGCCCCCGTCGGCGGAGCGAACCCAGCCCAACCCCGCCACGACCCTCCCGGGGCCGGTCGTGGTCGCCTCGGCTTCGACGACCGTCAGGCGGTTGCCGGTCGGACCGAGCTCCGGTGCGGTGTCGACGACCTCGACGGCGGCGGTTGCGGGGATCACAGAGGAGATAGTCGAGAGGTTGTACTCGGAGATGCCGGCATCGGCGAGTGCGCCGTCGTACGCCGAGAGCGCCGTCGGTCCCGACGCCGAACCGCGGACGATGCGGATCGCGGTCATTCGTGCCCGTCGGCGCCGGCCCGGCGTGTCGAGTTCGGGTCGGTCACGAGCCCCAGAAGTTCTCCCGGCTCCCGAGACGTTCCCGCGAGACCCGACCCTCGTCGGCGTCTTCGTCCCCCTCGTCTTCGTCCCCCTCGTCTTCGTCCATCGGGAGGCGCTCTACCTCCTCTGCCCGCGCGTGGTTGCTGTAGACGCGTGTGATCTCCACCCGGACGCGTGCTTTCGGGAGGACGCCGTCGACCATCACGATGAAGCCGTCCTCGGTGCGCCCGACTCCGGCGCCGCTCTCGTGCATGTCGACGACGTCGACGACGACCTCCTCGCCGCGTTTGACCGGCTGGGTTTTGAGGTCCTCTATCGGCTGGTTGTAGTGGTTACACCACTCTTTGCCCCCCCGGTCACCGTAGTGTCGACACCCCATGCCGGCGATCCGCTCCGAGAAGCTCGGGCACTCGTCCGCGAGTGGGCACTCTGGCATGTCGGACACTACCCACGGAGCCGTTAAACCGCTTGCGTCTCCCCGACGCCCACGGTCGCGACCGTCGCCCCCTCTCGACGCCCCGCCGCCGTGGAAACCCGTCCGCCGTGGTCGGGCGTTTCGAAAACGTTTACCACCGCGCCGCCCCACCGTCGGACGATGAAAGTTCTCGTAACGGTCAAAGAGGTCGCGACCGTCGACGACGAGTTCGAGATCGACGGCGTCCGGATCGACGACCGGTTTCTCGGCGCCGATCTCAACGAGTGGGACGACTACGCGATCGAGGAGGCCGTCCAGCTCGGGGAAGCCGGCATCGCAGACGAGGTGGTCACGGTGACGATCGGCCCCGAGGACGCCGAGCAGACGATCCGCCAGGGGCTCGCGAAGGGCGCCGACCGGGCGATCCGGATCTGGGACGACACGCTGGCGGAGGCCGACCTGCTCGACGTCGAGGCGAAAACCGAGATCCTCTCGGCCGTCGTCGCCGAGGAGGAGCCCGACCTCGTGTTGACTGGCGTGCAGGCCGACGACGACGGCTTCGGGGCCACGGGCGTCGCGCTCGCGGAGTCGATCGACTACGGCTGGGCCGCCGTCGTCAACGAGCTCGACCTCGACGCGGAGGCGGAGGTCGCGAGCGTCCACCGCGAGCTCGAAGGCGGCGTAGAGGAGCTCGTCGAGGTCGATATGCCCGCGGTGTTGACTATCCAGACCGGCATCAACGAGCCCCGGTATGCGAGCCTTCGGGGGATCCGCCAGGCCCAGCGCAAGGAGCTCGCTCACCACACACTCGAGGAGCTCGGGCTCGACGAGTCGGCCGTCGAGGGTGACCTGCGACTGACCTCGATGTACGAGCCCGAGAGCGAAAGCGAGGCGACGGTCTTCGAGGGGAGCCCCGAGGAGACCGCCGGGCAGCTTGCCGAACTGCTCCGCGAGGAGGGGGTGGCCCCATGAGCGACGTCCTGGTCGTCGCGGAGGGACGGAACGGCGAGCTACGCGAGGTCAGCTTCGAGCTGTTGACCGCCGGTCGGGAGCTGGCCGACGCCGCGGGGGGGGAGCTCCACGTGGCGGTCGTAACCGGGCCCGTCGCGGACCACGCCGCCGAGTTGAACCGCGAGGGCGTCGACGCCATCCACACCGTCGACGCCGGCGAGGAGTTCAACCACGACGTCTACGTCCAGGCTATCGAGGGGCTGTACGACGCCGTAGAGCCCGGCTACGTGCTCGCGCCCAACAGCGTCAACGGGCTCGACTACGCCCCGGCCGTGGCGACCGGGCTCGACCTGGCGCTCGTGACCGACGTCGTCGACCTCGAGCTCGGGGACGCGCTCGTCGCCACCCGCGAGATGTACGGCGGCAAAGTCGAGACGACCGTCGAGGCCCCGGTCGACCACACCCTCGTGACGATCCGTGGCGGGGAGTGGCCCCCGGCGGAGGGCGAGGGGTCGGCGACGATCGCGGCCGCCGACGTCGAGATCGACGAGGGAGCGATCACCTCGACGGTCACCGGCTACGAGGAGGTCGCCGGCGGCGACGTCGACATCGCCGACGCCGAGGTGCTCGTCAGCGTCGGCCGCGGCATCGAGGACGAGGACAACCTCGAGTTGATCTTCGAGCTGGCCGAGGCGATGGGCGCGACGGTCTCCTCCTCGCGGCCGATCGTCGACAACGGCTGGCTCCCGCCGAACCGCCAGGTCGGCCAGTCCGGGAAGGTCGTCACCCCCGAGGTGTACATCGCAGTCGGCATCTCCGGGGCCGTCCAACACGTCGCGGGGATGAAAGGCGCCGAGAACATCGTCGCGATCAACACGGATCCGAACGCACCGATCATGGACATCGCCGACTACGCGATCTACGACGACCTCTTCGACGTCGTGCCGGCGCTGACCGCTGAGTTCGGCGGCTAGCGGCTCCGGCGGACCGCACCACCGGGCTCGACGGGTCGACCGACCGGCCGCGTTCGGACGGCCCCGGGCGGCTACGTCCCGGCGGCAGTGGGTGGCGTCACCGCCTCCGACCCGATCGACGTCTCTCACGGGCGTTCGAGACGGTATGCGCGGGACAGGATTCGAACCTGCGGACTCCTATGAGACAGCGTCCTAAGCGCTGCGCCGTTGACCGCTTGGCTACCCGCGCTCGACACACGATTCCGCCGAATCGGCAAAGAAGCTGTCGGTCCGGCCGGTCAGTCGTGTGTGACCGGCACCTCGGGAGACCACTCGAGGGGGACGACGAAGGTCACGTGCTCGTCGCCACGCAGCTGGTGGAGCTCGCCGGCCTGCTCGGCGAGGGAGCGATCGCGGTAGGGCATCTCGAGCCCGCATCCGGTACAGACGAGTTTGCAGGTTGGTTCGTTCATCGGGGAAACGCCGAACGTTCGGCGGTTTGGCGTCGCTGCTCTTTGGAGTAGGGCGATGATTAGTAGTCGCGACCTATCCGCTCGGGGGCCGTACGGTCCGGTACCGTGAGAAAGCGTGTCGAACCGTTATCGCGGGTATTCATCCGTTGTCGGGAGTGTCACGGCTCGCGTCCGACCGTCGGCCGATCCCAGGGTATATTCTGCCTGACGGCGTATATGCCGGGCATGCACCGCGCCAGAGACCGGATCGAACACGAGCGATGGATCGTCGAACTCGAGCGGGTGGCAGACCGCCTCGGGCTCTCGACGGAGGCCCGCTCGTGTGCGCTCGATCTCTTCCTCACGGACGTCCCGGAGGCCGACCGATCGAAGCCGGCGGCCCTCGCCGCCAGCGTCTACGCCGGCTCGCTCGTCGCCAGCGACGGCCGTACGCAGGTCGCCGTGGCCGAGGCGGCGGACGTCTCGCGGCTGTCGATCCAGGGACAGTGGAAACGACGCCTCGAGACGGCGGGTCTCGAGACGCCCGACTGGTAGACCGGGGGCCGAAAACGGACCGTCCGGAACGACGTGAGTCGTCGGCTGCCTGAGAGACGAGTTCGGTCGCGGCCGGGCACGAAGCCAGCGGTCGATCAGCGCTCGGCGGACCGACCCGCCGCCCGCCCTTCCCGTTCTGAGACGAGGTTGCCGTGTTCGTCGATCTCACCGCGGACGATCCGGGTGCTGGAGACGATCTCCCCGTCCTCCGCCCGGAGGTGGGGGACGACGACGAGCTCGAGGGGGTCGTGGCCCCGCTCGCGTCTGAGCTCGTTGATCCGCTTGCCACCCTCGACGGTCTCCGGGGAGACGACGAGGTACTGGAAATCGCGCTCGGTCGCGATCCCCGTCGGCTCGGTGAGCGTTCGGATCTCGAACTTCCGGTCGTGGTCGGCGGCGATCGACTCGAGTTCGGCCTCGAGGTCGCGGGCGCGCTCCTCGAAGGGTCTGACGTACCGGTCGACGTGGCGGGTCGCCGGCGCGAGCTCGTCGCCGGTCAGGCCGACGGTCACGTCACCGAGCTCGAAGGCGCGCTCGAACAGCCGGCGGTGTCCGTCGTGGACGGGATCGAACGTCCCACCGATCGCGACGTCCATACCCTCCACAGTGTGGCAAGGGTTATTAAACGGTCGACTCGGCGACGGGGCGAGCACCGCGTCTCAGTCACGGGAGTTTCGACGATCGTCTACTTCCCCTTTCGAATCGTTTTTTATACCGCGGCCTATGGACGCCGGTATGGGACTCGACGAGGACGCACTGGAGTATCACCGGGCGGATCCACCCGGCAAGATCGAGATATCGACGACGAAGCCGACGAACACCCAGCGGGACCTCTCGCTCGCGTACTCCCCGGGGGTCGCCGCCCCGTGTGTGGAGATCTACGAGGACGAGTCGGACGTCTACAGCTACACGGCGAAGGGGAACCTCGTCGGGGTGGTCTCGAACGGCTCGGCGGTGCTCGGGCTCGGGGACATCGGGGCGACCGCCTCGAAACCCGTCATGGAGGGGAAAGGCGTCCTGTTCAAGCGGTTTGCGGACATCGACGTCTTCGACGTCGAGCTCGACGAGGCCGACCCCGATCGGCTCGTCGAGGCGGTGAACATGATGGAGCCGACGTTCGGCGGGATCAATCTCGAGGACATCAAGGCCCCCGAGTGTTTCGTCGTCGAGGAACGCCTGCGCGAGGAGATGTCGATCCCCGTCTTCCACGACGACCAACACGGCACCGCGATCATCTCCGGAGCCGCGTTGCTCAACGCCGTCGACATCGCCGGGAAGTCGATCGAGGAGATCGAGATCGTCTTCTCCGGGGCCGGTGCGAGCGCGATCGCGACCGCCCGGTTTTACGTCTCCCTCGGCGCCCGCAGGGAGAACATCACGATGTGTGACTCGACGGGGATCATCACCGAGCGCCGTGCCCCGGAGGTCAACGAGTACAAACGGGAGTTCGCCAGGGAGCTCCCCGAGGGCGACCTCGCGGACGCCATGGCGGGGGCGGACGTGCTCGTCGGCCTCTCGGCCGCCGGCATCGTCTCCGAGGAGATGGTCGCCTCGATGGCCGCCGACCCGATCATCTTCGCGATGGCCAACCCCGACCCGGAGATCGGCTACGAGGAGGCGAAAGCCGCCCGCGAGGACACGGTGATCATGGCCACCGGCCGTTCGGATTACCCGAACCAGGTCAACAACGTCCTCGGCTTCCCGTTTATTTTCCGTGGGGCCCTCGACGTCCGGGCGACCGAGATAAACGAGGCGATGAAAGTCGCCTGCGCCGAGGCGCTCGCCGACCTCGCCCGCGAGGACGTCCCCGACGCCGTACTCAAAGCCTACGGCGACCAGCCCCTCCAGTTCGGTTCCGAGTACATCCTGCCGAAGCCGGTCGACCCCCGGGTGTTGTTCCAGGTCGCGCCGGCGGTCGCCCGGGCGGCGATCGACAGCGGCGCCGCCCGCCACGAGATCGACCTGGATGCCTACCGTGAGCGTCTCGAGGCCCGCCTCGGGAAGTCCCGGGAGCTGATGCGGGTCGTGCTCAACAAGGCGATGAGCGACCCGAAACGGGTCGCACTCGCTGAGGGCGACGACGAGAAGATGATCCGGGCGGCCTACCAGCTCGCCGAACAGGGACTCGCCGAGCCGGTGCTCGTCGGCGACGCGGCCGAGATCGACCGGACGACGGCCAGACTCGGCCTCGAGTTCGAGCCGGAGGTCGCCGACCCCGCCGCGGGCGACCACGAGGAGTACGCCGAACGCCTCCACGAGCTTCGCAAGCGAAACGGGATCACCCGGAGCGAGGCCAAAGAGCTCGTCCGGCGGGACGCGAACTACTTCGCCTCGGTGATGGTCGAACGCGGCGACGCCGACGCGATGTTGACCGGGCTGACCCACCACTACCCCTCGGCACTGCGCCCGCCCCTCGAGGTGATCGGCACCGCCGACGACGTCGAGTACGCCGCCGGAGTCTACGCGTTGACCTTCCAGAGCCGGGTCATCTTCGTCGCGGACGCGACGGTCAACCAGGACCCCGACGAGGAGGTGCTCGCGGAGGTGACCGCCCAGACCGCGAAGCTCGCTCGCCGGTTCAACGTCGAGCCGCGGGCGGCGTTGCTCTCGTACTCGAACTTCGGCAGCGTCGACAACGAGGGGACCCGCAAACCCCGGAAGGCCGCCGAGAGCCTCAGGGCGGACCCGGAGATCGACTTCCCCGTCGACGGGGAAATGCAAGCCGACACCGCGGTCGTCGAGGAGATCCTCCAGGGCACCTACGAGTTCTCGGAGCTCGAAAAGCCCGCGAACGTGCTCGTCTTCCCGAACCTCGAGGCGGGCAACATCGCCTACAAGCTGCTCCAGCGCCTCGGCGGAGCGGACGCGATCGGCCCGATGCTCGTCGGGATGGACGAGCCCGTCCACGTCCTCCAGCGTGGCGACGAGGTCAAAGACATCGTCAACCTCGCCGGCGTGGCGGTCGTCGACGCCCAGGAAAAGTAAAGGGCTGCATTCAAGTACGCGCCCGGACTGTAGCCGGGTATGAACGATCAGGGAGGCTCGACCCGGAAACGGACGGGCGGACGACTCAAACACTTCCGGAACCGCCGCAAGTACGAACTCGGCCGCGAGGCCGCCGAAACACAGGTCGGCGAGCCCCGCTTCCGGAAGATCGAGGTCCGTGGCACCAGTCGGAAGGTCCGTGCGCTCGCGACGAACGTCGCGAACGTCAGCGTCGACGGCGAGACCGTCGAGACGACGATCGAGGACGTCGTCGAGAACGACGCCAACCCAAACTACGTCCGACGGAACATCGTCACCAAAGGCGCGGTGATCGAGACCGGCGAGGGGCTCGCCCGCGTCACCTCCCGGCCCGGCCAGACCGGCCAGGTCAACGCCGTCGCCATCGAGTGACGCGCGGTCGCGATTCGAGACGCGACGTGTCACCGCGAGGGTGTCGATCGGACCTCCGGTCGCCTCCGTGACGATCGCCGGAACGTCGGTCCACGTCGAGTTCCGGAGGCCACGAGGGGTTCCCGGTTACTGCCGGCCGTCGCGTCGAAGCCGGTGGTGGAAACCCTCGTCACACCGGAAGGAACTCTCCCGCCGAGAAACCGAGGCACAGCCGACACTCCGAGGGTTTCGGCCACACGTCAGTAGAGCAACGCGTCGTCGTTTTCGACCATGTACAGGGTCCGTGCGGCGACGTTGACCGCGTGGTCGCCGACCCGTTCGAGGTCACGGATCACGAGCAGCGTCCGCGTGACCTCATCGAGGATCGCGTCCTCGGCCATCTCGCGGGCGAGCAGGTCGCGGATGATCGCCGTGCTCGCGTCCTCACAGAGTTCGTCGAGGTGGTCGTCCATCGCCGCGACCTCGTGGCTCGCCTCGACGTCGTCTCTCGCGTAGGCGTTCATCGCCACCTCGAGGCTCTCGAGGGCGTGATCGCCGATGGCGCCGAGGTCGACGTTCGGGTAGGCCTCGTACCCCGCCTCCGTGGTGTACCGCCCGAGGTTCGCCGCCAGATCGCCCACCCGTTCGAGGTCGGTGACGATCTTGAACGAGGAGGCGATAAACCGCAGGTCGCCGGCGACCGGCTGCTGGAGGGCGAACAGCTCGATGCACTCGCCCTCGAGTTCGAAGTAGCGGCGGTTTATCTCGCTGTCGCCCTCGATGACCCGCTCGGCCCGACGGACGTTCCCCGACTCCAGGGCCTCGAGTGCGGCCCGGAGGCGGCCGTAAGCCACGTCGCTCATCGCGAGGACGTCCGCCCTGAGTCCCTCCAGCTGTTGCTGGTAAGCCGTCCGGGCCACGGTCAGCCGAACTTCCCCGTGATGTAGTCTTCGACGCGGGGATCCTCGGGGTTCTCGAAGATCTTCGCCGTGTCGTCGTACTCCGCGAGTTCGCCGCCGGTGAGCAACACGATCGTCTTATCGGAGATCCGGGCAGCCTGTTGCATGTTGTGGGTGACGATGACGACCGTGTACTCCTCGACGAGCTCGTCGATGAGCTCCTCGATCTTCGAGGCCGCGACGGGGTCGAGCGCCGACGTCGGCTCGTCCATCAGGATCACCTCGGGGTCCGGCGCGATCGCCCGGGCGATACAGAGACGCTGTTGTTGGCCCCCCGAGAGCTCCAGTCCCGACTCGTCGAGCTGGTCGTTCACCTCGTCCCACAGCGCCGCCCCCCTGAGGGCCCGTTCGACCTCGGCGTCGAGGTCGACCGCGTCGGCTTTCCCCTGTACGCGCAGTCCGTAGGCGACGTTCTCCCTGATGCTCTTTGGGAACGGGTTCGGCGCCTGGAACACCTGGCCGATCGTCCGGCGGAGGGCGACGGGGTCGACGTCCTCATCGTAGACGTTCTTCCCTCTGAAGTACAGCTCCCCCTCGACCTCACAGACGTCGATCCGGTCGTTCATCCGGTTTATCGACCGCAGGAGCGTCGACTTCCCACAGCCGGAGGGGCCGATGATCGCCGTCACCTTGTTCTCCGGGAT
>LFCJ01004099.1_pt1 | contig 10682 bp, 5 predicted proteins | sample 643141 | NCBI WGS metagenome assembly LFCJ01 (sample SAMN03766243, study PRJNA286221) | soda lake metagenome | biome: soda lake; feature: Kulunda steppe; material: water; isolation source: sample B1-Br-g2 brine of Lake Bitter-1 | place: Russia: Kulunda steppe | collected 2010-07 | reverse complement strand
CGTGCGTTCTATTTTTGTTACTCTCTTCGTTCGAACCGCTGCTGACTGCACTCGAGGCATGACAGCGGGAGGTTCCACCCGATGAATCGGCGGCGGGGTGGTGTCATCTGTATTGTCATTTTTCTCGGAGTCTTGCTTAGTTTCGGTATCAGTGTCACCCCCGCGGGCGCACTCGGTGACGCGAGTGGGGCCGGCAACGCTACCGACCAACCGAACGCGACAGCCCCAATTGACAGCGAACTTGTCGACGCGGCAGATACCGGTGGGCAGCCGACCGAAGTTATCGTTCGTCTCAAAGAACATTCGGGAGACGACCTGCAGGCGATGGCTGCCGAGGATCGGGCCGAGTCGATGCAAGCTCACGCTGCCACACACCAGTCGGCGTTCGAGCGGTTTGCCGACGGCAACCCACATGTCGAAATCGACCGCCAGTTCTGGTTGGCCAACGCGATGGTCGTGACCGTCGACACGGAGCAGGTCCCACTCGAGCGAGTGGGGATGGTTGAGGGGGTGACACGGGTGCATGCGAATTACGAGGTAGAGATGTTACATGCAGCGGGGAGTGGCACCGCCACTACCACCGGTACTCCTCCGACCAGCACGCAACCGATTGCCTCGAGTCTCACCGAACCGGATCTGCTGGCATCGACTGCGGATGCCGGCACCGAGACCGAGACCGAGACGTACACCTACGGCCTCGAGCAAATCAGGGTTCCCGAAGCGTGGGGTGCGTTCGAAAACCGTGGCGATGGGGTGACGGTTGCGGTTCTCGACAGCGGTGTCGAGGGGGAGCACCCGGATATCGATATTGAGGCTGACCACTGGAACGATTTCGATGACGACCCGAGTGAGACGCCTATCGATTATGATCCCAACGGGCACGGGACCCACGTCAGTGGAACCATCGTCGGTGGCAACGCGAGCGGTGACGCCATCGGTGTCGCGCCGAATGCGACGCTCTATCACGGTGCCGTGCTAACTGACTGTGATGACGGGCCCTGCAGCGGCTCCTTTGAAAACGTCATCGACGGTATGCAGTGGGCCGTCGACAACGATGTTGACGTGTTGAGCCTGAGCCTCGGGATCGACGATTATGTACCGACCATGATCGAACCCGTTCGGAACGCACAGGACCACGGCACGGTCGTCGTCGCCTCGAGTGGGAACAGCGGCCCAGAGACAAGTTCCTCACCAGGAAACGTGTACGACGCGATTGCTGTTGGGGCGACTGACGAACAGGAGTCAATTGCGAATTTTTCAAGCGGTGAGGAGATCGAAACTGCCGAGGCGTGGGAGGGCGAGGAACCCGATGACTGGCCGGAGACGTACACGGTACCAACCGTTGTCGCACCTGGTGCCGCTGTCAACAGTGCCACCGTAGATGGGGAGTGGGAGAGACTCAGCGGGACGAGCATGGCTGCTCCCCACGTTTCTGGGGCGATTGCGTTAGCGCTCTCGAACAGCGACGACGGACTATCGCCGGACGAAGCGAAAACGCTCCTCGAGTCGACCGCCGTCGACGTAGACGAACCGGCAACACGGCAGGGTGAGGGCCGAATCGATGGCTATGACGCAATTAGAACGCTTTCTCTTGAGACTCTGCAACCGACGATTGCACCTGAGAGGGTGGCTGCTGGGGAGGATGTGGAACTCACAATTGAAACCGCCGCTCCGATTGAGGAATCATACTGGATCATTGAGGCCTACCATTGGGAAGTCGATAATGAGACAATTACGACGGCAGAGCCGACACTCGACTACCGATTTTCGGAACGTGGCACGACCGATGTAGTCGTCGAAATTGAGGACGGGAGTGGCACGAAAACGGCTCTCACTGGTGAAGTGGAGGTTGTGAGTCCTCCAACGGTAACTGACCTTCGTGCTGAGTCCGCCACCGAGGCCTACAGCCTGATCGGCCCACGTAACCCCGCGGCGATCACCGTCGGCTCTGACAACGTCTTCAACGGGACGACAACCGTGGCTATCGCCGACAGCGAGGGAACGACGGTATGGGAGCAGGACATCTCCGACCGGACTGGAAACGGCACCACCCATACCCTCGAGTGGAACGCCACGACCGAAGCCGGCGAACTCGTCGACAGCGGGAACTATACCGTGACGGCGACGGCAGCCGACGATAGTGGCGTCACCGACACCAAGTCGCGGTCGCTCACGGTTGATACCGACGAACCAACGGTCTCGGTCGCCGACATTGACGGGGCAACCCGCCACGATGATCGGTTCTACGTGAACGGAACGACGGACCTCGACTTCGAGATTAACGCGACCGACGGCCGACCCGCTGCCGGCTCCGTCGACAACGTTTCGCTATCAGTCTCCTCGCTTTCGACCAACTATCGCCTCCCCGTTGTCCCAACCCAAGATGGAGAGACGACGTGGACGGGACCACTCGAGTCCAGTCTGATCCCCGATGCGGGAGGGTATGCCCTCGAGTTCACCGTCACGGATCGGGCGCGAAACACGGCCACGGTCTCGAGCCAGCAACTCGAACTCGACACGACACCACCTCGCGTAAGCGCATCGGTGACCGACTTCGATCCGGACGCTCAAACGGCATCGGTTCGAGTGTGGGCGGACGAACCCCTCGATACCGATCCAACCGTTACGGTTGAGCGGCCAAATGGCACATCTGAGACCGTCTCTCTCACGTCGGTTGCCGGCGAAGACGAGACCTGGAATGGGACATTCGACGCAGCCGAATCCGAGCGTTATCGGTTGACTGCCGAAGCCGATGATCTGGCGGGTAATCGTGGCGTCGATACGAGTTCGGCGATGATTGAGCGGGTGAGTACGTCGGCGTCTGGCTCGGGCTCAGACACAGCCACACACTCGAGTCTCCAGACGACCGAAACAGCCAACGGGACGATCCTGCTTTACAACGAAGCCACGGAGACGTTCATCGAGTTCGAGACTGAAGCCGAGGCTAAAGTCGAGGACGCACTCGTCGTCACCGCTGAATCAAACGCCTCAGCACACGCCCTCGAGACCAACCGAACGGGTGTCGCATTCCTGACGACTGCCCTCGAAGACCAGCTGTCGGCGAACCTGACGAACGCGACGATCGGATTCGCCGTCGAGGAATACGAAGACGAGTTGCCGGCGGGACTCGAGGTAAACTCGAGCGTGTTGCAGTTGCAGCATTTCACCGATGGCTCGTGGGACGAAAGCCACGGGCTGACAGTTGAGAACGTTTCCCACGAGCTACCAGATGGCTCGATTTCGGGTTCCTACTGGACGGCCTCCGTGTCTTCGTTTTCGACCTATGGGCTCACCGCCAGGGATGACGAGCCGCCGGTGCTGACGAACAGTACGCCTGCGGACGGTGAGACGCTCGATGCGGGGACGGACAACGTGACGATCGAACTCGCCTATGAGGACGCTCACACGGGGGTCGATCTCTCGAGTATCGAACTCACAGTTGACGGGACGGATGTCACCGACAGCAGCCGGACTCAGATCACCTCGAGTAGGGCCGTTCACGAGAACTACACGATCGAAGACGGTGAGTCGTATACGGTTGGGTTGGTTATTGCCGATACGGCTGGGAACGAAGCGGTGTATGAGCGGACGTTTTCGGTTGCGAGTGGGAGTAGCGGCGGTGGTGGCGGAGGCGGCGGAAGCAGTGGCGGCGGTGGCGGAGGTGGCGGAGGTGGCGGTGGCGAAGCTGACCTCTTTAGCACCTGGCAAACCGGCCTCACCCCGACTGCCGTCTCGACCGGCGAACCGGTCACGATCAAAGCGCAGATTCGGAACACCGGGGACGCAGCAGCAAACGAACAGTTCACAATCAGCGCCAACGACGAACCGATTTTCCAGAAACGAGAACGGCTCACCTCCGGCACCGACCGAACCTTTGAACTCGAGCACACGTTCACCCATCCCGGCGAGTACGAGGTTACGATCGAATCGGAGACACTTGGGACGCGGTCGATCGGAACCGTAACCGTCACCGGTGAGCCGATTGGGGATGCGACAGAGGAAGATGGCCTTGCGGGTGATGGTGCCGGTGACGGTGGCGAGGACAACGCCACCGACTCCCACCCCGACGCGGCCGCAGAAGACACCCTTCCCGGATTTGGTATTGGCCTTGCGCTGCTGTCTATTGTGCTAGCTGTGGCGATTGGCCGGGGCAGGCGCTAATTACGCTCTGCGCTATTGCCGTGTGAGCACTCGCCGCGCTGATCGCCGTGTCGAACAGTTTTTGTGCCGAATCTTCCAACCGGTCACATGGAGAAACTCCGCGCGTCGATGCACGATGCACCGATCATCGACAAAGACGGCTATCAGTACCTCGTCCACCCGATCAGCAACGGCGTTCCGATGCTTGACCCGGCCCTGTTACGCGAAGTCGTCGTCGAAGTAATGCAGAAAGCGGACCTCGAGGTGGACAAAATCGTCGCCCCCGAGGCGATGGGGATCCATCTCGCAACTGCCCTCTCATTGCAGACGGATATTCCACTCGTCGTGATCCGAAAGCGTCCGTACGGACTCGAGGGAGAGGTTGCGTTGCACAAGACGACCGGCTACTCCTCCTCGGAGATGTATATCAACGATATCGAAGCCGGTGACCGGGTCGTCATTGTCGATGATTTGCTTTCGACCGGTGGAACGCTAGCAGCTATCTGTGATTCGCTGGACGAAATAGGCGCCGAAATAGCCGATATTATGGTCGTGATGCGAAAGGTGGGGCCTTCAGCGCTGGATGAGACTGAGTATGAGGCAACGAGTCTCATCGATATTACGGTCGAAGATAACGAAGTGACGGTTCACTGATTGTCAGCGGGTCAGGGGGCCCGTTGACCTCGCTTTTATACTGTTAGAACCGATCCGTTAGGATTCTGCCTGTTCTATCCACGCTTCGACACGCTCTTCTGAGACCTCTGCAACCTCTGCGACATGTTCGGTATCTGACTGCATCAGCGCCTCAATCGAATCGATTCCCTCTGCCTCGAGTCGTTCCCGAAACGTTTCGCCGAGTCCGTCGATGAGTTCGAGTGATGGGTGGGTTTCCGTCTCCGTCTCGGCCTCACTTTCGGCTCCCATCTCACCCGATCCAGCCTCGATTTCTATCTCTTGGATCTCTCGTTGAATCTCCTCGGCTTCTGCTTCGAGTTGGTCTTTTATTCGCTCGACCTGTTCAGTTTGGGCTTCGAGAAGCGTTTCGGTGCGCTCGGCTTGCTGTTCGAACTGGGCCTCAAGTTCCTCCTGAATCGCCCCCGTTCGCTCGAGTTGTTCTTGGAGTTGCTCGTTGAATTCTTCGAAACTCAGGGTTGATTGGGATTCGATCGCCTTGTTGGATTCGATGAGTTCCTCGACTCCTTCCTCTATGGCGTCAACGTACTCCGCTGAGAGGTCGTCGAATCCCTCGACGCTTCGGTCGAGGCCGCGTTCCATCGTGTCGAACAGTTGGGCGTGGCTCTCTTTGAGTTGGCTGAATGCCTCATCAATCGAACGCTGTTGTTCTCTGATATCCGCACCGCCACTCATCGCGCTAGAGCTACTCAACAGCGTGTGGGTCATCGCGTGGCTTATCTCGAGGCTTTGTCGCCCGAATGCCTCCTGCATTGTGAGCATCGACTGGGCCATGCGGTCGGTGTTTCGCTGGAACGAAAGCCCCTGTTTGATCGTCTGTTGTCCCTGTTTGATCGCCGTCCGCTGGAGGTCGAACATCGCGCTGACTGGTGATTCTGATTGGCTCATTAGTAGCGTGCAGTGCTATGGGTAGTACGTACCTAAGTGACGGCCTTGCAAACCAAGAGAAACCATTTGAAGGGGCCAAATGGTGACTGGCGGTCTGGGCCAACTGATGGGTGACACGTTGGCCCCTGTGACGGCGTCTGTTTTGACCGGCTGGTTCAGGTCAAAAGTCTTATATTCTTCTCCCATCTTCCCTCTGTACCAACTGGTCGGTCGGGCCAGCGGCGGCGTATGGTCCTGTGTTGGGCATCGTCCGCTTTTTTACGGTGAGAGACATATTTGATATTCGTCGTGATTTTTAGCCAAAGACTATAAGTCCGTTCTGCTACTTCATCAGGTATGAATAGTGGTGATAGAAAGACTGTCACAGATGGCGGTCAGAAACAGAGCCGATCGATTTTACCGGGATTCATTAGTCAAAGTTTCCTGAGAAAATTCGTCGCGACGTTGCTGGTCGTCCTGTTAGTTATTGGGGGCATGAGTATGTTTGTGTACGCACAGACCTCAACGCAGATTCAGGAGGACGTTGAGGCGGAGTACACTGGTACAGCAGAGCGCAATGCCGGTGACATTGTCGACTGGCAGAGCGAACGTTCCTCTAACGTCGGTATCCTTTCGGAATCGCCGGCACTAGAGGACCCTGAGGACGAGGAGATTAACGTAATTCTTGAAAACGAACGGGATCGGCTACCGGACGACGTACGAGCAGTCCATTATGTCAACCTTGACGATCAACAGATTGTTGCGAGCAGCACGCCGGCCCGACCGGGAACGCAACTCAACATCGTCGAGGCACCGTGGGCCTACGAGGACCTTGAGTTGGATGATGACGATGTCTTCGTTTCGGATGTCGAGGAGATTCAGGGAGCACCAACGGTTTCCTATGTCAGCCCAGTTGACGGGCCTGACGGTAACTTCGCCCTCGTGCTTACCTCTAACTTGGATAACGTGGTCGATGGGTTCGCCGAGCCAACTGAAGATACGTTTACGCAGGTTGTAAACCAGGATGGTTCCGTGGTCGCCGGTGACCTTGACCGAACCGACGACACCCTTGACTCGAACGTCGGGACGTTCCTCGACTACACTGACGACATTCCAAACTCGGTTGTGATTCAGGATGGATTCGCCGGCAACACCGGCTTCCTTGACTCCACTGAAGTGGTCGGTCTCGATCAGGATTACGTGACGGCATATGCCCCAGTGGCCGCCGGTGATGATGTCGAATTGGTCGTCGCCGTTCACGTTCCAACCGAACAGGCATTCGCACTTCAGTCGGCGATTACGACGAGTATGCTCGGACTGCTTGCAGCGACGTTTATCGGTCTCGGCTTCATGGCCGTCACGTTCGGTCGTGGGACGGTCCGGTCGATCAACCACCTGAGTACGAAAGCACAGGCCCTCGAGCAGGGCAACCTCGATGAAGAAATCGAGGTGACGCGGGCTGACGAAATCGGGAACCTTGGTCGGGCGTTCTCGAGTATGCGGGATACGATCCGTGAAGTGATCGAAGAGGCAGAAACGGCTCGGCAGGAGGCCGAGGTGGCTCGAGAGGAGGCCGAGCGGATCAACGAGCACCTGGTAACCAAAGCAGCGGAATACGAGACGGTCATGCAGGAAGCTGCGGAGGGCAACTTACAACGGCGCATGGAGCCGGAAAGTGAGAGCGAGGCGATGACCTCGATTGCCGAGGAGTTCAACGAGATGCTCGCCGAAATCGAGCAGACTGTCACCGAACTGAAGTCGTTCTCGACGGAGGTGGCTGTCGCCAGTGAAGAGGTGACTGCTTCAAGTGAAGAGGTCCGGGGAGCAAGCGAGCAGGTGACCGAATCGGTTCAAGAGATTTCCGACGGGGCAGAGCGCCAGAACAACGCGCTCTTGAAGTCCAACGAGGAGATGACCGATCTGTCGGCAACGGTTAGCGAGATTGCTGAAACCTCGAGTCAGGTCGCGATGATTGCAGAGCGAACGGCCCGCACGGGCCGTGAGGGGCGGTCGGCCGCTCAAGAGGCAATCGACGGCATGAACGAGATCGAAGACGAGAGCCAGGAAACCGTCGAGGCAATGGAGCGCCTGCAGGCCGAGATGCAACAGATCGACGAGTTGCTTGAGTTCATTACGGAGATTGCGACCCAGACGAACATGCTGGCACTGAACGCCAACATTGAGGCCTCCCGAAGTGTGAGCGAGGGCGAAAGTGAAGGGTTCGGTGTTGTCGCATCCGAGATCAAGGACCTTGCATCCGAGACGAAAGATGCCGCCCAAGACATCGAAAAACGTCTTGAAGGGATCAAGGCCGAAACCGACCGGGCTGCAGAAGAGGTCCAGACGACGCAGGCACAGATTTCGAGCCAGACCGAGTCGGTGGCGGAGGCAGCAGACGCACTGGAGGACGTAGCCGAGTACGCCCAAGAGACGAACAAGGGTGTCCAGCAGATCGATACGGCGACGGGACAGCAAAAATCGACGACTGAAGACGTTGTCCAGATGCTCGAGGAGACGGCGACGATCAGTGAGGAGACGACAGTTGAGGCAGAAAACGTCGCCGCTGCTGCCGAAGAACAGACGACGGCACTGACGGAGATGTCGGATTCGGCGAGCGATCTGTCGACGCGAGCGTCCCGACTTTCGGAGGCGCTTGACCGGTTCGACACCGACGCTGAAGCTGACGCGATTGCTGCCAGTGATGGGCTCAAAGAGTTGGCTGCGGATGTTGAGGCAGAGGCAGGTGCAGGTACAGGTACAGAGGCAGATGTGAACACAGCGGTCGATGAAACAGAGACGAGCGCTGACGGCACCAACGTGGCCTACGACGAAGATGCGGCGACGGGTGAAGACACGGACAACGGCGAGGAAGTCAGTGCAAACGACTGGTTCGACACTGCAGGGACAGCGAGCATGGGAGTAAACCCAGAAGAGGAGGACTGATCGAGATGTACAAAACATCAATCTCACGACGCAGCGCACTGAAACTACTCGGCGCCACAAGCGCAGTTGGCCTTGCCGGCTGTCTCGGCGACGACACCAATGGAGAGGGGGACACCGGTGATCCCGATCTCCCGACCGAAGAGGAAGGGGCCGAGATTTGGGGCGAACGGCTCAACGACCACGCCAGGGATGCCGATATCGACTGGCGCCAGTTCGAGGGAACTGAACTTCACTTCGGGATGGGGCTGCACCCCTACTCGACGGTGACACAGACGTTGCTCCCGTGGTTTACGGACTTGACCGGCATCGAAGTCGAGTACGATATCTTCCCTGAAGACCAGTACTGGCTCGAGGCGCGTAATGACCTTGCCGGCGACGGAAACTACGACGGAGTGATGACCGGTCTCTGGCAGTCCGGTGAATTCCACGAGAACGAATGGGTGTTCGATCTCAACCAGTTTATTGAGGATCCCGACCTGACCGACCAAGACTGGCTCGCGATGGATGACTTCCTCGATCAAACGATCGAGCTCATGACGTTCCCCGGTGATGACTTCGTTGGCTTCCCGAACGGAATCGAAGCCTACGGCTGTGTCGGCTGTGACCGACCGACGTTCGAAATGCTCGGGCTCGACTATCCAGAGACGTTTGAGGAACTCGAGGAGGCTGCCCGACAGATTTCCGAATCCGACGAAATCGCTCCGGAAGACGACAGTCCCCGTGAAGGGATTATTTCCCGGACGAGTACCACCACGCTCTCGAGTGCGAACTGGGGAACGATGTTCAAGACCTTCGGGGCTGATTGGATCGACCGGGAGAACAAGGAGGCTGCGCTCAACTCCCCAGAGGGCGTCGAATCGCTCGAGAAGTTCGGGCGGATGATGCGTGATTACGGGCCGGAAGATCCGGGCACCTACAACTGGTATCGGGCGAACAACGCCCTTTCGATCGGCGAGACCGGTATGATCTACACGACGCCGTCGACCTCCGGGGCGATCTCCGAAGAGCAAATCGAGCGCACCGAGTGGGTGTCGCCGCTTCCCGGTCCAAACGGTGAAGACCCAATTGTGGACACGTGGATCTGGGCGACGGGTATCAGCCAACAGTCGGAGAACCCCGAAGCAACGTGGCTGTTCATCCAGTGGGCAAACAGCCGACTGGGGAACTTCATGCTCTCGACGAAACAGTGGGAGGGTCACGACCCACGGGCTGGCAAAGCCCGGCTCAACTTCGTTGCCGAAGAGTACGAAGATGAGTTCCCAGAGCTCGAACTCGAGCAACGTGGGTTCACCGAGAGCTTCATCGAGGCTCACTTAGAGGGCATGGCCAACGTGCCCTCGACGCCGCCACCAGTGCCGGTTGACACGCCACAGAACATGAATATCATGACTGAGGCGGCTCGGGCGATGAACAACGTCGTGCGCGGCCAGCAGAACGCACAGGATGCACTCGATACCGTGGCGCCACAGATTACTGAATACACCCAGCAGGTTCCAGACGAGTATTTCGACTACCTCGACCTCTAAGCGAGACGGGGTAGTTACCGGTTGTTTGGGGTGATCTCGAGCGGAATCGGGATTGAGAACAGATCGGAGTTGGAGTTGGAGTTAGATAGAGTTGGAAACGATTTTTGCAGCCGTTTGTGGTGTTGGTATTGGTGTTGACGTTGCAGCAACCCACTACTGAAGATGACAGTGGACGTGAAAGCGAGGGCGAAGCTGTGGCTGGGATATAACGATCCGTCTCAGAAAAACAACCGTCTCGTCTCAGTCGATGTGGCCTTCGCGGCGCAACTGGGCGGCGTCCTGTCCGGTGTATCGCCACTCGATGTTGGCCTTTTCGTCCTGCCAGTCCCACGGTTCGACGAGGACAACGTCGCCCTCGTTGATCCAGGTTCGGTATTTCATGCGGCCGGGGATTCGGCCCATGCGGTTCTCACCGTCTTCACACTGGACACGAACGTGGTTTCCCCCGTTGTGCTCGGTGACGATACCGAAGAGTTCGTCCTTCGAGGGCATGCGGAGATTCCGCCGCCCGGT
>LFCJ01004098.1_pt1 | contig 10685 bp, 17 predicted proteins | sample 643141 | NCBI WGS metagenome assembly LFCJ01 (sample SAMN03766243, study PRJNA286221) | soda lake metagenome | biome: soda lake; feature: Kulunda steppe; material: water; isolation source: sample B1-Br-g2 brine of Lake Bitter-1 | place: Russia: Kulunda steppe | collected 2010-07 | reverse complement strand
GATCGGGCTGATCTCGACGTGGTGCTTTCCGTTTCCACCTTTGTCCCAGTAGATTTGTCCGTCGAACCCGCCGATTGAACTGTCGACGCCGATGAGGTCGCCACCCCGACGGTAATCGGTTCCGAACCATCTGGTGTAATGAGAGTCTGATCGATTGCCTGACCACCAGCTCCACCCGTTTGGGAGGGATGGTGATAGCGACATTTCTAACGGTTTTGATGTTTCTGACGTTTCTAATTCGTCAGTGGTTTGTTCCATTTGACTCACCCTCACCAATCTAAGCCGAGAAATTGTCTTGGGAGACGATCACGACCAGCGGCGGCTCTTAACCGCGTGTTCGACAGTCGATCTGTTGAGTGTGCTCGGAGTCCCGTATGGGCTTGTGACAGTCACTTCGTCCTCATCGACAGAACTGATTGTCAGTTTGATTCCGGTCATGTTGCGGAAGGCGTTTCCGACTCGGATTTCCTCTTCAACGTTCATCGCCGGTCTCGACTTCGACTTGCAGATTGCGAATCCGCTGTGCGAATTTGTCTTCGATTGCCTCCAGTTGTTTTTCGAACTCGCCGATAGCGTCTTCAGCGGTTTTCCCTTTGCCTTTGATCGAATACTTTTCTTGATCGCGAGTGCCGGTCCCACGGGTAATGTCGACGCTCATCGACGCGCCCACGTCTGACCGCTCAACGTGAGTCGTTTCTGCTGTGGCTTCTGCGCTGTTCTCGGGCGATTCTTCGGACTGGCCGTTGGTTGCTGGTGTTGATGACATAGTAGTGTTCGTTCGTTTGAGCGAGCGAGTGTTACAATACAGTCTACTCACAGACCCGCCCACCGATACACGAGAAAAATAGCGTTTGTGTGCCGATTAGCGCGAGCCGGCTTCGACTAGGTTACGCTCTGCGATGGATAACGTTTCTACGTGGGTGTACACCGACCGCTCGGCAGCCAGATTAACAGCCTGTTCTCTGCCTGAGATGCCTGCTGGGAGCGAATCAAGGTCGACCGTAACAGTGTCGACTTCCCGGTGGTTGTGCTCTTCGACGGCGTACGACACTGTGTATCGTTGTTCTCCCATGCTCACGCTACGGGGCGGCCGTTATTTACAATTTCGACGTTCTCGCTGATTGTATCGCCTCTGACTTCCAGCGGCCGAATATGCGGATCGTCTTCGGTGGGGAGGGCGATCTTGAACTCTGGATCTTCCTTTTCGGGATCGTGGAGATACAGAACAGGTCTGCCGTAGTAGTAGTCGAGCACCATTGCATCCCAGTAGTCGCGTGTTGGGACGCCGCTTGGCTCGATGATGAAGTACTCTTCTGGGTAGCCAGGATCGGAAATGCGAATTGAGTGGTCTTCAAGCGAGACGAGAGATTCGATCCCATTGTCCGGGTCACAGCGCCCTCTCTCGATCCGCGTGCCGACAACTTCTCCGTACGGATACCGCTCAATGCCCCCGCCAACATATTCGACGAGAAGTGTTCCATCGTCTGTTTTCTCGAATCCGACGACGTTGCTGTCTGTTCCACTGCCGTTGGCCCAGACGATGTCGATTTCGAATGTTGGCGCAGTCAGCGATTGGGCTGAGTTTGGTTCATCGGGCCACTCAAGATGGGTTTCGTTGGCAACGACCGCATCGTCGACTGTTGCTTTCACCGTGTTGATGGTGCTTTCTTCGACACCCTCTGCTCGCATGGCCAACTCGAATGACTCGCGTAGGTCGATGTAGTTTGTTGGAGCTTCGCCAACCCATTGCGGGGGTGCGGCTTCTTCTGAGGCGTCGGAGTTTCCGGTTGGCCCATCCAGATCCGCAAGCAGAGATTCAATGTAGTCGATTTGGGCTTCATTCCCAACTGAATCGATTTCCATTAGCAGTTCAGTCTCTAGGTCCATGTTTGGATGCAACTGGTCAACAGCCATTGCTTGGCTGTGTTTCAGCATCTCGAGACGATCTTCGAGCACGGTTTGGAGTTCTGTCTGTTCTGACTGGGGTTCACTCATCGTCACACCCCACATCCAAGATATCGTAGGTTCCGTTTTCGTTGCTCACGAGTTCGATCCCCGGGACCGATTCGAGTCCCATGTCGATCATCGCCTCAATGTCCTTGACACTGGCGTTCTTGTCTATTACCAGAGTTCCAATCCGCTGCTCTCGGCTTCGATCATCTACTTCCTCCCACTCATATTCGTGTGCGGTCTGACTGAGAGCGATAGATGCGTCGTGTTTCGCGAGTTCGAGAGCCCGTTCGTGTGCTTCTTCGTCGGTCTCTTCGGGCTCCTTGCGGTAGGAAAGGTCGAATGTCGGTACTACGTCAGTCTGTACGGATACAGACACCATTTCGCGCTCGGTATTTGATGATTGGCTCATGTTATTGATCTCCAGTAGTTTCGCTTTCGAGGGCTGCGTGAGAGGCGTCAGTCAGCTCGGTAGCGATTTTTGAAACCTCTTTGTCGGGGATATTCACGTTGTTAGCCTTCTCAAATGCGTTCGCAGACCGTTTGACGGCTTCGTGAATGTCGTTGTGTAGTGCTTCACCAAAGTACGAGTCGTATCGCAGGTCGACTCGGAATTCTTCGACGATCTCACTCGTTTTAGTGGTTGATTCTGATGCTGATTCACTCATCAGTATCACCGATCTCGTCGTAGGCGTCTTTCACAGCACTGTACGCTTCGAGATACTGGTCTGTGCCTTCCATACCGAGATCGTACATCGCATCGATTTCACGTTCAGCGGCTTCGATCACAAGGCCGAGATGCTGTTCGCTGATACCGTTTAATCGGAGAGATTCACTCATTTTTCAATGACTCCACACATCTGAGAAAGAAAATAGCCTGTTGTGAGCGACACACACAGTCGACGACTCACACTTTCTGCAGTAGCTCGCGGAATTCATCGAGATCCGCTTGCCGCTCGGGGTCAGCCACGCTTGTATCCAGAGCCTTCACGAGGTGAGTCGACCAACCACTGTTTCGAAACGACTCATAGAAACTGACCGTCTTGTCACCACGGTTCCGTGCGTGCATGACCTGATTCCGCATTGTTCGAGCCATCGATGTAGTACAGTTTCGTCGAGTGTACTGGAAGCGCAGAAGCGCGGTGACTGCGGCTTCGGTGGGCAATGTGAAATTGATCCCGAACGAGGAGACGCCAGCGTATGTTTTTTCTTCGATGGTGAGCTTCATGTTCTCCGTTCGAATCTCTCGCTTTTCGTCTCCATTCTCGTCGGACACAGTTTTGTTGCCGGTATCATCTCCACTGATTGTTTGCTGACTCATTTTATCTGATCTCCGCCCATTGGAGAGATGACAAATGGGGCTCGGCGTCTGAATGTACCCCACAAAATTGAGTTCGTCTAGTCACTGTGGGGTACATTCGGACAGCCTCGTTTGCGGAGTCCCGCCTTGTTGTGGTTCCTGTACGGTTTCGTATTCTGTAGCCCGGAACCCACAGTCGACACACTCGTAGAAGTCGACAGCGTTGGATTGGTCGTCGACTGGACTCATGAACACCGGATCGAGGTGGCTGCACCCACACTGGGGGCATGAATGATCTTTCGAAGCGGGGTCGACAACGTCAGGGTTGATCGACCCGATCGGGATTTCATGAACACGGGTAAGTTCGAATACCCGCTCTGCGCGTACTGCTTGTTCGAAGCTCTTAGCAGTGGGAACAAACTCGAACTCTTGCCGTCGACCGAGCGTACGCGGGAGATGCCGCAACACATCGATAGAGGGGTGAACCGTGTACAGACAAGCCCACGAGATATTCGGCGTCCCCCTTTGCCAGCGTGTGTCGTCTCGCCGCACGAAGACGTGGTCAAGCGTTATTGGTAGATCTCCAGTCGGGACAGCATACGAATTGAACAAGATACGGCCACCTGGTTCTGTTACTCTGACCAGCTCGGAGAACAGGAATTCGAAGTCGGGAACATCCTTCCAAGGTGGGTCGCATACAATCATCGAGAAACTGTCGTCGCTTGCGGGGATGCCGTTTTCAAGTATATCGGAGATGATCGTATTCCCGTCGTCGAGATACTCTGCCGCGATACTTTCCTGTGGCACTGCTGCGCTGTAGAGCGATCCCACGACATCGAATGGTGCGTCGTCGACGACGAAGCCACTGAGGTATTCGCGGGCTTCAGAGAGATTTGTTCCGTCGTCTTGCTGCAGGTTTTTCACCAATTCGGTCGGTGTTCGAAGGTCGTACCGGACGTCGGCGAGGGGCGATAGCCCGGCAAATACGTTGGCTGTTCTTCCGTCGACGTCTTCGAGTAGGCTTGCCACCCAGTTTTCGAACTTCTCCGGCCATCGCCAAGTGCCTTTGAACGCATGTTCTGCTGAGTGTTCTGTTGCTTTCGTCGAGTGGCCGTTCTTTGATTGCGTGCTCATAAACAAGCGTTGAGGTCGATCTGGTCTGTTTTACGACTCGTCTTGGATGTCGGAAGGTTCTGAGAATGGTACTGGCTGAGTTGACCAGCAACGGTCACCGTTCCCACAGCAGCGAGATAGACGTCTGCACCCTGTTCCCAATCGACTGCGTAGATTGTCTCGAAGTCGACTGCGCGACTCTCTGCAAGCCATTTGGGTGCTGCATAGACGATAGTCCCACCCATTTTTGTGACTGTCGACGTATTGTACAGTGGTTTGTGCCGATGGAGTGGTTGCAGACCGGGGTTGATGTGGACTGCAACATCGAACTGATCGTGTTCGAATGGCAGGTCGTCTTGCTGGCCTGCGTCGGTTGAGACAGTCCACTCTGTCGGTGTGTATGCAGCGTTGGTCTTGATCTCGTCAAGCAACCGGTTGGCTTCGGTAGGACACTCGACGAGGAGGAGTGTATTCTCGTCGGTAGACGTTATCGACTGTGCAACGAGGCTCGCCAATGAGTCCTCCCAGAGATGGGCTCTCAGCTCTTCATCGAGGCTGTTCATCGGATTCGTCGCCCAACATCGATTTCGCCCCCGACTTGCCTAATGGCATCCTCTACGTGTTTGTTTCGTGGCCCGTCGGCCGTCGCGACGAATGCTGACGAGACATCGTTGAAGTCGACAATACGGTATAGGTAGGGCGATTGCACACCATTCTGGTATTCGAAAGTCGCTTCGATAAGCATCGGCCCTGCAGCTCCTTCACCGATACCATAGAAGGTGAGTTCAACGTCGTCAGTTGGCTGGACGACAGGAGCCTCACCGCGTTGGACAACCGAGTCAGTTCTGTTATCGTTTGATTTCAGAACCATGCGTACATCGAGCATCCTTTAGATGACCAAAATTCGAGCCAGTTTGCGGCGGCATCAAGCGTTTCGAGGTCATCCTCATCGAGAGAATAGAATTCGTCTGGGTCTTCAATAAGGTTTGACCGGATTCTGTCGGCGAAATCTTCCATTTGGTGTGGAGTCATATCTGAGTGTGCTTGATTTATGAGCCACTCAATCCGCCTGTTACCGACGAACCGGAGTCGTTTGCCCCGCCACGAGCAGCTGCTCGATAGGAACGACCCGCCTTGTGCGCCGTACTCTTCCCAGATCCGACACCGCTCGCAGTCGACTGGGAATTCGTCTTCGGTCAGCCACTCCCAATACTCGTCGAACGTCTCGAACTTGAACTGGTCGCGACCCCAATCTTCCCAGATTTCGCGAGCCCGTTCTTCTGTGTCGACTCGTGGGGCGTCGACTGCCTCACAAGGGTTGTCGACACACCAATCAAGTCCCATTTAGATCTCCTCCTCTTCTTCTTCATCTTCTGCCGGATCGTCGATGATCCCACAAGCGATGAGGTACTCACGAGCTTTCTCCGAGGATTCGCCGAGTAGGGCTGCGTAGTCTTCGACGACTCGCCAATTGCAGAGATCGAGACCATCTTCGGTGTGATATGTCGATTCGTCGTGCATGAAGTCGATAGTTTCTAGGGTCACACTCTCGTTTACGGGCTCAATGTGGCCGTCGGAGGTCACCTCGTACTGCTGCTCAACCCATGCGGGTTCGATAGCGGTGATCGTTACGCTCTGTTCTCTCTCGGTGGTTTCGGTGGCTGCCATTTCTACAAAACCTCGCCAATCATCTGGAGACAAATAGTGTGATTTTGCTGTTTTTCACTCGAGAACAGGCGATTGTATCTTGTCCCGATGCGTTCTTGTTTGACCGATGCTTGCTATCAAACAAGATGGAAAATCCGCCCCACACGGCTTCTGGAGGTTTCGATGACTGACGAGATAACCAGTCCGTGCGTCAATATCTGCAAGGTTGAAGACGGTGTGTGTAGTGCCTGCGGCCGTACACTCGAACACATCGCCCGTTGGGGCAGTATGACCGAAGACGAGCGCAAGAAAATCATGGATGAGCTATGAAACCGCAGGGTTGTCCGTACTGCGACAGGCAGGTCGAAAAGCGACACTGCAAGATTGTTTGTCCTGCTCACGGGGTCGTATATGACTGCAGTGATCCATTTCGATGAAATTGCTTCGGGGATGAGGTATGCCACCGCTCAATACGCGCCGAGCAGCGAAGCGAACTGATCCAATCGCCGGTCGAGATCGTGGGCGTCGTAGACGATAGTCGACTGGTCGTATTCCCCATCGAGCTTTTCTGCATCTGTGGGTGGACACCCTGGACTACAATCGGTCGCGACGGTGAGCGAACAGATCGGAGAGTACGACTGCTTGATTTCATCTATGACCTCGTCGACGTCGGCTGGGATACCGTCGGTCAGAGTAATGATAATCGACTCTTTCGAGTCCCGATCGGCCAGTTTGCGAGCCAGCGAGAGAGATTCTGCGAGTGGCGTCCCACCCGAGGTCTCTGTACTCAGGATCGAATCTTGGACGTAACTCGTTTCAACTGATGGGGGTTTGATGAGCCGAGCCTCTCCGCCGTAAAAGTCGGTAATGGCCACATCGATTTCGAGGTCCTCACACGCCACAGCGAACCGAGCGAGAGCTTGTGTAGCCACGTCAATTTTTGAGCCAGTATCCAGATCGAGATTCTGCTTTCGCATAGAGTAGGAACGATCCAGAACGAACACGATGAAGTATTCCTTTTCGCGGCCAGCGATTTCCTGGCTAAACACTCTGGGGTCCTTTACTGCTAGTCTGTGAGCTGTCTTTGCGTTGACTGTCGTTCCCGAACAGAGGCCGTTTCGCACACCGGTTCGACGGTCCAAACGGAGTTGCTTGGCAAGTGTATCACCGACGAGTGAGGCGTCATTCTCGACCGCACTCCAATCGCAGTCGACTGGTGGTGGCGATGTCGGCGTCGGCATGATCGATAGTTCGCCGAGTGATTCTTCGCCGCCCACGGAGCTCTCGCCTGACTGGGTTGTGTCTTCTTCTGAATCGCGTTCAGCGGCGTGTGCTTCAGCCAGTGCATTGAGGTCTTCTTCGAGCGCACGCTGATCGACAGTCGACTCGTTGGCCGTCCGCTGTGCGAGGTCGTGGTCGCTCGCGAAGTCACCAGGAGTGAGTTCTTCGCCGCTGTGTGCGGGTTCAGCGGTATCTGGTGTTGCATCTCCTTCAGCGTCGGTATCAGTAGTTGCCTCGGTGTCGGTGCCGGTGTCGGTGTCGGTGTCGACGGAGTCACCGCCGCTGGTTGCGTCTGTGTCTGACTCACTCTCAGGGACACGATCTGGAGTCGCACTTTCTTCGCGCCCATCCTGGAGTGGCTGTTCCGTCTTGTCTCCGCCGGCGGGCTGCTCTCCTTTCGCGTCACTGGCTTTGCTTTCGCTCTCTCCGTCGCCGCCGCTGTCGTTTTCGCTGCTCTCTGCTCTCCCCGCACTCGCTGGTTCCTGTTCGCTCTCTTCGGACCCCGATTCGCTGGTAGGCGACTGGTCTCCGAAGAAATCCCCGAACGTCGATTGGCCTCTCGAAGACGTCGACTCGCTCAGAGGTGTCTGGTTTGCCTCTGATTCATCTCCTGATGATCCATAACTGCTTTCAGATTCTGCTTGTGCATCTCCGTCCTCGTTTTCGTTCTCGTCCACGTCCCCGACAGCCTCGTGTGAGCTTTCGAGACTGTCCGAGTCCTGTTGGCCTTCGTTGTGGCCGTCTCCCGAGAGCGAGTCTTCTGTGGCTTCCTGTTGGCCACTGGCCAATGGTGGTTCCCCGCCCTCGTCAACGGGCGAGTCTGACGATGGTTGTGATTGTGATTGAGACTGTGGTTGCGACTGCGATTCAGGAGCTGGTTGTTGAGCCGGTTCGAAGTCGACAGTATCAGGATCTGGCTCGTCTCCGATGTCTGGATGTTCCTGTAGGTCCTGTAGTGACCTGTCACCGCTGTTCGGTTCAAACGAGATGTTCTCTGGGTCTACTGAGTCCAACGGCGTCTGTGGCGCGTTCTCGGCTTGCTGGTTGCCGTCCGATGGGCTATCACTGGAAGTGGTTTCGTTTTCCGACACACCACTCTGTCCGCTGTTATCGGTCGCTTCCGATTCGAGGGTAGACCCTCCACCGTTTCCGGAGCTTTCGTCGGGGCTGTTGGGCGCTGTTTCGCTTTCACCCGCTTGGCCTTGCTGGCCTTGCTGGCCTTGCTGGCCGGACTCTTCTGGATTTTCTTTGACCGGCTTGAGAACGTCGTTCCAGAACTGGAGCGTGCGTTTGGCTCGCTTGATTGAGGATTCTTTATCGTCTTCGAATAGCCGGTCGCTGTGATCGCTCCTGATTGAGAGGATGTCTGCTGCAAGCGATTCGATTTCGCTGAACACCTCAACAAATGCGTTGTACTCATCGTCGGTTGAGAAGCCAACTCGATCATCTGACTTGTCGAGCAGCGCGTCGGTCACTCCCGAATCGAAAATGAGCTTGTCGAAAAGGGCCTTTTCTACAGCACCCCCGAAAGAGAATTCTCGTGCTTGGTTGGGGAGTTCGGAGTAGCCGTCGACCTTCACCGTGAGAATTTCCCGAACAAGACGTAGTCGGGAAGCTGGACGGTTCCCGAATTCATCACCAGTTGTCGCCTCATGCTCAATGGCTCCGTCCTCAGTAATATTGATGAGCCGACGGGTGTAGTCCTGGTATTGTTCTTCGACCTCTGATTTGACTAGCTCATCAACGGCCTTGAACGCTGTTTTGATAATATGGAGCGTTTCGTGCAGCGCAGCACCGAATTGAAATGCTGAGTCGGCCGTTAGTTGGTCGTCGAGAGGAATGGAGTCGGTTGCTGTTTCCTTCCCGGTTATCAGGACGATGTAGTCGGCGTCCGTACTGTCGACGATCTGCTTGGCTTGGTGTCGTTCGAGATCCGTCTGTTTGCTATGATAGAGATCGTCTTCGTTGGCGGGAAGCACCGCTGCGGTATCAACGTGTTCGGAGATTCTGACATCGACTGACGCTCGGATATTTGAGGGCAAGAGCCCGTGTATGTACCGAGTGAGGTGATCTGCTCGTTGGGCCGAGAGTCGCACATCTCTTGGTGTTTGAGTCGCGATTTGCTGTGCTATCCGCCGACTGGTTGGTTTACGTGCTTGGCTCATGGGTAATGGGGTAGCGAAGACGACTACGATTCAACGACGTCTCGGTAGATGTGTCGCTGAGTGGTCGCTAAATCATCAGCGAAAGCGTCTGCATCGAAAGTAGAGTACGCTCCGGTGTGAATACAATATACGTACACAGTCGAGTTTGTTTGCTGCAGTAAGAGGAATCCGAAGAATCGCACCTCGCCTTCGATAATGGTCCGATAACAGTCAACGTCGCCGGGTTTGACTTCTAATTCTTCGCCACCATCTGTGATTGGATTGTTGGAGTGGATCGGTGGGTACTGGCCTTTCTGTAATTCGGCGGGCAGCTCGTCGGGCCACGGGCCAAGTTCACAATCGGAGCCCTCGGTGGTTCCATTTTCAGAGGTAGATGGGTCGAAGTCTGATATCGATCCTTGATTCATTGGCTCACCCCAAGGGAGTTTGTACCTTCATCGGCGTACAGTTGATCGAGAAGGTCGAGTGTGAGACATTCTTGTGCCCGAATGGAAGCATTTTCTTGCTCTTTTTTCCGCCGTCCAGGAAGCCTCTCGATGTCAGTGTAGCCTAAAATGTCGAAGGGATTGAGTCGCTCGTTGAGTGTCTCAACGGCTCCACCTTCGTACTCCGCGCTGTGGTATACGAGTGGAATGCCGTTGCTCACTCTGAATGTGCCAACTAGTTGGTTTGCGATGTTTCGCGCACAGCCGTCTTCGATTTCGGACTGAAACTCAAGGTAGAGCTGTTCGACTACCTCATAGTATTCGGCTTGTGTGGTCACTTCGTGCATGATATCTTCACAGATCGAGAGAGAAAAATGACACTTTTGCGACCCACGAACAGTCGGTCTCGATTGTCAATCTTTCACCAGATTTGAGCGACGGTTCAAAAAATCTCCGCAACGGCCTCAAACGCGTCGTCGGCGTACTGATTAGGCTCTGCGACCATCCGAATGACGTTTCGTAGTGCGGCTTGTGGCGAAGCCCCGTCCGCGATATGTTCGCAGACGATTGTAAGATTCCGTGTCGACAGTGTCGGCCAATTCTCGTTGACGTCCTCCCGGGTCCGGTGTGCGACTTCAACGATTTTGGTGAGCGTTGTTTCGTCGACGACGGGGTTCGGCGTGTTCACTTGGTCGTAGAGCGCGTCGACTTCGGCCTCAACCGTGTCAGGGTATCCCTGCCAGAAACTCCGGAATCGCCCACGAGTCGCGCTGTTCATGGGCTCTGAGTCCCGATACTCTCGGG
>LFCJ01004097.1_pt1 | contig 10686 bp, 9 predicted proteins | sample 643141 | NCBI WGS metagenome assembly LFCJ01 (sample SAMN03766243, study PRJNA286221) | soda lake metagenome | biome: soda lake; feature: Kulunda steppe; material: water; isolation source: sample B1-Br-g2 brine of Lake Bitter-1 | place: Russia: Kulunda steppe | collected 2010-07 | reverse complement strand
GTCCTGAAATCAGCAGGTGCAGTAGGGGTTGTGACGCTAGCGGGCTGTCTCGATGGTGACGGAGAAGAAGCGGATGTCACATACGGCATCCTCATGCCCGAAACGGGTGACCTCGGCAGTCTCGGCGGCCCAATCCGTGACGGCGCGTTGCTTCCGGCCCGCCAGCTCGATGGCGAAGTTGAGTTTGTTATTGAGACACAGACGGGCGATACACAGACCGACCCACAAGCAGGAATTAGTGAGGCCAATGCGATGGTCGACGCCGGTCTCAACGCCATTGTTGGTGCGGCCGCGTCGAACGTCACCCTCCAGGTCGCCCCCGAGGTGTTCGTTCCGAACCAAGTCCTCGGCATCTCGCCGTCGAGTACCTCGCCGGCGATCACCGATCTCGACGACGACGACTACTTTTTCCGAACGTGTCCGAGCGATGCGCTTCAAGGCGGCGTGATGGCTGACGTGGCCATCGATCGGCTCGAAGGCTCCTCGACCAGTACACTGTTTTTGAACGACGACTACGGGCAAGCCCTCGAATCCGAGTACGTCAACGCGTTCGAAGACCGCGATGGCGAGGTGCTCGAACAGGTCTCGTTCGAACCCGAACAGCCGTCGTACAGTTCAGAAATCGGCACGGCAATGGACGACGATCCAGACGTGTTGATGATCGTCGGCTTCCCACAGAGCGGGATTCAATTGTTCCGCGACTTCTACGACGAGTTCGATGACGACGATGTCGACATTATCGTTCCCGACGGCCTCATCGATAGCGACCTTCCCGGCGAGGTCGGCAACGACATGAACAACGTCAGCGGCACGCTTCCGAGCGCCGACGGCCCGGGTGCGGACTTCTTTACCGACCTGTACGAGGACGAGTTCGGTAGCTCTCCGGGTGCGTTCAACGGACAGGCGTACGACGCGGCGGCCATTATCATCCTCGCCTCGCTTGCCTCGGGTGGCGAGAGCGGCACCGCAATCAGAGACGAACTGCGGGCAGTGACCAGCGGCGGTGGCGAGGTCGTCGGACCGTCGGATCTGCCGGAGGCCGTCCAACTCGCCGCCGACGGCGAAGAAATCGAGTACCAAGGCGCATCGAGTGCGATCGAGTTCGACGACAACGGCGACATTATCGCCGCAGCCTACGACGTCGTCGAGTTCCAAGACGGCGAAATTGTGACCGTCGATACGATCGAGTTCGAAGCCGAGTAGTCAGCCACCGAGGAACTGCTGGCGAACCGCTTCGTCCGCAAGCAGCGTCTCGCCGTCATCGACATACCGATTTTCTCCCTGTGCGAGTACGTAGCCGCGATCGCACCGTCTGAGCGCCTCCTTTGCGTTCTGTTCGACCATGAGAATCGACGTGCCGTCGTCGTTGATGCGATCGATTCGGTCGAACATGTCGTCGACGAGATCAGGAGCGAGTCCTGCACTCGGCTCGTCAAGCAACAACAGATCGGGATCAAGCATGAGCGCGCGCGCCATCGCCACCATCTGGCGCTGGCCACCAGACATCGTGCCTGCACGTTGACGCTGGCGTTCGCGAAGAATGGGAAACCGATCGAACTGTTCTTCGATTCGCTCGGTGGGCGTTTCATCGAGAATATACGCCCCCATCTCGAGATTTTCGCGAACCGTGAGCGAGGTGAAGATGTTGTCGTTCTGTGGAACATAGCTGATTCCCTTGTGAATAATCTCCTCCGGCGGGAGTCCGTGAATCTCCTCGCCGTTGAAAACAATCGTCCCACCCATGTAGCTGGTCAACCCGAAGACGCTTTTCATGACGGTCGATTTGCCCGCGCCGTTGGGGCCAACAACCGTGACGTACTCGCCGGCATCAACAGTGAGGTCGACATCGGTCAGAATCTGGAGATCGCCGTAGCCCGCATCAAGCGAATGAACCGCCAATAACGGATCGTCGGCCAACTGCGTGTCTGCACTCATTCGAGATCCTCTCCGAGATACGCCTCGATAACGCGTTCGTTCGATCGAATTGTGTCGGGCTCGCCCTCCGCAAGCAGCCGCCCCTGGTGCATGACGATCACGTGTTCACAGTGTTGCATAATGACATCCATATCGTGTTCGACCAGGAGGAACGTGAGTCCATCCTCCTGCAGTCGGTGGATTCGGTCGAGGATTTTGCGTTCAAGACTCGGGTTGACGCCTGCCATCGGCTCGTCAAGCAACACGAGTTCCGGATCGGTCATCAGCGCCCGAGCCATCTCGAGCAGTTTCTGCTGACCGCCCGAGAGCGTGCCGGCTTCGTTGGTCGCGAGATGGTCAATCTCGAAGAATTCGAGCGTCTCCCACGCCTGTTCACGCAGTTCGGTTTCCTGTTCGATCACCGAGCCGCGAACGCCCGGCAGCACCGAGCGCCAGAGCGTTTCGCCGATCTGGTTTTTTGGGGCCAGCATGAGGTTTTCGAGAACCGTCATTTCGGGAAGTTCGCGGGCTATCTGGAACGTTCGAACCATGCCACGGGTGGCGATCTGGTCGGGCCTGAGCCCCGTAATGTCCTGGCCGTTGAAATAGACGGTTCCCGAATCGGGTGTGAGTGCGCCGGAAATCAGATTGAACGTTGTCGACTTCCCCGCGCCGTTCGGCCCGATCAGTCCCGTGATCGACCCGGATTCGACGCTGAAACTCATATCGTCGACGGCGGTGATTCCGCCGAACGTTTTTTTGAGGTTGGTCACGCGGAGCGGAACGGCCGGGGGGGTCGTCGCTGCAGCCCGTTCCACGGGTGAGTCCTGTGATTCGGGCGGTGCTGACAGGTCGCCGGTCGCGTCGGTCGCCAACGCGTCAGCCGTCACGTCATCACTGCTCATCGGACTCACCCCCGCGGATCGACCGGGTCTGTTCGGTGAGCGGCACAGCCGCAGCCGTCTCGTTACGGTGACCTAACAGTCCTTCAGGGCGTTTCTGCATCAACACGATGAGCACCACGCCCAACAACACGAACTGCAACGCCGAAATATTGTCCGTTGCGTAGGCGAACAACGCCAGCGGCTCACCGCTCACAACGAGCGTAAGCGCCTCCCAAGACGTGTTCGGATTGGCGGTGAACGCAAGTGCATCCGACAGTGCACCGCCGGCACGACGCGGTCCTTCGAACAACAGGCCGACGAAGACGATTGCGCCGACGACACTGCCGGTGTTCGAACCCGAGCCACCAATAATGAGCGCAACGAACACGTAGAACGTCACGATCGGCATAAACGAGTTCGGACTGACAAAGCCCTGGCTTCCTTGCCAGAGAATACCCGCCAGTCCCATGAGCGCACACCCAAGCATGAACACCTTGATTTTGAACAGTTGGGTGTGTTTGCCGAGCGAACTGGCGACCAGTTCGTCCTCACGGATCGATTTGAGAACACGACCGAATGGCGAGTTGCCGATGCGTGCGAGCAACACGTAAAACCCGACAACGAACACGATGAGAACGAACACGTACGCCCACGCGATGACGACCGATTCACGAATACCAAGCGGCCCCGTCACCGCAAAGACGACCTCGGCAAGCGCTGTTTGGTTGGCGGTCGAACCATCGACATAGAACAAGCCGCGAGCGGAGAACGATGGCAGACCCATCCCGCTGCCCGCGCCGGTTCCGATACCGACTGTCTCGATGAGCCAGCTGTTGAGCGCGCCCGAGTTGAGCGTCAACCGAATGATTTCGGAGATGCCGAGCGTGACGATTGCGAGGTAGTCCGCGCGCAGTCGGAGCGCCGGCAATGCCGTGAGCAACCCAACGAATGCGGCAGCCGCCATCCCGGCAACAATCGCAAACGGTAACGGCAGGCCGAGTCCCGGCGGACTCCCGGCGGGGTCGCCCGCGAGAATTCCCATCGTATAAACCCCAACGGCCATGAATCCCGCCACGCCGATGTTGAAGAGCCCTGTGTACCCCCACTGGAGGTTGAGCGCAAGCGCGAGCATCGCGTACACCGCAATGAAGAACGTCACGACGCGGAGTGTACTCACGACGCTGTTGAGTCCCTGGTTGAATACGAACACCGCAAACAGGGCGTACACCCCGAACAGCACACCGACAATAAGCCCAACGTCTCTGACCGGCTGAGAAATGTCCGCGGTCGCCGCACGAACGGCCTCGGTAACAGAGGGAGCTGTCTTGTCGGCGTCGACGTCGTCGGTCATGCGGTCGTCACCCCTTTGAAAATCCCGTCAGGGCGGTACAACAACACAAGAATCATCAACGCGAACGCCGCAGCCTCGTTGAAATCGGAGGGAATCCAGATCAACACGACGTTGTAGGTAATACCGATGACGAGGCCGCCGGCGATTGCGCCGTAAATCGAGCCAATGCCACCCAGAATCACGGCCGCGAAAATCAACAACAGAAGGAACCAGCCGAGATTGAACCCAATAACACCGCGGTCGAGCACAACAAAGTAGCCCGCGACGCCCGCGAGGCCGCCGCCGATCACCCACGTCGCCCGGACAACCCGTTCGGTCGGAATGCCGGTGACCAGTGCGAGATCCTTGTTGTCGGCCATCGCGCGCATCGCCTTGCCGAGTTTTGTCCGCTGAAGCATCAGATGCATCGCGATCATGAGCACGATTGCAGCCACGACCAAGGTGAGTTGGTGGAGATTGACCGAGATGCCGACGAGTTCGACACGGACGCCGGTCGTATCGGTGACACCGCGGTTTCGCGACCCAAAGATGAACTGGATGATGTACCGGAGCGCCAGCGCGACACCGATTGAGGCGATCAACAGCGCAATTCCGCCGCGATCGCGCATCGGTTTGTAGACCAGCCGGTCGATCACCAGCGCGACTGCGATCGTGACTGCAGCGGCGACGACAATGCCGACGAGAATCGCAAACGGGGTTTGGACGATGTTCGCCCCGATATCAGCCGGCGAGACGCTGCCAGCGGCGCGGACCACCAGCAGGCTGCCGAGTTCGATCGTTCCCACCGCAGCGACGATGTAGGTCGCCGCCCAGCCGCCGAACGCGCCGGTGGTCAGCAGGTCACCGTGCGAAAAGTTAGCAAAACTCAAGATGCTGTAGGTCATCGAGAGCCCGATGCCCGCCAGCCCGATGATGAGCCCGATAACAATGCCGTTCCAGAGCAGGCCACCGAAACGCGTCAGCGACAACGCGCCGCCGAACGAGTAGCTGTCGGTGAGTCCGACTTCGACACCGGCCAACCGTGCGAGCAGATCGACACACAAAACGAGTGCAAAAAGCCCGAGCAACACGACTGAGCGCCGTGTCTCCCACAGCTCGCGGAGTTCAATTGAATTAGTGAGACCCATGAACGCTGTTCACACGCGTTCTCTGTCGGTGGTGAATAAATAACCTGCTGCTCTGCGATTCTCCGCGGGCGGTACCGATCCGCGAAGCGTCCCGAGTGATGACAGGACACAGAGCTATACGCTGGGCACGTCGACAACGGATAGGCGAATGGAACTCACACACGCAACCATCGAGGACGTCGACGCGGTTGTCGACTGCTGGGTCGCGCTCGCGACCGACCAGCGAACCCATGGCTCGCGGCTTGCGGTCGATGAAAACCGCGAAGCCATTGCCGACACCATCGCGAGACACGTTGTCATGAGTGAACTTATCGTTGCCCGCGGTGGTTCCACGACAGCAGGCAACGACGACATCGTCGGCTTCGTCATGTTTACCATCCACAGGGGCACATACACCCAAACCGAACGGGTTGGCACCATCGTCGATCTGTTTGTGCGACCTGCGACCCGCAACAGCGGAGTTGGCAGCGACCTGCTCGCGGCGGCCGAAACCGATCTCGTCGACCGCGGGGCCGACACACTCTCGTTGGAGGTGCTCGCCGAAAACGCAGCCGCGCGGCGATTCTATCGCCGCCAGGGCTATACGCCCCACCGAATCGAGTTGACGAAGTCGATCGAAAACGATACACACTCAAAGGCGAACGAGTAACAATCCGATGGCGACGGGCTAGGAGAGCATGGGGGGTTCATGCACTCGACTTGTAATCGAGACTTCCAGGGTTCAAATCCCTGTCCTAGCTGTGTTTTATCCACCTAATTGAGAGCCCTGGCGACGACGACACGGGCTGATCGCTGCGAATCAAAATGACGACAGGCAACACCCGTTACACGCTACTGACTGGCCGCGTGCGCGCTCGCCTGCCGTCGCCGAAGCACACCGATGTTGTCCGCAACCCGTTCGGCCAGTAGTTCGAACGCTTTGCCCGTCTCACCGCCGCTCAACACGATTGGCTTGCCGTCGTCGCCACCGGCGCGAACCGCCGGATCAAGCGGAATCGCCCCAAGGAACGGCAGGTTCTCGTCGGCAGCGAACTGCTCGCCGCCGCCCGCGCCGAAGATGTCGTGTGTGCCGCCACAGTCGGGACACCGGAAACTCGACATGTTTTCGGTGATTCCCAACACGGGCGTTTCGTGCTCGCCGAACATCCGCAGTCCCTTTCGTGCGTCGTCGATGGCAACCGCCTGGGGCGTCGTGACGACGACCGCGCCGGTCAGCGGCAGCGTCTGCAACACGGTGAGTTGGGTGTCGCCGGTGCCCGGCGGCAGGTCGACAACGAGGTAATCGAGCGAGCCCCACTCGACGTCTTCGACGAGTTGCGTCAGCACCTTGTGAACCATCGGCCCACGCCAGATCACCGGGTCGTCAGCGCCGACCAGAAAGTCCATGCTCATGAGTTTCACCCCGTAGCGTTCGGGCGGAATCAACGTTTTGTCCTCGGTCGCCTGCGGGCCCTCGTCGCTGTTGACCATCCGGGGAACGTTCGGGCCGTAAATATCCGCATCAAAGAGGCCAACCCGGGCGCCGCGGGCGGCCAATCCCGCCGCAAGGTTCACCGACACGGTCGATTTGCCGACGCCACCCTTGCCGGAGGCGACCGCGATAATGTTCTGGATGTTCGGCAGCACCTCGTTGTCCGTGCGTAGCGCCGTGGGCATTGCCGCCGTGAGCGACACCTCGACGTCGTCATCGGCGAAGGCCTCTCGAACAGCGGTGGCGATCTGTGACTCGGTCGACGAGTACGGCGCACCGAGTGCCAGCGAGATTCGGATCTCGTTGCCGTCCACATCGACCGCATTGACGAGCCCCAGCGAGACGATGTCGCCGCCGAGGTCGGGATCGCTCACCGCCGACAGGCGCGCAAAAACACGTTCCTCGTCCATAGCCGTACTCGGCCTGTCCGGCGAATAAGCGTTTGGGCTCGCGCCGATTGCTACCGACGCTCGATCCGCGTTCCCGGCTCGCCACCGGCAAGAAAATCGCTGACGTCGTCGGGGCCAAACACGCATGCCGGCGTGGCCAATGCGAGCAATTCACGGACTTTTCCCGCCATGCCGCCGCTGACGTCGGTCGATTCGCTTGCGCCCAGCACCGACGTAACCGACTCGAAGTCGCGAATCGTCTCAATGACTTCGTCGTCGTCATCGAGCACGCCCGGAACCGTCGAGCAGAGCCCGACCCGCGAGGCGCCGAGCGAGGTCGCGAGGGTAGTGACGACCTCGTCACCACTCAGGACGGACACGCCTTTGCCTGCGTGCGCGATCACGTCGCCGTGAAGAACCGGAACAAACCCTTCATCCAAGAGCCCCGAAACGGCCGTCGCCGACAACGAAAGCTCGCCCGCGGCGTCACGGCTCGCCGCCGACAGCGGATGAACGGGCACCGCGGGCACACCAGCCGACCCGAGTCGATCGACGACAACTCGATTGAGTTGTTTCATCGCCCCGTGGATCGTCGTCACCGCCTCCAGGTCATGGCTCCCCTCGGTCGTCGAAACCCCGTATTCGGCGGCGTGGATGTGGCCGAAACTCCCGCCACCGTGAACGATGACGAGCGAGGAGCCGGACTGGTCGCTCGCGTCAGCAATCGCGTCGACCGCGCGGTCGAGCGCCGCGTCGTTGACGGTCTCAGGCGAATCCTTGTCCGTGATAACGCTGCCGCCGAGTTTGAGAATCGTTGGCGTGGCGGTCGGCGTCTGGGCGGTCGAATCCGCAGGCATCTACGGCTCCTCCACACGGACGCCTTCGGTCGCGAGACGGGCGCGAAACGCCTCCTCACAGCCCGGTGTATACTGCAAACTTCGTTTCGTTTCCTCGGTTGAATCGAGCGCAACGATGCAGCCGCCGCCGCCCGCACCGGTGAGTTTTGCCCCCGCCGCGCCCGCTTCACGGGCCGCCCAGACCATCGTATCGAGCGACCGCGAGGAGACCCCAAGCGCCGACAACAACCCGTGGTTGATGTTCATGAGTTCGCCGAGTTCGCCAACGAGCGCGTCGCTCGCCTCGCTGTCGGCGTCTGCAGCCGCGAGCAACGACTCACCTTCGGCGACGATATCCCCGATCGCTGCAACCGTGTCGGCGGCGAAATCGTACCGTTCGCGGAGCGACCGAACCCCCGCTACGAGTTCTCCGGTGTCGCCCGCGCCGCCGTCGAAGCCGACGACAAACGGGAGTTTCGGCGTGGCAAGCGTCCGGCAGTCGTCACCGGCGACGCGAACCGCCCCGCCCATCGTCGAACAGAACGTGTCGGCGCGCGAAGCTTGGCCGTCTTGGACGTCGTACTCCGCGCGGTACGCCCGGTCAGCGAGTTCACGGCGATCGAGCGGTTCACCTAGCGCCCGCGTGGCGGCGTCGATGCCGGCAACGACGACTGCGGCCGACGACCCCAGCCCCGCACCGAGTGGAATGTCGCTCTCGACGGTGATGTCGAAGCCGGCGTTGGGTTCGTCGGCCGCGTCGCGCGCCTGGCGCACCGCGGCGTCGACGTATCCCATTGCCGCCTCGATGAGCGACTCCGAGACGTCGATATCGGGCCGGTCCTCCGGCGAGCCGGCGTACTCAACGGCGAAGCCATCGAGCGAAAGGTCGCGGGCTTCGACTCGAATGTGGTCATCCGCACGCGGAGTGGCGGTGACGGTCGCGCGTTTTTCGATCGCACACGGCACGGCGGGTTCGCCGTAGACGACTGCGTGTTCTCCAAAGAGATAGACCTTCCCCGGCGCACTGACGACAGTCATACCGACCTCTCGGGTGGCCAGCCGCAAAACAGGTTCCGAATCAGGTTCGTCATTATCTATGCCACTAGAGCGTAGGTTTTTATATGTCTCTATAGAGTAACTAAGTACGTGGAGTGCCACCATCCGGTGGCAGTCACGGTGTGAGAGCGAACGCTGACCTCCACACGGGAAACGGGGAATGAACGCGGTGATCCGCACGGTGGTGCGGATCGATTTTCTGCTACTGAGTCACTGGGTTACACAACAAGCGACACGGCACAACGGCACCCGAGAGCGTCGTCGATGGCGCGACCAACTGCTGCCGACGTGGAGAACAGACTCTCGGTGACATCAACCGCGTCGACAAAAACGAGTGTCGGCGGCTTACAGCGCGTCTTCGAACTCTTCGAGCGCGTAGACCGTGCCCGCGTTGCGGCGGTCGAGCGTCTCGTTGGCAAGCAGCCAGTAGACAACGCTCAGCGCGCGACGACCCTTGTTGTTCGTCGGGATGACGAGGTCGACGTTGCTGACCTGGTTGTTCGAGTCACACATTGCGATGACCGGAATGCCTACCGTGATCGCCTCTTTGACCGCTTGGGCGTCGCCGATCGGATCAGTCACAACCACGACATCGGGCTCGATGTAGCCCGCGTAGTCGGGGTTCGTCAGCGTGCCGGGAATGAATCGACCGGTGCGCGCGCGTGCGCCGATCACATCGGCGAACTTCTTGGCAGGGAACCGACCGTACTGCCGCGAGGAGGTCACAAGGATCTGCTCGGGGTTGTAGTTCGCGAGGAAATCCGCCGCGACACGAATGCGACTGTCGGTCTGGCTCACATCGAGGACGTACAGGCCGTCGTCACGGACGCGGTGAATGAACCGCTCCATGTCCTTGGTCTTCTGTTGGGTCCCGATGTGGACACCAGCGCCGAGGTAGTCCTCGACGGGGATGAGGAGGTCGGCCTCGTCGTCCGGCATCACGTCGTCGTCGAACGGCGAGGCGTCTTCTTCCTCGGCTTCTGGATTCGCCTCGGCGTCAGCGTCTGCGTCGGCTGCCTCGTCGGCAGCGTCGGCGTCAGCCGTGGCTTCGGGCGCTGGTTCGTCCTCGTCGACTGTCTCTTCGACAGCCTCCTCGGCGTCCGGTTCGGCGTCGACAGGCTCGTCGGCCTCGTCGGCTGCGTCCTGTTCTTCGAGTGGTTCGGTTTCGTTGTCGCTCATACTGCGTCTTCCGCGATTCTGATTAGTTCGTTTAGCTTGGCGGTTCGTTCGCCGGCGACGGTGCCGGTCTTGATGTAGTCGGCGTCGGTTGCCACCGCGAGGTGTGCAATCGTCGTATCCTCGGTTTCGCCCGACCGGTGTGAGATGATCGTCTCATACCCGTTTCGAACCGCCAGTTCGACGGCGTCGAAGGTGTCCGACAGCGAGCCGATCTGGTTTGGTTTGATAAGGATGCTGTTGGCCGCACCGGTGTCAATGCCGTCCTGCAGGCGTGAGACGTTGGTCACGAACAGGTCGTCACCACAGATGAGCGTCCGGTCACCAACGAGGTCGGTGATTTCGGCAAAGGCCTCGTAATCGTTCTCGTCGAGTGGATCTTCAACATATGCGAGGTCGTACTCGTCGACGAGGTCGGCGATATACTCTATCTGTTCGTCGGTCGACTTCTCCTCGTCGCTGTAGACGTAGGAATCGGTCTC
>LFCJ01004095.1_pt1 | contig 10687 bp, 6 predicted proteins | sample 643141 | NCBI WGS metagenome assembly LFCJ01 (sample SAMN03766243, study PRJNA286221) | soda lake metagenome | biome: soda lake; feature: Kulunda steppe; material: water; isolation source: sample B1-Br-g2 brine of Lake Bitter-1 | place: Russia: Kulunda steppe | collected 2010-07 | reverse complement strand
CTGCTCATCACTGTACTCCGCCAGCTTCACGGCAGGATGCGCTAACAAGTTGAGCGACTGCTTGATGACTTGTCGCGTCGGCACTTGCTCATCATCATACATCCCCTTCAATATCAACCGTAGATTCCCAACCGTCCCTTCCTCAGGATCAGCTCCGCTGAAGTGCATCCATTGCAGCCACCAAGTCTCCCATCCCGTCAAGCCTGCTACTAAGCACATCATTGATCTGATCAAGTTGATCATCCTGAAACGCTCCCGGGTTCGATCAAGTACTCCGCCAAAACCTCCGGAGGCACACCGTACGTGTTGCGGCGCTCTAGCGCCGATCAATCAGTTCAAACACGCACTTCAGGGATAACTGAATAACGACCTTCGACAGATTGACAGGGTTCTACGATCATAGCTACTCATGTTAAACCGATACCCACATATAACGAAGTCTACGCGGAGAATTAATATTTCCAGTCCGTAGTTCTTCTATGTTTGATTGAATCCCAGAAATGCCAGATATGGGCTGGGTACCGCTAATGGATCAGGATGAGAAACCAAAAACGGAATGGCGAAATGACAGAGCCAGAACTCGTGAATGCCGTCGGAGGGGGTGATATGAGACGGGAGTTAGATCTTCAGGCCCTACACGAAACGATTGACGGACAAGAAGTTCGATACGATCCAGAATACTGGCCTGGGCTCTACATCCGCTTTGACAATGAGTCACCTACGGTGCTGGTGTTCCGAACGGGGAAGTACAACATCACTGGTGCAAAATCCATCGACGAGTTATGTGCGACCAATAGAGAATTTCTCACGCGGGTACGCGACCTCGGAGTCAATGTAGAAGGCAAGTCATGCTTCGAAGTTCGGAATCTGGTGTTCCTCGACCGCTACGACAAAGAATTGAACCTTGATCAGGCCGCTATCGGTCTTGGACTGGAAAGCACCGAATATGAACCGGAACAATTCTCTGGGTTGCTTTTTCGACCACCAGATGCCACGGGAACATTTCTGATTTTCAGAAATGGGAAAGCAATTCTAACCGGCGCTGGGCGCCCAGACGTAGCTGTAGAGGCGTTTAACGGCCTATTTGACAAACTAGACGGGTTGTTCGAGTGACTTGCGACTGATTCGCTACTCAACACGCCCAACAAATCAACTCGGTTCGATCAGGGTCGAGAGCTTTTGTAAAAGACTGCCAGACAACACTCGCCAACAGCTACTGGTTAGCTGGAAATCATCCCAACACAAAACATCTGGCAAACCACTATATAATACAAATACAGCACGGATAGATGCATCATGACTTGGATAAATCCTCGAACGGCGGCCGCAGGTCTCGCCAACGGAAATCCGACTCTCCACCAGAATCGAGAGCTACATGGTACAGAAGAAAACCCCGTGCGTATCATCGGTGATCGATCCAGCGTTATCGGGTAGTACCGTGACGACCTAGCCGTGTGTTCCGTGATACTGATCATCATCCGGATCAGTCTCGTCAGGAATATCAATCCGGATACGATCATTCGCCGAAAACCGCCGCATAGTCGAATCAAACGATATCGGTGACAACTAATTATAGTCCTCACTTATATACAGTTATTAAGACTATAAATAAGGCTCACTTAGAGAGTCAAGTAGGAAATTCGTACTTTTTCTGGCCACTTCTATCGAATCCGTTCCAGTTATTACTACCTTCCCTGAATTAAAAAGTAAAAATACTACGTTGAGTTCTTCTGGTCTAAAAATCACTCCTGGAAATTGCTCTGGTTCGTACTCCGTTTGCTCCATTCCCAAGTGTATTACCAATGTATTCAGATCTAATTGCTTCTCTAATTCATACGTCGCTACCACATTTACGATCTCAAATGATTTATCCTTTGGACACTGGAGGAGATTAATTGAAGTAAGATAATTTAGAGTTCGTTTGCGTTCAGATTCAAGTTCCTCACTTGAGCTGCAGCCGGTAATGATATACTTTCCTGAGCGCGCGAGTGTGACCGTTGGGGAGTCCTTATCTAATTTAAAATATAGGCCGGGGCCTTTAATGTAAACTTCAGGCGCATCAATGTCTTTTTCGAGGGCAGAAAGATCTATTTCACGGCCTAAATGCCCCCGAGCTACAATATTTACGACCTTGAATTTTGTCACGTTAGTAAGAGACAGTGCGACAGTGATAGTATTAAACTCCTCCATTCAATGATCCGGCGCTATTCTCGGAAATGCTTCTTGATGTATTTGTTAGAATCTCTGGAGTTAAGCTGTTTTGTATCGCTGTTCTCTCTAACGTATAATTCGTCCCCGCTGAATTCGATGGGCTCGTTACTGGGTTCTACCTTCACTACACAGACCGACTTCTCGCCCAAGGTCTCAAATTGAACGTCAGTCTTCTGCGTGGCAAACGTTTCACCTAAGTGCTCTATCAGAGCGTTCTCAAGCTGCTTTTTGAACCCTTCTTGCCCTTTCGTAATCGATTTAAAATCCTTTTCGAGGCCCTGAACGTGTCCATCTTCGTCGACACCGATGATCAAGTGGCCTCCTGCGGCATTAGCGAACGCAGCGACATGTTGTGCGACTCTCTCCTTTGCTAGGTCATCAGACACAGTATCTGGCAGAAGATGTTCTTCAAATTCGACAGTCCTGTTTCTGCCTTTCTCAACCAGTCCCCTAGTGTCTTCTTTCGAAGAACTAACAAATTGATTAAATAACCAGTTCTGAAATACCTCGGCGAATTCGTCATCATTTGTGGCCTTGTTGAAAAATTTTGTGTTCTGATCAATCATATCCAGCATCTCTTGTCGAGTGACGTTCTCAAACTTCATTTGGGCCTTCTCAGCACTGTTCTTCTCCACAGTCTGCTTCAACGCATCATTGTCTTCTAAGCGCTTTTTCAGATGCTTGATGAAAGCCTTGTCTTGTTCATCAACTTCGTAACCAAACTGCTGGTTCAGCATCTCAACAATGTTCTCCAACGGAGACTTCTTCTCCTCAGTTCTAGCCGTCCCGTCTTTCGACTTGTGAGTCGGTCCCAAATCACCGTTTGACGTCTCAAGCGACCGATTCTCCTCAGAAGCAACCTCTTTGATTCGGTACTGCTCCAAGTCAACGAATTGCTTGACCTCGTTCGGCATCTCCCCCCGCTCTACATCCAGTTTCCGAAACAGGACTCTCGAAAACTGATAGAGCTTATGTAGTTCTTCGTCCCGGAAGTTTACGACTTTGATCAGGAACGAGTAGAGCTGTATGAAGTCCCGCAGCTTCTTGCGGAACTCTTCCTGAGTCTCCTCGTCCTTACTCCTGTACCGTTCTTTGACGGGGTCAAGGACGGCACTCAGTTGATCTTGGGTTGTGTCGTCGCCATACCAAAGTTCGGTGAAATCCTCAATCTCGCTGTCTCCGAACAGCCTGAATTCGCGTAGGTCGTCTTCAAGATCGTAAACGAGTTGTGGGTTAGTTCCCTGATTGACCCTCGTTTTGGTGTAAAAGTCCTCGAAGGCGGCTTGGATGTCTTCTGGATCGTTCTTGAAATCGACTACCATCGTATCATCCTTATCCGGATGGGTTCTGTTGAGCCGAGAGAGGGTCTGGACAGCCCTCACACCTCCGAGCTTCTTGTCGACGTACATCGTGTGCAGAAGAGGCTGATCGAACCCAGTCTGGAACTTGTTTGCGACGATAATGATCCGAGCGTCATCCTCCTCGAATCGGTCCTCAACTTTGGTATTAAGGTTTTTATTGACCTTCTTCTCTGTGAGCTTTTCTCCCTCGTATTTAAAATCAGAAAAGGCAGCCAAAGCCTCAAAGTCGTACCCGTTCTCGGAAAGGTACTGGTCGAATGCCCTCTTGTACTTGACAACCTGCTCCCTTGATCCCGTGACAACCATCGCTTTCGCTTTCCCGTCTATCCGGTGCATCACCTCTTCAGCGAAGTGCTCGATGATGATTTCAGTCTTCTTGGAAATAACGAGGTCGTGACTGTCGACAAATGACTTGAGGAGTCTCTTCGCTTTGGACTCCTCAAACTCCGGGTTGTCCTCTATAGTCTTTAGCAGGTTAAAGTAGTCATTATACGTCGTATAGTTCTGCAGAACGTCAAGAATGAATCCTTCCTCGATAGCCTGCCGCATACTGTACAGGCTGAACGGCTCGTACCCGCCGTCCTCGGTCTCCTCACCAAACATTTCCAGGGTCTTTTCTTTGGGCGTAGCAGTGAAGGCGAAGGAACTGACGTTCGAGAGAACGCCCCGTCCCTCCATGTCCTGAGTCAACCGATCCTGAACGGAGATCTCATCTCCGTCTTCTCCACCTTCGGTAGAGGATTCCTCAGAAAGAGCTCTCGTTTGACTGTCTTTGAGTTCGCCCGTCTGAGAGGAGTGAGCCTCGTCGATCAGAACGGCAAAATTCCTCTCGGAAAGATCCTGCATCTCCTCAACGATGTAATCGAACTTGTGGATCGTGGTAACGATGATCTTCTCCCCGCTTTCGAGCGCCTCCTTCAGTTGCTGGGAGTTGTCCTCAACATTGGCCACGACACCTTCGACCTGAGAGAACTGCTTCAGATGGTGCTGTAGCTGGTCGTCAAGCACTCTCCGGTCGGAGATGACAATCACCGAGTCGAATATCGGTTCATTCTGATCGTTGTGGAGCTCGGCAAGCTGGTGCCCAAGCCAGGAGATAGTGAAGGTCTTCCCGCTGCCCGCGCTGTGCTGAATGAGGTAGCGTTGCCCCGCACCATTCTGCTCCGCATCAGCGACGCCCCGCCTTACCGCTTGTAGCTGATGGTACCGGGGAAAAACCAGGAACTCGGAGTCTTTCAGATTCCCCTTATCGTCTCGTTCACGAAATTCGGTTATGAAATTCTGGACGACGTCGAGAACGCTGTCCGGGCTTAGCAGGTACTTCCAGAAGTAGCTCGTCCGGTAGCCAGAGGGATTCGGGGGGTTGCCGGCACCCTCCCCGTATCCCTTGTTGAACGGTAGGAAGTAGGTATCCTGCCCATCAAGCTCGGTGGCCATATACACTTCTTCAGGGTCAATGGCGAAGTGAGCGAGGCAACGACCAGGGCTGAAGAGCTTGTCCCTCGGATCCCGATCCATCCGATACTGATCCTTGGCATCAGTAACGTCCTGTCCCGTGTACTCTCCTTTCAATTCAGCCGTGAAAATCGGAATACCGTTTAGGAAGATTACGAGATCGACTTCCAGATTCGATCCCGGCTTGTACGTGAGCCTTGGGATGACCGAGAAGATATTCTTCTCGTAGTTTTCGACCGCCCGCTTGTTGCGGTCCGTAGCCGGTTCGAAGTACGCGAGTTGTTGAAATCTTGCGCCGCTAAGCTTCAAACCATTTCGAAGTACGTGTATAGCCCCCTTCCGCTTTATTTGTCTGTCCAGCGTAGACAGGAACTTGTCCTCGGCACCCTCGCCATGGAAGTTCTCTAGCGTCTCCCACTCATCAGGCTGGGTCGCCTTGACGAACTCTAAGACGTCTTCCGGTATTAGGGAAAGCTCTTTATCATAATGCCGGTTTTCCCGTTCACGATAACCACCAGGATCAAACCGTTCATATAAAGGTTCTAACTCGTCTTCCTTCCAACCCGTATCTTCAGAGGTGAGATCTTGGATGATTACCTTCTCAAACTGTCTCTCGCTGAGGTTTTCGGACATCAAATTTCACCTCTGACATCAATCTGGCCAGTAACAGCATTAGTGATCAACACAGTTCTGTATTCTTTCAGCCGTTCTATACTGTCTTTCACTTTCTCAATTGAATCATCAATCTGTTCGTTTTGTTCATCTAAATAATTCACAATTTCTTGTTGCTCCTTCAGGTCACTGAATGCGACAGGAAAGCTCTTGAACATCGGCATCCGAAGAGAATCTACCGTTGATTTCGCATTATTTTTGAATATCTCCATTTTTAAATTGGATCGAAGATAGTAGTAGAGGTATTTCCCGTGGATCTCTTCTTCAAAATCACTTATCTTGTAAACTCTTTGGTGGTAGTCGAACTTTCCATCAGTATAATGGAAGACCTCGCCAACACCCACACCATCTCCAGCAGTGAGAACTGCTTCACCATCAAAAGAGTACGAGTCAATCCGTTCTTCGGTTTGCGATCTGACAAAGAAGGGATAGTCGCCGTCGTCTACAGCATCTTTCGTATCTTTTCCTCCGGTATCGATATCCGCAAGATAGCGTAAATCCCTAACCTCCCAGTTTTTGGGCACCTTCCCTAACCACTCAACCTCACTTTCTTTCTGAGCAATATCGTCTTTGATTCCGCTACTCACCGCACTCTTGATCAGAGCAGTACGCTTTTCCTCCAAAAGATCTATGAGCTCCTGCTTCTTTTCGATGAGCTGGTCTATATTTCCCATTTCTTTATCAAGAAATTCAACAATAGCCTCTTGTTCATCTTCTGGCGGTAAAAACTGTGAGAAGTCTTGAAAGAAGTCATCCGGCACCCTTTTTTGCCCTGCTGCTCCTTTCATCTGCCCTTCTCCGAGGTTGCGGAACAAGCTAGAAGATGTCACATAATATAGGAATCTGCTGTTAAGGACGTCGTGAGGCCGCAGAACGACAAATTCTGTAGTCCCAAAACCAATCCCGTTTTCCAAGTTCTGGGCCAATGCCCCTTTCCCATTTTCAAAGCAAGGAGTTATTTTCGCTACTAAGACGTCACCATCTCTGAAATACGTGTACCCATCAATCACATCCTCCAATATCTCCGTTTCTTCATAGCTTATTTTACCCTTCTCTGACACATTCTCCATAGGTAAAAAAGTAACTTCTGTGTCAGAATCTAGATTGTCAATCTCGTTCTTTGAAGGGTTGATCTCAGCGCAGAATTTCAGTCGTCTAACCCTCCAATGATCGGGTACTGTTAGCCAAGGTTTGGCTGTTTCTTTGTATTCAGCATAGCTATCGTATCGACCTTTCCCACGGAAATCTTGTATCGTGGTTCCCTTGGTATCCGGCATTATTCGGTCACCTGCTCTATCATTTCGACGACCTGCTGTTCCACTTCTTCAATATCATTTTGGATCTCTTCTAGGGGGCGGGGGGGTTCGTATTCGTAGAAGTACCGGTTAAAATTAATTTCATACCCAATCTTTCCGAGTCCACCGTCCTGTGGGTCAGTCATCTCTTCGTTGATCCATGCGTTCGCTCGGTAGGGTTTAACTTTCTCTTCGAAGTATTCTCGTACACTCTCTCCGAGCGGGACGTATTCATAGTCGGTTAGGTCCGTGTCTCGCTCTGGACGCCCTTTGCTATCACGGACGATTTTTGCGTCAGGATCTTTCACGCCGAGTGCTTTGAAAATGTTCCCGCGGACAGATTTCTTGAGATCTAGGCCTGCTTCCTCGATTGCTTCATCTACCTTTTCTGCGAACTCTTCTTTATCTTTGTAGAGCTTGTCGTCCATCCCCCGAAGCATTGCAATGATGGCTTCCTGCTTCGTCTCACCCTCTTCGCCGCCGGAGAGGTTCTGAAATGCTCTTTCATCTTTGATTTGTTCAATTCGATTCTCAGAGGCTTTGAAGTTTTTTCGTAGCGGCCGTTCAATTCGTACTTTCCTGTATCCGAATTCGGTTATAGGGTGAATTTGGGAGTAATCCGAATCTCCGTTTTCTCTGTATATTTCGAGAACATCCTGAATCTGATTTTCTGTGAGCTCCTTTCTTTTATCTCCTTTGTTGTCATCCATTAGCTTCCAGAATTCTTCGCCTGACGCGTCTATCATCTGAATTTGTCCTTCCCGGCTGTCAGGTTTGTCGTTGGAGAGGACCCAGACATACGTGGTGATCTTGGTATTGTAGAATAGCTCGTCAGGGAGCCGAATCAGGGCTTCAAGCAAGTCATTTTCAAGTATCCATCTGCGGATACTACACTCATTCTTGGAATCAGAAACGTTGGGATCCGCAGTGAAGAGAGGTGAGGCGTTGGAAATAAAGGCAATTCTACTACCTCCGTCCTCTGGTTCCTGTCTCTTGGACAACATAGTCTGCAAGAATAGTAGCTGTCCGTCAGTTGTGGATGGGAGGCCTGCGCCGAATCTTCCGCCCCAGCCTTGTTCGTACTCTTTCTCTACAGCTTCTTTATCACTATTCCAGTCTTTCCCATACGGGGGATTAGCGAGCATATAGTCGAACTGCTTGTCTGGGAAAGCGTCTTCAGCGAGGGTAGAGCCGTCTGAGATGTTGTTTGCTGCTGTGGCGTCTTCCCCCTTTAGGAACATATCTGACTTGGCGATAGCGTGTGTCTGGGGGTTAACTTCCTGACCGAACAACCAGACTTCAACTTCGTCGTTGAACTGCTTAATACGGTCTTCGGTCTCGGTCAGCATTCCACCGGTGCCACAACAGGGATCGTATACGTGGAGGATCTGGTTTTCCTCGAACTCGTCTCGGTCTGGCTCGATTGCCAGCTCTGCCATCAGATGGACGACTTCTCTTGGAGTGAAGTGCTCTCCGGGGTTCTCGTCGAGAGATTCATTGAACCTGCGAATGAGTTCCTCGAAGATGTCCCCCATAGTGGAGTTGCCGACTCGGTTGGGGTGCAGATCAACTTCTGGCTGCGTGAATCGCTTCACGACCTTATAGAGGAGATCGTGCTTGGCGAGCTCCTCAATTGTAGATTCGAATCCGAAGTTGTCGAGAACCTCCTGCATTGCCGGGGAGAAGGAGTGAATATACTCCTTGAGATTCCGCTCAATGTCGCTCGGCTCGTCGAGCAGGGTTTCGAGCGTGTACTCAGAGTAGTTATAGAAAGGTGCGTCTGCAGCATCTTTCAGGACTTCTTGGAGGGCTTGTTCGTTCAGTTGGTCACCGTATTGTTCGTAGGCCTTTCGCACGTCCTCATTATTTGGTTCAAGAACGCAGTCAAGCCGTCTCAGGACAACAAATGGGAGAATAACCTCCTCATAATCGCCTCGCCTGAATTTATCACGAATTAAATCAGCAGTGCCCCAAACGAAGTTCGAAATCTCGTTGAAGTCAGACATAGTGGTTGCATTATCTCACCACATTATAAATCCTTCACTACTAATGTGACCGGCTGGAGATACAAGCACCTGACCTCGGTTATGTAGATGTGCTTTGATCTCCTCTCGAATCATTAATTTTATCTAAATTAAGGATTGTTAATAAACGGAATTATCTTTCGGAAATGCTGAACGGCGATCTGGCATACTTTGGTTCGTGTCGCTGATAATGATATTCACGTTAGTTAATACTCAGGGAGTGACCTTGTACTGGGATTTCCCATCAACTCACAATCTTCATTCTGAGTCCCAGGTAGTTACCGACAAGTCACCTGTGCTGACGAATATAATCATTCGTTCTCCTCACTGGGACAAGCGGGAGCCATTGCAAGGTTTAACTGAAAGTACTAACATACTCTAAGGCGGAGAGACTATAAGATGGTAGAGGTCGTGAATGTTGTCGCTTCTGGATCTCTTGGTATAGAACTTGATCTTGATGCTATTGCTGACAACTTTGAAGACATTGTTGACTACGATCCGGACAAGTATCCGGGTGCGTACTTTCGTTTCGGTGATCCATCTCCACTAATCACTCTCTATCGTACAGGCAAATACATCATCACCGGTGCGAGTTCAGAGGAAGAGGCTCACGCTTTTCGAGAGGAATTTCTGAACATCCTCAGTAGACATGAGATTCTTCCTTTAGCTGAAGATGACTGGTTCCAGTTACAGAATTACGTGTGTATGTCTGCAGTCGGCGAGAATCTGAATCTATCCGCTCTCGCCATTGGACTGGGTTTAGAGGTCACAGAGTACGAGCCAGAGCAGTTCCCCGGATTAGTTTATCGACCGCCTGAGCACGACTGTGTGTTACTTGTATTTGGATCAGGGAAGGTCATTATAACAGGGGCTACAGGTATCCAGACTGCGGAAGAGGCATTCAATTCACTTCAAAAACGCATAGCAGACTTATTTTCGTAGGGTATCAAATTTGAGGCTACCTATACGATCATCGAATTACTTTACGACAGTCCAGATCAATGAGTTACCCACTTTGCGACTATTAATGCGTCCGTCCTCTTCGAGTGTCTTCAGCCGGGTATATGCTGTTCGACGGGTGCAGCCGACTTCTTCAGCTATTTCCGAAGTTCCGGCCATCCCGTCGAATTGTTGAATGGCCTCTAAGAAATCGGAATCCGGATAACTTGTAGTATATTTACCAGATCCTTCCTCACGATCTTTCCCCGGCACAATAACCGATTCGTAGACACCACCTATGTAGGTGATGGGTTTTCCACCATCACCTTTAGAGGAGATGGGGAATATTTATACCATTACACAATATAGGTGATGGTGTGAAAAGCCAGTCCCAAAGGGGCGTGGGTTCGGCGAAAACGCCCGAGTGCTATGGACACTCGGACTGGGTTTCACACTACACGTGAGAACCCATGGAAAAATCAAATCCGTCGATGCAAGAGGTTGTCGGTGACCACCTAACTGAAGATATATTACAATTAGAACAAATTTCGCTCGGGGAAGGGGCCGCGACATGTTTGGTGTGCGGCTCTTCTCTTCGTGAGGGAGAATCGGTTGTTATGTACGTGTTTCGGCCGGCTGGCGAGGTGATGTTTCAGGTTGGGTACGTTTTGTGCGGTGAGGATCGGGACGGGTATTTGTCGGAGTTCACGCTCGGGGTGCGGGAACTACT
>LFCJ01004094.1_pt1 | contig 10687 bp, 15 predicted proteins | sample 643141 | NCBI WGS metagenome assembly LFCJ01 (sample SAMN03766243, study PRJNA286221) | soda lake metagenome | biome: soda lake; feature: Kulunda steppe; material: water; isolation source: sample B1-Br-g2 brine of Lake Bitter-1 | place: Russia: Kulunda steppe | collected 2010-07 | reverse complement strand
TATGGAGAGACCTGGACCAGATTCACGCACATGATGCATATGCTTCCAGCAGAGTCATGAGGACATATCACACCCTTTTTGGAGTGCCGCATTATGGGTGGCCCATAGGGAGTCATATTGGCTGGTGTGACGATCAGAAATGCGCAATCAAACCTACTCTGCCTTCACACCTACGACACAATATCCCTAACCATTTTTCATGCGCTCTCTCCAGAATTTAGACTCTCTGGTCACAACTTGGACATCAAGCGGCTCCGGCAACAAAAGCACAGAGTTCCTTACGATAATCCTTATAATCTGCACAAAACGCAACTGGCACTGTGTGCAAGATGCAGAACATGTTCTCTTAGATTGCCCAAGTGCTGACTTGGCAAACTTACGCGCCAAGCACCGCCAACTCTTCCGACTCCCCCCCTAGAAGCTCAAACAGGCTAAGAGACTTTCTTAACCAAGCAGACACCTAAAGCCTGGCCTTGTTTGTGCATGAGTGCCTGGATTGCTGTGCCTAGATCTCAGATCACAACCTTGCCTGCCTTTTGTTGGTTTCGGTTGCAGGCCTTTTTGGCTTCAGCTAAGCTGCCCTCGTTCGGCAGGTACAGCTTTGTAACCTAACCTAACCTAACCTTACCTAAGGACCACTCTATATTAGTATGAGACTTATAAATGGCATGTAACATTTCCCCCACCAGGCCCAGTCCGTCCTCGGATTGCATTGGCTGTCCCTTTTGGGATGAAATATAGTTGAAAACGATTTGTTATCAGCTCTATAAGGAACCAGGTGAGGCCTCTGCAGGGAACCAGGTGAGGCCTCCATAAGGACCAGGTGAGGCCTCTATACCACCAGGTGAGGCCTCCATAAGGACCAGGTGAGGCCTCCATAAGAACCAGGTGAGGCCTCTATAAGATATCAGGTGAATCCTCTTTAAGGAACCACGTGAGGAACCGTGTGTGGCCTCTGTGCACAATAGTGACACCTTCTTTCAGGCAATACAGGCCTGCTGTCTGCGATGCATACTTGCTAGCTTCATACTTGTCTTTTGCATCATCAGTAGTGCAAATTGCGCAGTGGGCTGGTGATGTGGCAGGCTCACTCTTGCCGTGTGACTCATTGATGCTAGTGCATGGATTAGGATCTGACATTTGGGCTTCTGCTTTTGTGACAGCAGCGACGGATGTATGTGCACTCACCAATGTCCTTGGGTCGCCACCTTCTTTAAACAGGAGATCAGTACGCTTGAGAGAGCCCATCAGTGTGGCCATTGGGACCTGATTTGAGACTTTAGATGCAGGCAGCTTCTGCTATGCTGCTAGATCAGTGATGACCAACTTGTCACCTGGTACATGAACAGTCGCCATGACAGGCGGAGGAGGCTTCTGTGGCAAAGGTGCTGCCCCTGGTAAGCTGGACGTGTTTACAGGCGTAGCTCTGAATGGCACTGGTGTGGCAGCTGAGATTCTGTGATCGACATCGCTTGCAAGGCTAAACCTGACCCCTCCGCCAGGGGGGGCCAACCCCCCGCGCGGGTACCTGCACACCCCACCCAAACCCTCTGCGCGGGGGGTCCAGCCTACTAGGGTTGTTTCTGCACGCTCGGTCATAAATGAATGCTTGAATGGCCACATGCAGCGGCAGGCTTCTAATGTTCTTGCAATATCAGGTGTGTATGCAGCATCAGGTGCAGCGGTAGCGGTCATATATGATTGCAGCGGCTGCGTGTATGCGGTAGCAGCTGTGTTGCTCAAGTGCGTGCCCTGCAAGTCAGGTGCAGGCTTATGTGGTGCATAATCGTGTCCATAGCATGTGACATGCAATGGGTGATGGTGACAGCAAGTTTCGTGCCTGGGATGCCTTGATTGTAATGTGGATGGACATGGTGGGTCCATATTGCCAGAACGGCCAGCTTTAACACTGTGCCAGCCTTAGCTGATCTGCAAATGCTCATTCGGGTGGCCTTGCAGATGCTCAATGATCTGGTCAGCTCCGATTCCCTGGGTCCATCCCCACCATGCTAACACTTAGTCCTAGACCTGCCGTTGCCTTGCGGGCACAATGACCCTGAGCCGCCCAGTATGTTCACAGTAAGGGATGCATTGCAGTGCGAGCTTGTGCCGGTGGTTGCGCCATGCGCTCCCATCTTCCCCAATTCCTAAATCCACCAACACAGCTGTTTGCAGTGTGGGCTAAACTTTCAAGGCGGCACTCACCAAGTTCGCCCAATCTCCTCAGGCTTGCTAGCATTGCTCAAAGCCTCGTCCGTCGCGTGTCCTGCCATACATGCATGTGCAGTGAACACCCAGCCCCTTAGAGGCCTAGGTCTCTCCTTAGCTGCCAGTGAGGGGCCGGCTAGGTAACCTCCAATCCATGTGGGGAAATCTTCCTGGCAGCATGCACAGGCAGAGTGCCTAATGCAGATCTAGCGTGCTGGAGCAGGTTCACCCGCACTGGTCACCAACAGCCCTTGAATGCAGATGTGCACTATCTAGGATCTAACTGCTGCTAGATACCCGCCCAAATTTGGCGAAAGGAGCCGGCGCCTGATCCATCCCACCCATGCGGTTCACATGTGAGATGTACCAACGTGGGTTGTGCTGATTAGATGGGCTCCATCACCCAACAAGTTGTACATAATCTTCTATTGAGCGTTTGCTCCTAACTATGGTTGAGCATCAAGCTGGTGAAAATATCTAATGCAGGCACATGCTTGCAGGGCCGCGTGGGCTTGCTCCTCCTATTCCTGTCCTCTCCTTCACATAAATGGACTCACTCATGATTTTTGGCTCAGTAGACTGGCCAGTCTGTGCTGCGGATGGCATGTGGTTGCAGAGACCTCTCAGTAACGTGAATTCTCTGACAGGAAACGCGCAAGACACAAAGCGATACAAAGTGGTATCTGTAAGCAAATGTGGTGTGTGGACTGGCTGCGGACAGCGACAGTGTACACCAAGCAGACAACAGGTAGCCCGCGATGAGGCTGAGGAGTCACTGACACCCTTCTCCTTCCCTACACTTCGTCTCTCTCTTCAGCCTGCAAATAGGTAAGGTCAGCACTGCATGCAGCTGCTGTCAAACGTACTCACACTGGACTTGGACTGGACTGGGCGCTGCCACTCCTGATGACCACCTAAGGGCTAGGGAGGTCTACCCCCTGGCATACTTGTTACAAGGTCGCTAGAGGCAAACAATGTATTACTGCGAGTTTGTCTTTGACGTGCTCAAATATAGCTGAACTGACAACAGGATCAAATACTCCGCCAACCGACTCCACTAACCTCCGGGTCACAATGCCCATAAATCTGGCATGACAATGCAATCCTGTATCTTCCATTTTGCCAAGCTTTTTCTGCGTGGCCCTTTATTTTGCATGCTTTCAGACTGAGAGTCTGCTGCATGCAGGGTAGCCTCTTGGTATAACCACTGTATGCCAACCGATTGAACACACAGTGCAGCACACTTCTGGCTGCAGCACTTATCTGGCATGACAATGCCTTGCCTAACTTTCTTACTCAGCCGCTTGCTTTGCTATTTCATTTCAGACATAATGGACAACTATCTGGCTGGCAATGACCAGTCACAAACCAATCAATATGATGACCTTGCTGGCAGTTAGCCGTAATTTGTAACTTGGCAGTAAGCAATGGTCCGAGGAGAAGAAGAGGACAAAATGAACGCAGTCTTGCATGCAATACCCATGAATGGTGCGCACGCGCATGTTGACGCGGCAAAATGTCTTGGGAAGGAGGCCTACAGGTCCCAGCCCCAATGGCAGTGCTGGCTGCTTCCGAAAGTTGAGTTCAGAGGCAGGTCAGCGCATGGCAGGCCTGTCGTGCTGCTCCTTTGCTTTGCATAGCTGTGTGTCTTGGGCATACAACGTGCGCTACTTGATATCACACTCGGAGGCAGGTCATCATCGCCTGGCAGGCCTGGCGGGCCCTGCTGGCCGCTTCTTCTTCTTGTGCACCACCTTGGGCTTGGGTGGTACTGTGGTGGTCTCCACAGTGACGCGTGTGATGCGGTGCAGCGTGGCAGCGATGCACACACTGCGCGAGGGCGGGCGTGCATGGACGGGCGTAAGGTGCGAGATGCGGTGCAGTGTGGCAGCGATGCACACACTGCGCGGGGGCGGGTGCGCATGAAGTACCTGATGCAGTGCAGCATGGTGATGACGCACACTCTGTGCGAAGATGATTGTGCATGGAAAGGGTTTGACAACGCGGATGAAACCTTGGTGATTTGCACACGGTGCGAGAGCATGTCATGTGTGCAAGGGGCGGGTGCACCCAGCATGGGCCAGGGGTGCGCACAGGTGGGGCCATCCATGTGACTCTAGGTGAGGGGGCATGCTGGGCTGCAGATTGAGGGGTGGGATCCTATGTGGGCTCCCGTGTAGGTATGCAAGAGGGGCTTAATCTGGCAGCCTGAAACAAGGCACGGCCAGCTGGTGGGGGCCCTCTGATGCACCGCACATGCGCAGCAGCTTGAGCCTGTTTTCTGGCCGGCTTATGGATCAATCTGTCTGTCCACAGCATGTACACTCAGCCTGATGGGCTTGGCAGCTCTGATTTCCATCGCAAGAGCAGCGCACGTGTCCAAAACCGTGCTTGTGCTTGAGCGCAATGCACGCACGCACACGCACACGTGCGAGCACGGGCAACATCGTCAGCAGCTCTGACGCCCACCTGCGCAGCATGAGCATGGGCGCCTTGCCCGCCCCATCGACGGCGTTAGCCTCCTGCCACTGCACAGGGCTGGACAGGTCCCTCCACTGAAGCATGGGCTGGCCGCCTTCCATGGTGGTGGGCGCGGCCGGGCCCAGCGCGGGCACAGGGCACCACAGCGGCGCCAGCAGCTCCGCGACGCGCCTGCGGGCACTGGGCACCACAGCAGTCGGTGCAGGGTCGGGCGCAGCACAGTGTGGGCGTGGGAGGGAGGGGTGCGCGGGCTGCTTGGTGCGGCCGGTGGGAGGTTGGGGGGACAGGTGCAGCAAGCAGTGCGCAGCGAGGTGGAGCTGGACGCGGCTTTTTGGGATGGCTCCGAGCCCAGCAGAATGCGCAGGAGGGAGGGGACGCCTGGGACATGCATACCTGTGAAACGGGCACGGCACTGGGCTTACTGTGATATGGGGGCTGCAAGTTAAAGGTGAGCATCGGGGGTTGGGTGAGCAAGGCCGTGCGTCAGACGCACACAAGCTTGAATAGGGATGAGGTCCCCGGGTCCAACAACCCCAAAGCATGCCTTCCTGCCAGCGCACAAGCATGTTTGGTGTGGGCAATGGAACAGTGCAGATGCCCAGTTCAAGTCTGATCTGGTGCCAGGGTCGTGGCCACATTGGCCAAGCTACATATCAAGAGCAGCCTTGCTGCTGGCGCCACAGCTCGTCCAAGGCCAGGCACACAGCCGCAGCTGCTGCTTTGCAGGTTGATGCCTTGTAGGACGCCTCCTCTCCCGTGTGCGCGCGCACCTTGCACCGGGCAGCGACCACTCCACGAAGACCCTGGTGGTAGGAAACGGGCCGCCTGAAGCATGCAGCCAGTCCACAGCAGAGAAGGGGATGGCGGGCGGCGCGGCCAGGTCAACCTGCAAGCGTGCCGCACACGAAGCATACGTATCAAACCTGATGCATACCAGTTCGAAGCAGGGTTGAAGACGGCAGGGCGCGCGGCCAGGACACCACTCTGCATCAGTTGTGCGCCTGCTAGCTGGTGGCCATTTGTCAAGCGCATTCGCAAGCGACCTCCCCGTCCTCTAGCTTGCCTTCTACGGCCTTTCTTCTTGTAATTTCTAAACAGGTTGACCTTGCTTGTGCCTCTGCCCCTCACCCCCACCTCAGGGGCTAAACATGCTTTGCAGCCCTTCCATGCACACTATCTCCAAAGCACGTGCTACCTCATCCCCTTCCTCCACCCCTTGGTGCCTAACTCGCCTTGTGGGCCTTGTTCACAGCCCCCGCCTGCCCACACGCCAACAAACAGAGGTCCTCTTCCCCCCCGTCTTCTGCTCATCCCTCACCTTGTGGCCCTTGCGCACGGTATCCCCCAGGGCAAAGTGTGCAAGCTTGCCGTTGGGGAGGAGGTAGTGGCCGTACAAAGACTGCATCGGCAAAAGGCAGGGAAGCAGTGCAGTCAGTGAAGTAAACTGGGGAGGAAGAGGATGAGGTAGCGGCTGCACAAGGACTATCAGTGAAAAAGGGCAGCAAGATGGTGAAAGCGGTGAAGTTAGCTAGAAAAGGTGAGGAGATAGTGGCCGCACAAGGGCTGCATCGGAGAGGTAAATTGGGGAGGGGGCAGGCACCATGCAAGGACTGCACACACAGCCATAATACAGTGATTGACGTCAGTCTAGCATGGGTTCTTCGTTAAAGGCAGGAGCCAGGATGTGGCTCAAGCTTTGAGGCAAGCAGTGTGGCTGGGAGGAGACAAACTTGGGGTGTAAAGAGCAAGGCAGCCGCACGTGCGGCCCAGCACCTCGCGTACAACATTCAGTATCTGCAAGGCGGCTTCACCAAGTGGAGCAACTCATTCCCAGCAATCCATGCACATCAAGGAGTGTGTATGTGTGTGCACGCACGCGTGCGCGCGTGTGTGTGCCCTCCTATCCTACTTCCTCTTCTCCCCTGTGACCCATCGCCTCTCCAAGCCCAGCACTGCTAACCCCTAGCGCCATAGACTCACACACCTCACATGATGTGGCACCCTCCATGTGCTCAAATATGGCCAGGTGCCCGGAGGCGCAGCCCATCTGGTACAACGCGCACACGCGCGCGCACACACACACACATGCACAAACATATACATATATATGCGCAAACACACACCTCACAGAATGTGGCACCCTCGACGTGCTCAAACATGACCAGGTGCCTGGGGTCGTAGCCCAGCTGGTGGCTGAAGCGGTACACGCGGTCGGGGCCCCCGTCCCCAGTGGCCAGGCGCACCGCCAGCGGCAGCTCTGCCTGGACCTGCAGGTTATTATGCGCGCACGCACACACGGAGCGCAGCAACGGAGGCACACCTCTGCAACGTGCACACGCAAGTGCGATTGTGTATTTGCGTGCAATTTTGTGCATCCGTGTGTCTCCCAGCTCTTGGGTCTGCGGTTCCGGGTGCTCCTGCTGTCGTGTCTGCATGCGGGCAATGGCCGTCCCTCTGCCCTCTTCCTCCCTTCCTCTCCCTCCTCCCCCTCCTTCCTGTCATCCATCGCTCCTTCCCCTGCATCAACCCCTCGATGCGTACCTTCACATGCTGCTCTTGGGCCTCCCCACCCCCATCTGCCCCTCACCCACCCAACATGCGCATCCTACCATGCTGCTCTTAAGCAATCCCTCCCCCTCCCCCTGCATACCTTCTCGCGCTGCTCCCTGGCTTCCCGATCCACGCGCTCATAGTCAAAATTTGGCCCAGAGTTGCCGTCTGAGGCAATCATCGCCTGCAAGCACATGCATGGCGTGAAACGAGCTTCAGGCTATGGTTGACATGGTGTCGTGCCCCTGCGTTCACAATCCTGCGAGCATGTCGTGTGATGGGCCGTACAGGAGGCGGAGTGACCATCAAGACAAAAGGTCCTGAGCTGTCCTGATGCCTCTCAGGTGATGATGAGACCGCTGCAGGCAAGCACACGCGCCTCCAGGCACCTCGTAACAAACTTTCAACACCACTGGGCACCTGACGCGCCGCCTGCACACCAGCATCCCTCCCCTCCCCACCAGGTGTGTGTTTGTGTGCGCATGCATACACTGGCGTGTCAAACACATGTTGCCATGCACGGCCGCCTTGCATGAGCGCCAGCTGCAGGCGATACCCAAAGTGCCCAGCTGCAGGCAGATTCCCCGATGCTTTTCAGGTGGGAGCAGGAGTGCGCTTTAGCGGCGCCCCCTTGCGCCCTTACCCTGTGTGCCTGTGCACCATTAACTCAGTGGCCTACCCGCGTCCCCTCCTACCTGCGTGCTTGAGCCCCGGCAGCACCCACCTGCACTCTCTGCTCCGCATGCTTGAGCACCGGCAGCACCCACCTGCACCCTCTGCTCCGCATGCTTGAGCGCCGTGAACTCAGTGGCCTCCACACTGAGCACGGTGGTGGGCTTGGGCACGTGGGCTGACAGCGTGCTGCGCTTGGCGAGGAACTCGGCCTGCGCACGGGGATCAAAGTGCAGAAGCAAAAAAAGGTCGCCGTGCTTGGTGCAAGGATCAGCCTTGGTGAGTGAGGTGCCAAGGCTGCTTCATGGGCCTGCGGCTTCAGAAGTAGAGCTCCCTCCCCGGCCCCTCCGGGCTCACCCACTTAGCAGCCTGTAGGTACACCAGCAGGCTCTCCGGACACGCTGACCTACTGTGCAGCCCTATGGTTGGCCTACGCGCAGGCACCCCCCACCAATCACGCACCCGCTTTGCAGCCCGCTCCGGGAAAGCCACGGCCTCCCATGCCTCATGCTTCAGGTCGCGCTTCAAGGACGCCAGGGACTGACCGGCAGGGCGCGTGGAGCCGCGGTAGGGGAGGTGGTAGGGCAGTGCGCCAGTAGGGCCCTGTACACAAACATGTGTGGACGCGCTCTGGTGAGTGCATGCAAGCATCTGTCTCTTTGCGCATGTAGTATTTGCGTTGACATGTGCCTGTGTCTACGTGTGTGTGTGTGTGTGTGCTCCAGCCTCTGTGGCGAGTAACGGAACGCCACTATAGCTCCCCTTGCGGGCATAGACATGCAGGCGGTCGGGAGCAGGGCGACTCTTGGCATGCAAGGGTCTCCACGGATGGCATACAAAAGGCAAGGCTGTAGGAATCAGAAAAATGCGAGCAGAGGGGCACCAGGGAGGGACGTATCAGCCCCTCTGTCATGGGTTCCTGCCTGCCCTGCCCTCCCTCTTGCCCTGCAAGGCATCAATTTCTGCTGGCACGCGCTGACTAGGTATCTGTACGGACGCGTGTACACATGTGTGTGCACGAGCCCCTCTGTCATGGCTTGCAAGTACACGTGCAGGCACGCATGCTGGATGCACACCTGCAGGGCTGCCCGTACATGTGGCCCGAGGATCTCGTCAGACTCAGCAGCCCCTTGGTCCTCCTCCTCCAAACCCTCTGCAATCGCCTGCTCCTCGCCCCTCTGCATGCTGCGGCTGCTACTGCGCAAGCTGCCATGCTGCCCTCGCGCCCTGTGTGTGTATGTATGTGTATGTATGTGTGTGTTCACGTGCGCACCATGCAGCCATGAAGCACCGCAGTCAACTGCACATCGAGCCCGTGCATAGCTCAATGCTCCTGCTTTTTCCAGGGTGCAGGGTGGTAGAGTGGGACGGCGCCCCCCCTGTACCTGCCGGGCGCCTGCAGGCCTGCCAGGGCGCAGCTCTTGCAGCCCCAATCACACATGCAGACTGGGCGGAAACACGCACAGGTATCTCGTTGGTTCTGTGGGGGTAGTGCGTTGATTATGTTCATGCATGTTGGTGCACGCACACAAGTGCGCACACACATACACATCCTCCCCTCCCCCTGCCTCACCTGGGCACCACCCCTTCACCTGGGTGGCACAGTGTTGCTCAAGCGCGTGCACGAGCACGCATGCTCACACATCCTTAGCCCCCCTCACCTGGGCGACGCAGTGCTGTTCATGCTGCTCAGCGCGCCAACCTGGACCAAGGATGTGGCCACAAAGGATGCGGAGCCGCGGGTGGGGTGGTCAGGGCTAAGTGTCCGCTTGTGGCTGCTGGCCTGCGTGCAGGATTGCGGTCAAGGGTGCGAGCTTGCGCGGCTGCACCATGCACACCTCACACCCTGCTACGTGTGTTTGTTTGTGTGTGCATGTCGTGCATGCGCTTGCGCTGCTGCACTTCGTGCAAGCCATGCACTGAAAGAGTGTGGGCAGGCAAGCCTGAGGGTGCGTGCGTGAGGCAGGATGGGTGGACGCACGCAGCATTGAGGGCTAGCTGGGCTTTTGTGTGTCGGGCAGAGGAGGAGAGAGGAAGAGAAAGAGAGAGGGGGGGGGATAGAGAAGGAGGGAGGCAGATATGACATGCAGCTGAGACTGGAGATGGGCTGCTTTGCCTGTGTGCCGCAAGCTGGCCAGCCTTGAAGCTACCCCCCAGCCTTTGGAGATAGCACGGCTGCTGCCGCTCAAGGTGCACAAGGCGTCCATCGCAGTGCATCACGGCGTCCATCGCAGCGCTCGAGGCATCCATTGAAGTGCTCGAGGCATCCATTGCAGTGATCAAGGCGTCCTTCGCAGTGCATCACGGTGCATCAGGGTCCATCACGCACCCACCTGCATGCCAACCTCCGCCAACGCCCGCTCGGCTGCAGCTTCGGTGTGGCTCAAATGCGCGCCTGCCCCTTTGGCTGGAGCCCCCTCGCTTGGGCCTGCATCAGCCTGCACTGGCTTGGTCAGGGGCGGGATGTCCGACTCGTCCGACGAGCTCCGGCCTGTGCGCACACGCACGCAGCCAGCTCAGAGCGCGCACATGCAGTCAAATCAGTGCACACACAGCTGACTCGGCACACACACACACTCACACAGCCGACTCAGCGCGCACACGTGCACGCCATTCAGCGCCCGCGCATGCAGCTGATTCAGTGCATGTGTGTGCTCCATGCCTGCCCTCTGCACACGCCATTGCAGCATGTCCAAGAGCAGAGCGTGCAACGGACGCGTCACCCTCCCCCCGCCGTTGCTGCGCCCCAAGCCATTCCCCTTCCCCCCCTCCCCCC
>LFCJ01004093.1_pt1 | contig 10688 bp, 14 predicted proteins | sample 643141 | NCBI WGS metagenome assembly LFCJ01 (sample SAMN03766243, study PRJNA286221) | soda lake metagenome | biome: soda lake; feature: Kulunda steppe; material: water; isolation source: sample B1-Br-g2 brine of Lake Bitter-1 | place: Russia: Kulunda steppe | collected 2010-07 | reverse complement strand
CACACACACACACACACAAGCATATCCCTGCCTGCCTGCCTGCCTGCCCGCAGATTCCAGGTCAAGCACATGACTTGGCACTCAAGGGGAGACTACTTCTCCACCGTCGCGCCCGCAGGCAACACACAGGTGTGTGCGCATGCAAGCCCTTCTCCCGCTGTGCCCTCTACCCGCAAACCCTCCACTCCCCATCTCTATCTCTCTCCTCCCCTTCAGCGCAAACCCACCGCCTACGGCCAACCTCATCAGATCTCATGGTCAACCAAATCCACTCCCATCTTGTGCACCCCATCTCCCGCACAAACACACACACACACTTCTGGTGCCGAAGCCTGATGCCCCGAAAATCAGCTGCGTGGGGATGACGCTGCGCCCCTCAGGGCTGGGGCAGGCCGGGGGCACAGCAGAGGGCCACGCTCACTGGGCCGGATGAGGTCCTCACAGCACCTGCGCGACACGGGTGTAGAACCGCCAAAGCGTGCACCTCTGTATCCACGCGGGGCTAAAGCCCCTGGTCTTGTCCTGAGGGCAGCAACGCAGCTGGCAGTGACGCAGTGGGCAGTGACGCAGCGGACAGTGACACAGTGGGCAGCAACGCAGCAGGCGGTGACGCAGCAGGCGGTGACGCAATGGTCAGTGACACAGCGGACAGTCACGCAGTGGGCGGTGTTGCGGGCCCCACAAGCATGTGTGCATTGCGCAGCATGCCACGATGATGCTCATGTTGCATGGCCTGTGGGTGGTCCTCCCTGGGCCTGGCCTGCTTCCTGCGCGCGCGCACCTGCAGCCAGTGATGTAAAAACGGTAGTGAGCCCCCATGGGCCTTGATGCTCTACCTGATGCGCCTGAGGCTTCAATGTGCGCTGTTCCAGAACTGCACGTCCCTTCTCATGGTCTACCTGCATGCCTGACGCTCTTGGGCCGCTCCCATGCCATGATGCAGCGTGTGACCATGATTCATCAAATGCAGTGTGTGACCACGATAATGCTGTGTGTGACCATGGTTCATCAAACAGTGTGTGACCATGATTCATCAAATGCAGTGTGTGACCATGAATCATCAAACTGGATCTGTGGGAACATTATGCTGTGTTGCCCCGCGGCCGCTGATGCTCACATCTTAAACAGTTTGTATTCCCAGAATGCCCTCGTGGCGCTGATGCACACCACCTTCGATGCCTGAGGCCCATGGCTCTCTTGTCAGTGCATTCTTTGCATCATGCCATGCATCTCCCATCGCCACTGCCAGCATGCCGCATGGGTTGCCGCCTCGTGCGCCTGGTGTGCTCCATTCTGTACACCAGCTCGGGAGCAACCAGGAGGAAGAGAGAGCCATCTCCCTCTCAATGATCCAAGAGCCCGAGAGAGGCTTTCGCTCTCCACAAAGTTTGGCAGAGTCTTAAAATGGAACCAATGGGCTTGTTTGTGTGTGCGCGTTGCACTGTCTTGTGGGTTTGTGGCCCTTATGCTGCCCTTTTGCAGCGGCTGGCCAGCTCAGGCCAGGCCCAGATTATGAACAGTGCAAGGATGCATGGTTTCACGCATGCGGGGGCAATATATAATATCATATACTTGCTGCCAACATGGTTTGGCCGGGAGCTGGCACGTCCTGCTCTGAGCATGCGCATGAGCCTGCGCTCTGGCAGATCCCAGCACCTAGCTCTGGCGCCAGGGATTTGAAGCAAGGCGACAGCAGGCAGTGCAACTTGCTTGCTCGGCACTCCCAGCTTAGGTGCTTACAAGAGGGTGCGCTGTAGCGGAGAGTGCGGCACTGACACCCAACCACCAGTATTCGCCGACGTGCCGCGCCGCGGCCAGCATGCCATATGCGGCACTGCAGTGTCTGTGCCTGCTTGCTTCCCAGGGGCTTGCATGTAGTTGCGGACTTTTGCTGATTCTCCCCTGGCACGCCCTCACCCCTGCTGATTCTCCCCTGCTGATTCTCCTCTGGCACGCCCTCACCCCTGCTGATTCTCCCCTGGCACGCCCTCACCCCTCGCCCTCACGGCAGAGGCTTCCATCCATTCTGCAGTTGGGCCTATGTGCACTTACCTAGCCCTACCTGATGGGTTTCACAAAGCCCTGCAGAATGCGCATGGGTGCGCCTGCACCTAGCCGGTGTGTACTCCACAGGCGAGTGACATTTGCATGTTTGAGACAAACACATGCCATATGTGTGGACTTCAAAGTTCCTTGAATATTTGCCGCACAAATGGACAGAGCAAAAAAGAGCAATGAGGCTGACGTCATGCAGCACTCACAGTCATATGCATCATTTGCCACGCATGCCCTTGCACGCATGCGCACGGCCCAGCTGGGTGATGTGGTTGCACAGCCAATGATGCCGCAAATTTTCACAGTTTGTCAGAAGCCTTTGCCGCACGGCAGGAGGTGCTGATGCTTAACTAATGCAACTGAGGCTACCAAGGAATTTGCAACCACTTGCTTTGTCACATCCTATGCACATAAGGATCAAGACAGAGTGCCCACAGGGGCTGGTGGAGTGCGCCAACAGCTGCCTTGCGTTCATGTATGTGTGTTGGTGTGCACACACCTGCATGCATGTAAGCGCGAAGGTGTGCAGCCGCATGCATGCATGCAATTGTTGGGTGCAAGAATCGCCATGCACGAGGCACTACCCACTCGTGTGGGGCGAAAATGACACCCCACAGCGACCCCGACTTACTCTTTGCCACCAGTGCCGCTGAAAACCGGGCTGTGGGTCAGATGCGACCGGGGACAAGCTTGAACTGGGCATGTCTATGTTGTCCTTGGCCTTGTGGCTTGGATAGGTATCTGAAAATAGAGTTCTGCTTGGACCAGAGCACAGGTTTTGGCTTGAACAGCGCCCAAGCTTGTTCCCCTGCAATCTCCCCGTTCCTGCTGCCTCTATCATCAAAAAGTGCTCAATGCTGGTTTCCGTAGCCCAAGACAGCTGCAGATCAGATTAGGCCAGGTCAGTTCAGCTCTTCAAAACGGATTTTCGACATGTATCAAGATTGAATGCCTCATCAGAGTTGCATTTGCAACTCACCCTTGGTAGATCAAGCTTGCACACGTCAACAGCCTGTGCACCCTTAAACGGGAATAACCAACCGTTTCAGCCTAACAATTATTCATGATAAGCCTAAGAATAATAACCAACCATTTGAGCCAATCACTGCAAGGATGCACCAGCACAAAGCATGGAGAGGGTGCAAAGTTTGCCCTGCAGGAGCTACTTCCCACTTGTGCGGGGCGAATATGACACCCAACAGGGACCCCGACTTACTCTTTGCCACCAGCACCGCTGAAAACCGGGCTGTGGGTCAGATGCGACCGGGTACATGCCTGACTTGTGCGGCCATCAATATGTGTACTGGTCCACTCCGCTCTGTGTGCCAGGAAGATGCAATCACTTGTATTTGAGCCGCTCAGTGCTTGGGTAAGCTAGCACAAAGCATGGAGAGGGTGCAAAGTTTGCCCTGCAGGAGCTGCTTCCCACTTGTGTGGGGCGAATATGACACCCAACAGCAACCCCGACTTACTCTTTGCCACCAGCACCGCTGAAAACCGGGCTGTGGGTCAGATGCGACCGGGTACATATGCTGGGCACACCCAGTATTTTAAGCTTACAAGTTAAGGGAATTTAACAAGTTAGGGTGATCTGCAAGCCTGGTTGTTAGGCTGGTTGGTTTGCAGCTGGTCACCGCCAGCCAAGAAGTGGTCCATGATGTCTGGAAAGAGCCCAGTGCTCAACCCTCGCTGGAGCACCTCCAGCACTGGGAATGTGCCTTGATGCATGCCCAAGCTGCTCGCCACAGCAGCTGCCCAGGCACGGGCAACAAGGCCCAGCCTGGCGGTGTGCTACAATCCGCGCACTCCCCCTCCGCTCCTACTCCTGCCCCTCCTGTGCCTGCTGCATGCCCCCTGTTCAGTACCCCCCGCATGGATATTCCCTGCCTGAAGTAAGGACAAACAAGGCTTGCACGAGGCTTTCGGTCAAGCAGTGTGACTGCAGAAGCGAGGACATATGCAGCTTTGTCCTCTGGAACAAAGGCAGCTTCGCTGAAGCTTGGCCAGGAGGGTGCACTCAGGCGGCAGGGCTGTTGTGCCGGATCACCACAGCGGCCGAGCAAGGGCATACGTGGAAGCATGCACATAAGGCTGAAACGGGGATGTCCCCTCCCCCACGCCTGCCCCCTGTGCACAGCGGGCACTGCGAGCGGAGCGTTGCTTCGCCGTGCAGCTGATGTGAGGCCGCCGTCCTTGCAGCACCGCGCATTGACGCATGGCCATCGACGCTGCGTGTGTGCACGCGCAGGCGGTTCTGGTGCACCAGCTGTCCAAGGGCGCCACACAGAACCCATTCCGCAAGAACCGTGCGTGCACGCGCAGAACCCGTTCCGCAAGAACCGTGCGTGCACGCGCAGAACCCATTCCGCAAGAACCGTGTGTGCACGCGCAGAACCCATTCCGCAAGAATCGTGTGTGCGCGCGCAGGCGGTTCTGGTGCACCAGCTGTCCAAGGGCGCCACACAGAACCCGTTCCGCAAGAACCGCGGCCGCGTGCAGCGCGTGGCGTTCCATCCCAGCAAGCCCTTCTTCTTTGTGGCCGCGCAAAACCACGTGCGCATCTACAACCTGGCCAAGCAGGTGCGCCGGGCGGCGAGTGCGTGCACGCGCGTGTTGGTGGGGCGAGGGGGGCTGCGCGCGGCATTGGTAATGTGCGCTCTGATCTGCGCGTGAGCATCATGGCTGGGGGTGTAGGTGCAGGTGTGGGTGGTGCAACAGGGAAGGTGGAGGAGGGAAAGCGTGCAGTTGCGGCTGGCCATATGTGCACCTCTTGTATGGTGATTGAGTAAGGCGGTTGGGTTTGGGAGGGTGGGCGTGGGGGTGGGGGTGGGAGTAGGACAGCTGGCAGTGGAAAGGAGGAGGAGGAGTGGGATAAAGTGGGGACATGTTGGGACAAGGCGGATGAGGTAGACAGGTCTCAGGTCTATTACACCTTGCAAATCTCGTACACCAACTTCTGGACATTGGGTGTCAACAGTGCCCAATATGGCGCGCCCATGTGCACCCCTTCTGCCGGTCCCATTGTGCACGCCCTCACCCGCACGGCAGACTGGAACAGTGCGGCCACAACAAGGCTGCCTGATCGTGGGGTGTGCACACCTAGGTTGCCTGCGCATGCGGGGATAGCATGCAAGCGGCCAAAAGCGCGCGCCTGCAGGGGCAATCGCCACTGAACAGGGCAGCCGCTCGCCACTGCCCATCACACGCAGGTGCTGTCCAAGAAGCTTGTGGGCAGCAGCGGCACTATCTCCTGCCTCGCCATCCACCCCTCGGGCGACCACGTGCTGGTGGGCTCCGATGACAAGCGCTTGGCGTGGTGAGCACGACAAGCGACGAGGCATGCGTTCCGGGGGGAGGAAGGGGCTGCTGCGGACACCCCTGTAGACGCACCAGGCCAGATGCCCACGCACGCATGCATCACCATGATCGGGCGCTGTTGCCATCGACTCCAAGGGGTGTTTTTTCTTGTCTTCTACACGCGCGCGCACACCCAGACACCCACACTTGCTGCGCCTGCCCCTACGTGCACACACGTGCGCAGGTACGACCTGGACCTGAGCGACAAGCCGTACAAGGCGCTGCGCTACCACACCACTGGCCTGCGGGGCGCGGCCTTCCACCGCAGCTACCCTCTGTTTGCGTCGTGCGCCGATGACGCTGCAGTGCACGTGTTCCATGGCATGGTGTACTCTGACCTTCTGACCAACCCGCTGCTGGTGCCCCTTAAGGTGCTCCGCGGTCACACCGTGACTGACCACTCGGGTGTGCTGGACGTCGCGTTCCATCCCACTCAGCCGTGGCTGTTCACGGCCGGCGGTGACGCGAGCATTTGTCTGTTCTGCAACTGATGCGCGCCCCGGCGCGGGTGGGCAGTCTTGGCAACTGCTCCTGGTGATGGTATGGCAGGCTTGCCCTGTCACTGTCTCCGGAGGCTTGTGCCCGGCAGAGCATGTACTTCTAGTTGACTTGTACCAATAGTTTTGCTGTGGCAGTGCGAGAGGGGGCCTGTGCTCGCGACTAGCCCTGCCTTGTGAGAGGATTGTTGGCTTGTGAGGCTCTCTGTTGTGATGACCTTGTAACCTGTGTGAGACCTTGTAGCTCCATCCTACCCCCTTATGTAAGGTTAGCATATAGCTTCATGTATGCTAGCTTGAAAAGGGGTACAGATCATCTGGGCCCCTTCAAACTGGCATTTATTTACAAGGCTTTTCAAGGAAAGCTGCAACAGGAAGAAATACAGCTCATTGTTGTTCTGGCTCAAAAAGCAGAGACATTGTGAAAATTTGGGATGAAACAGACGCATAAATCCTGCGGAGACCGCTTGTGGATGGGCACGGTGGAAAAGGACGTGCTGCTCATCTGGTACGTCAGTAAGCTTTAAGGATTCAAGGCTGTATCTGCCGATAGAGGGCAGCTTAGCCGGTCGAAAGCCTCCATGGAGATTCGAACCTCGAACAAACTAGGTTAGGTTAGGTTACATAGCTGTATCCGCCGAACGAGGGCAGCTTTGCTGAAGCCTAAAAGGCCTGCAACCCTAAAACAAAACTAAAGCGCTCAAATCAGGTGAAAGGTAGTGTCTGGAAGCCAGATGTTTTGGTGAATAGCAAGACTGAAAACTGGAAGAAATTTGAAGGCAGTTCACAAGCGAACAAACTAGGATGTCTCACCTAATGACCTTTTGGTCCCCTTGTGTACCACATGCTGAATAAACTGCGAGCGTACGCGCGATGAAAGTCTCTCACTGCCAGTGCACGAGAGGTCTGAGGTGATATGTTTCACTGAAACAGAATTGGCATTTCTCACACTAACAATCTGCCTCCTATTTTATACAATGGCCTGCAACTCCCTTTCACAGACTCCTTCTAATATCTGAGCATTGTATGTGACCGACCAACAATCTGAATAATGCAGCTGATGCAGCATTACGTCCGTTCACAGCTGAAACTCTCCTGCATCAAACAATTTTTGCGGGTGCATAATCTCATAAACAGAGTACAAAGTTACGTGTGGCTCCTTGAAACATGCGCAATTCCTGCCGGTATGTATGCAAGCCACGTTTGGGCCACCCCATTCTTACGGCAGGGCAAAGATATGAACTATCATATACAAATATGGCTGCCGACGGTGCTCAAGAGGATAATGATGGTCGATAAAGTAGCTGAGCCTGAGCCGGCCTGCCCACGGGCCAAATGGTAGCCCTAGCCTGAGCTGTCCTCGTAGCCTTGGGGGCGACCTCTTAGCTAGTTGGCTTTTCTGGCAGTTCTCCTTTTCCTAGCGTTCTTCAGCTCTTCTGCCTTGCCTGCCCTAAGGACATTGCTGTGTCTGCTCGCGTCTTGCAACAAACAAACAAACAAACATGGTCAAGGACAAACCCCAAAAGTGTGGTTTAGAGCTTCAACAGTCCAACTGGTTCCGGGTGGCAGTGCGATTGTACAATGCTTCAACTCAAAGCAATTGTTCCACCACGAGAAAGATCTTACAAGGGGTTACAAGGGGTTACAAGAATAATGCCTTCAGTCAAGAACTGTGACTGCTGGCCTGCTCATTAAAAACTATCAGTGCATGCAGAAAAAAATGTAGCTTATCATTTTCCTGGCCCAGAAAAGTAGACATATAGATTATAGATCTTACATGCTGACATGCAATTGTGCGATGATCGCTGGTCACCCCATATCCTATCTGCCATGAATGAGCTGACACGATCCTACATGCTTATGGAAAGACCGCTGAGGTGTGAGCATATTGATCTTGATTGTTTCGTCGCAGACCTCTGGTAGAGGCACTAGGAATATTGGATACTCTGATGCGCATCCACAAGAGCGCAACAGCAAACTCTGCACCTACTAAGATAGTCACCGACACAGTATCATCATAAGTGTGCGCTCTTTACTAAGAGAGAGGGCCCTGGTCATGCATTCGCGATACATCTTTCCCAATATATATGCTTGTTTCTTAACCTTCTTCTTGCCGTTTCTCGCAACATGGCACGCCTCAGACTTCATGCCCATACCCTGCGAGTTGAAACAGTGATCACAACCCACGATCCTTGTAACCTCGTAAACCCACAATTCCTTGCATGCAAATGTGTTTGTTGAGGCGTCAATTTGCAGACTTGTTTCACGATTTACCACTGACACACAGAATTACTGTCAATCAGACTGGAGCTTTTTATTTCTCCCAAGCTTGTTCTGAGGACGTCTTCAATTTTTTCCAGAAACAAACTAATTGATGATTCCTATCGTTTTACCTCAGAGCTTATGGATGTTTTCTATATGGCTGGTGTTCACCAGCAACCTGAACAGTCAAACTACCTGGCTGAAGGTCAAACTTAAACCTGTAAATCCATAATTCCTCCCCTTCCTGTGACCTGTGCAATGCTAATGACGAACATAATGAGCAGCATGTCCTTTCCCACTGCACCCATCCCCGTATGGTTTCTCTCTACAAGACAAACCTGTCTATAATTCCTCCCAAAGACTCCCATGATGTGTCTACTTTTCTGCGCCAGAACACAACATTTTTCATGATCTTGTTGTTTTATATGAGCATGCTAGCAGTCACACTTACTGACTGAAGGCCCCTCCTACTGTGTAAACCCTCTTTAACCCCAGCTCTGCAACAGCTTGTGAAGTTTTCTTGCATGGTGAGTTAGTCTTCACTGAAGACTTACTCACAAAGCAAGGTTATACAAAAGCTCTTGATATAGCAGATCAAGAGTCGCTCAAAGAGTGAGCTGATTTCATAGAACGATCCTTAAACAACTCACCACATCAAGGAGTTCCACTTGTTCAAAGTTTTGTGGCACGCTACTTGACAAGTTCAGGCTCGACTGAAGCAGAAGTATCCACACACCTGGCTTGGCACTAGGAAATGCATGCAGCAATGAAATCTCGAAGTGACGCTCAGAGGAGGGTTGTCATAGCTCAAGTTTACCAATCAAATGCCTGCTTACAGTTCTTCTTTCGGAGACTGATAGGGCTAACATTCCTGGAGCCGAAGTCCACGCCAATAGAGCACATTAAGCTACACCTATCCCGCATACGGGCTTCTATCACTAAATGTTTTTTTCATTCCCACCCCAAGCTCCTCAGCAAACAAAATGTTGAACTCACCAACACACCCGCTGGCTGCCTGCCCCAGGACACATAAGCACACCCTGATGCAGGTAAGCAGCATACGCACAACCCTAGCAACCCGCCTCACATCACTGCCAGACAGGCTCCGTTTGAGCAGCCCACCCCCCTCAGGCTTCCTCCAGCAACACTGATCCGTTGGGTGTAGGTTCAGTCCCTGGCGGCAGCGTGTCGCTCTCCATCATACCGCTGCCGTCCGTGGCAGGCTTGGCGTCAGCTGAAGGCTTGGCGGGCTCATCGCGCACCAGGGGCTTGCTGAACATCTTGGAATAGATGGCCTTCTGCTTCTGCGCCTCCTCCCTCAGCACCACCCTCAGCCGCTTCTGCAGGTTCAGCAGATCCACGTCCTGCGGTGCCAGTAGCAGTGCGCGCTTCACGTCCTGCTCCGCCTCCACGTTGTCACCCTGGCCCATGTAGGCTTGCGCGCGACGGTACATGGCCTTGGTGTTGTTGGGATCCACCTCAAGGGCCTGCAAGGGCAAGGTGTGCATTACATGCCATAATAATTGAGGGCAGTGGTGCGTGCGCATAAGGATACCCCCTCCTCTGCTTGAAAAAATGAGAGTGCGCAAAGAGTTGGTGTGCATGCACGCGCATGTGTGTGCTCAGGCTCAGGCACATGAGCATGCCAACAAGACTTGTGTGCACCCTGAACTTGCAGGACCTCTGAAGTGCGACTTGGATGTAATGTAGGCGACAAAGTAAAAGGTGGTGCTCCCTCATCCCACAGGAATCAGCTGTTCTAACTTTTTGCATCCATAAATTGAGCAAGAAGTCCGGAGTCCACTTGCACTAACCACACCACAACATCCAATACGCCTCACGCACACCCCTCACACGTCATACTCTTGCCTCTGTATTCAGCCATGATCCAAAGCCCTAATGCCCCTTTGATGCTGCCGCTCACAGCTGTTTATATTACATCTCAACGACGAGCAATCAAATGCACATACTCAGCTCGTGTACGGATGTGTGCTTCATGCATCAGTATGTTTTTGCCTCAAACAATTGAGCACACTTGACTGCCATCTTGCTCTTTGTGGTTTAGCCCTGGGCAAAAGCAAAGATAATCTTACAGATGGAGTCCCTGTACAATAATGTTCGTGCTGAAGACATGGTGCATGCACGAGAGGCACACAATGACCTCAGACGCGAGCATGCACACCTTGTCGCAATTCTTGATGACCTCCTTATAATCCTTGAGCTTCAAGTAGGCCGCTGCAAGGTTTAGGCTTGCGCTCTTCTTGACGCTGCTGGATCGCACGCGTAGAGCCTCTGCAAAGTTCTTGTCGTACGATACGCATGACATTGCCTGCACCATACAGTTATGTCAGGACACATGAAGCAGCATTTGTTGGTGTTTGCGTGAGTGGTTGCGTTGTTGCTGCTGCTGCTGCTGTTGTTGTTGTTGTTGTTGTTGTTGTTGTTGTTGTTGTTGTTGTTGTTGTTGTTGTTGTTGTTGTTGTTGTTGTTGTTGTCGTTGATTTCGTCTTTGTCAGT
>LFCJ01004092.1_pt1 | contig 10688 bp, 17 predicted proteins | sample 643141 | NCBI WGS metagenome assembly LFCJ01 (sample SAMN03766243, study PRJNA286221) | soda lake metagenome | biome: soda lake; feature: Kulunda steppe; material: water; isolation source: sample B1-Br-g2 brine of Lake Bitter-1 | place: Russia: Kulunda steppe | collected 2010-07 | reverse complement strand
GTGTCACGTGGGTGGCTGCTCCAGTAGTGCGGGAGGTCTGGATTGAAGTCCAGTGGTGAGGCCATTTTCTCTTGGGTCACAGCTGCGCAATGTTTGAAGGCTGCTATGACATGGGGAGGGAGGATACAATGGAAGGAGTCTTTTATCTTTTTGCTATCGAATCGCTTTGCTTCTGAGTTGGTTGGACTGTTTGTGCGTTAAGCCAGGGCCACCGAACAATTTGATAGCAGAAGAATAAAACAGCTCCTTCCATTGCATCCTCCCTCCCCGTGTCATAGCAGCCTTCAAACAATGTGCAGCTGCGACCCAAGAGAAAATAGCCTCACCACTGGACTTCAATCCAGACCTCCCACACTACTGAAGCAGCCACCCACGTGATACCATTTTTGGTACCTTCACTGACTGTTTCTTCTCCTCTTTCTCTGGCTTCTCTATTTGCCTTCCCATCTATGACGATGATATCAAGCACTTGACCTTAAGGCACGCTATTTACTGTGCCATCAACAGTCCCCCTGAAATACCTACAGCAACCTTCATGCTCCTCCCCTGCCGGGGCAGATCAATGAGCACAAATGCATACAAGGCACTTAACAATCAATTCAACTAAATGTGTAGCCTAATGTGCCTAACTATCTCAAAACCTTCAGTACGCTGATATCCCATTCTGATAACTGAACCTACCGCTGTTTGTCGCGCACGCGCCAGCGCAGTTATTTTAACTTCGTTGACCCGCACATCGGGACCCCTGGTCTCAGGACCGCAACTCGCCAATACTGTTATGGCCATGCTGCGAGTCTGATTTGGATGCAGCAGTCTCTCGGCGTGACAAGGTGCTTTTCTTCTCAAGCGGCCCTTTTTCCTTGATTGAAGTCACTCCAATCCCACGGTGGGCTTTTTTGCTGCTTTTATTGTCCTTCTTTCTTTGAGCAGGCTGGCAGCCACACTTCTTGACTGAAGGCCTTCTCCTCATAATCCTTTTTAACGGTTCCACCCACTCCCACAAGGATATTTGCGGAGGCGACCCTTGTTTTCGAAGGCAATTAAAAACACCTGCGTTCACCTAGAAAATGTGCACCTTTGTCAAGCAACGCGGTATGTACTGTGTCCTTTGCCCTTATTATAGCACCAGCTCAGTGTATGCAGAACCCTGTAATGATTTGCACAGGCATGCCTTGCAGCCGCACAACTTCAGCCGAGCTAACAGGTGGATGTCTTACAAAAAAACTCAAAAGGCCTCCAGTCCAGGCAAATGCTCTGACAAGTTGCAAACCAATCAGCTCTGATAAAAAGGCAGAGTTTAAAAGAGTGCTTGAAGCTTATGCTTCCAGGTAGAGCCAAACATTCCGGTTCGTTCTGGTAAAGTGAGGTAGAATATAGAGCAATAGCTTTTAGGAAAACCAAACACTACATAAATGTGCCACAGTACCCCCAGTGAAACCCACCAGGAGCTGCCCTGGTGAATCCAAAGAATCATTGGATGTCAACCTTGCAGCTCACAGGAGCCTTCAGCCCACTTGCCGCCCATCTGCCCTTTCACTGCATACCACGAGCCCTGCCATAGTGGACCATGTAACAGTGCCCCACCTGTTGGCAGTTACGTTCAATTTACTCTCTATCCTCAAGGCCCTCTTTCCCAATGATTCCACCCACTAGTTAGGCACAAGCAAGCCCGCAGGCTTCCCCCCTAGGACCTTCGCATTCGGACTGCTCAACACACTAGCAGTCAAGCCCTCCCCAATGCCCAAGCCTTGTCCTAAAAATATGGCTCACTTTTTGGTGGGGGGATTCAGCGGTGGCAACCACGGGAGTGGATGGCGGTTAAAAAACGGCCAGCTGGGGAGGACAAGGAGAGCAGTCAAGAGCAGCCCTGCTGCATTGATCTGGACCATGAGCTGGAAATCGCCCTGTGAGTAGCCCGCGATAAAGCTGACAACTGCAACAGCAATAAGGATGCGCATGAGAAGCCACTCTGCCCAGTGCTGACCGCGAAAGTCCATGACGCTGGAGTGGACACTGGAGTGGACACAACCTGAAGATACGGGTGCAGGGAAGGAACAGCAGCTGGGCTTGAGGCAGTCCTGCAACACTGCCAGATTTCATGGAGCACAGTTTTCTTTTGGCAAGGTCTCACCTCTCTCACGTCGACCCCTGGTCCTTCAACCGCAGCCTTGGCCTTCAAACCTTAGGCACAAAAGGTAAAAAAAATGGGCAAGGAAGTGAGATAAGAATACACAAGTGTCGGTTGTCGTAGATCATCGACCTTGGCCCGTCTGCCAAATAATTGACAAGATTTGCATTGGCTCGGTTCCCGCTTGCTCTCTCTGGCCCTAATGCCCGCTGCGCTGAGTCCCTGTCTGCCCAGCTTCAGGGACAGCTGCTGAGAGAGAGGGAGAGAGGGAGAGAGGGAGAGAGAGAGAGAGGGCAATTGAGAAGAGAGAGACGGACGCTTGAAGATGGGTTGCTTCGGCGGGGGTTCGTCAAAGAGCAGGAAAAGCGAGGAGGTGGTGAGGAAGTCTGCCCCCACACCAGCGACCCCCAAGTCTGCAGCTGCCGCTGCCACCACCCCCAACCCCTTGTCTGAAAGCCCAGTAGCAGAGCCGGTGAAAGGGGTGGCAGGAGCAGCAGCAGCAGCAACAGCAGCAGCGCCCAACGAAAACGGGAGCCCATCCCGGCAGGGCAGCCAAGGTGACCGAGCTAAGGTGTTTGGCAACGGGGATACCCAGGGCGGCAAGAACGACAGCAATGCACCACCTTCCTCGGCTTCGGTGAACGCCAACGAGATGCTGCGGCTGAACCTGGGGGAGGTGAGCTAGATTAATTCATCAGTTTCCCTGCTTGCTGACCAGCATGCACAAGGCAGATGCCTTCCTATCCGTGGGGCGTGGGGCAAGAGAGCCGGGTGCTACACGGTCCTGTAGATTTTTGACATGATGGTCAGAGCTGACCTGGTATTGGAGGTGTCACCCTTACCAGAGGCTACGCTGCTTAGTGCTGTGGAGCCCCCCCCCTCCCTCTATTTTCACCTCCTTAACGCTGCCCAACACCCTGCACCGCACGCTCCTACCCCTGCCTCCTCAGATCAAGCTGGTGCTGCAGAAGCTGGCTGGCGTGAACAGCACGCCCATGATCGCCCTGAATGAGGCAGCCGAGCTGCTGTGTAAGCATTTGTCCGTCAACTACTGTAGGTGAGCGTGCTGTAACGCCCTTCTGTCACGGGTGTGGTGTCAAGGCTATGGAGTATGTGACCCAGGGGTGCCCTTGCCTCGGAGGTTGGAAAGGGACTGGTCTGGTGTCATTTGTTGTCAACATCCCATCGTCCCGGAAGGTCCTAATCGGCGTGGTACCGCGTCCAACCCCCTCACCCTGCAGCATCATCGGCTTCACCGACCACTGTACCACGCACATCCTGCTTGCGGCGTACGGCAACGGTTCCTGCGACGTGGAGAACACCCCCGTCATGCGTGGTGCTGCCTGGTCCTGCTCTAAGCTGCTGGAGCAGCCCCTTTGCCTGCACTGCAGCGTCAAGGACGAGGAGCAGGTGGCAAGCCTGCCTACGGACTTCCAGATGCTGTTAAGGGCTGGGAACCTCCACTCTTTCCTCACCATTCCCATAGCTACAGACCATGAGGTGCTGGGTGCCCTGACCATCGCCAAGGAAGACCCAGATGGCTTTGAAGTGGACTGGTGCGCCTTGCCTGTACTCATGGGTGTGGGCATTCTTTGAAGGTTAAGGTCTTCAAGGCTGTATCCGCCGAGGGCAGCTTAGCCGGGTGTGGGCATTCTTTGAAGCACTGTATGCGCGGGCACTCGCAGCCATGATCGTGTTTTGTGTCATGTGGGGCATGTGGGATCTTACGATAGCCCTCCCCCAGCCCTCTTCCCAGAAGCAAGGAGTGCCAGGTACAGAGGGCAGACTTAAAATTGTTCACAGCGCTGGGTGTGTCCAAGCAGCTTGCTAAGGTGAAGTGCCTGATTATGCGACTGCGCTAGACAACCATGGACCCTGCATGGACTTGTTGCGTGCATTGTTTGTGTGCCCTCTCCTGTGGCACTTATGTCTTACCATGTCCCATGCGCGCAAATGCATGCGCATGCACACGTGCACACACATACACACAGTCAGTTTTGCAAATGTGTGCACACTCGTGCACGACAGGTGGGAGCCAATGCTAGGATGCCTTTCTATGGGCCTGCTGACGTCGCTCCGTAATGAACAGACGCAACATCTGTGCCAGCTCATGAAGGTGCTGGAGCATGCCCCGGACTACATTATGGTTATCCACCATCTCCTGCGCGGTGCTTTTACGCTGCTGCTGCGGGCAACCAACATCAAGGTAAGGGCACACAGATCATGCGCGCATGGGACTGAGCAAGGTGGGGTATTGAGGGGGTGTATTGAGGGGAAGGCAAGCAGTTCCTGTCTGTCGTTTATTGGAAGGACGCTGTAGGTTGCCTGGCTATGTCGCCATCATGAGGTAAGTGGGTGTTTTTGCATGGTTTGCACCGATGCGCTTGTCAGCCCATAGTTGGAAGTGTGCACATTTTGACATGCATCAGCGCACCATTGCTGCCATTTGCTGCAGACTGGGTGCCGGCTGGCTCTGATAAACGAGGGCGTGGACAAGGCCCTGGTGTTCGAGCCAGATCACAAGCAGCCCAACCTGGAGGCCATCCTCCACGTCAACCCACAGAGCGCGCAGGTATGACTGGGACAGGGCGCGCAGGCAAGGCCAACTTGTGCGTGCGCATGGACTACAGGTGTTCAGTCTGTGACACGTGAGGGGGGATGAAGGGCGGGAGGGTGTCTGGGGCTTTGGTGATAGGAGAGTTAGCAGAATGGACAGACGGCTGGTGTCCTTGGGCATGGTGGGCATGTGCAAGGTGAGAGGGGGGGGGGGCTGCTAGGCCAGGCGTGCAGATGGCCAAAGCTAGGGGCAGGGGGATGGTGGAGGGAGCTGCATGGGGAGCCACCAGGAGCTGCACAGGCGTGAAGGTAGGCCCACACCAAGCAGCCCAAGCAGTGTGCCCTCCAAACCTAAAATTTGCTCCTGGTGTGCACTCACAGGCCCGTGCCTGCTCCCCCTCAGCACATGGACCCTAAACACGCCTTTTGCGTCATGCTGCGTGTGCCTGAGCGCAGGATGCTGAGATCAACGTCACCGAGATCCCGCTGGATAACACGCTGCTGCTGGACGCCGTGCAGAAGGTGAGTGTCGGGCCGGGCGGGCAGCGCAGCTCAACAGCAGGATGGCCCCGTCTCCTGCATGTGCGTCTCTGCAGGAGGCTGCCGCGCGTGCCTTCCCCGCGGCGATGGGGTGGGGGGTAGGGTGCATTTGGTGAGCTCTGCTGGGTAAGCCCAAGCATTGAGATGTCGGCATGATTTGTGGGACACAGCGAGTTTGTGGGAGTCAGCCAACACGCACCTCCATCAGTCCTACCAGACTAAGGCTGAACCCTCTAATCGCGCGCAGAGCGCAAGCTGGCCTCATGCGCTCGCGCCCCACCATCAAGCCCTTAGCGCGTGCTTTGCTCCAGGGAGCGCACGCGCTGGTACTGCTGTTGCAGGGCAGGGTGGTGGCCGTAACAGACTGCTCTCCCTGCATATCCATCCGAGCACCCAGGCCGGTATACTCGTGCCCCGCTGCCATGTCCTCGCTCACTTCTGCGTGGCGCTTCCTGCGCGCTGCGATGCAGGGCAAGGCGCGCTTTGTGTCCGACTGCGCATCATACATCCAATCCTGCATGAAGCCCGCCACCGACATCTTCATCTCGGGCCATGAGATGGTGGCCTCGATCGTCGTGCTGCCCCTCATTTTCAAAGGCCATACCTTTGGTGGCTTCTATGGTGCGCGCTTGAGGGCATGGTGCATCCGCAAGAGCTGAGCACTGCAGCAGCCATGGCCAATAGCCCTTACCTGACGTCTGTCCTGTGCAACCACCTTGCCAAACACTGCGGATGGTTTGTGCAGGGGCGCGTGTGCCACTTGTGCCTTTCATCCAAGCCCTTCGCTCGATCATGCCCTCTTGCATAAGATGACAGTGTACGCGCATGCACATGCAACTATCTCAGCTGTGCCTTGTCGTTCCTTGGGCTCATGATGTTGTCATGCTTCCCTCCATCTTCTCCGGCCAGCTTGCACAACATTCCATTGACGCCTGGAGTGACATGTAGCATGGCAGACCCACTGTGTGCGCGTTTGCCCTCTGCTGTAAGGCCCCCTCCTGAAGCACTTGATGCCGGCTTAGGCAATAACCGGACGGCTCTGACAAGACGCAGACAGCTCTGACGCAGACAGCTTTGGCGAGTTGTGGGCATGACCAACGCGGAGGAACACGAGCGCACTGCTTGCCCCCCCCCCCCTTCCCCTCCTTTGTCCCGATGCCGGTTTGTTAACTGCCACCGCCGCCCTCCATACTGCGCCCTGCAGTGACGCTGGAGACCACCTCCAACTTCCAGAACATCAAGGACCTGCTGATGGGCTTTGTAAACAGCGTGGTGCTTGTGCTTCACCAGCGGCTGCAGCCCCATAGGGATCAGATATGGGAGACGATTTTAAATGTGAGCGGCATGCGCAGGCATGCATGTACAGGGAGTTGGGTATGCGTACGTGCCTACCGCCTATTGCGTGCATTTGAGGTTGGAGTAGCGCTCGCTGGTTGTGCTGGGGGGGATGGATTTTTGGGTCTGTCCAAGGAGGATAGACTAGAGAACTCTCAGGCACCTTTTGGCTCCAGGCAGGTGGTGTGTGCATGGACAATTGTGCTTGCATTTGTGTGCATACGCATGCACGCACGCACACGCACCCACATGACACGCACGCACACGCACACAGACGCGCGCACAGAAACACGCTCGCAAATGCATGCACACACGCGACCCCATGCCTGCTGCCCGCCCATGCAGCGCCCCATCACACAGGCGGATGGCTCGCCCCTCCCAGGCATGGACCCTGGCAGGACAAACTCGGTGGAGAGCGGGCCGTCAGTGGCGGACAGCTCAATGGGCGGCGCCAAGCCGGTCATTGTTAAGCGCTCGTGCACGGAGGCCATGCTGAAGGTGTGCATGCGTGCATGGGTGGGCCTCGCGCTGCTAAAGCTGTGTCACGGTCTCGGCACCCACCAAGCGCGCCTAGGATTGCTAGCAACCTTGCATATTATACACTGCTCATCTCAGCGGGTTGGCACACAAATTGATACATGTGCTTTTTGCATATTTGTACTACTGTTTCCAGCAATTCAAAGCATGCTTGGCCGTGCGAGCACCAGCGGAGGCCACTGCCACTCTCCATGCGCGCGCAAGGTTGCTTGTGTGCATGCCTCTGCGTTTGCAGGCATGTGCTTAGGGTGTGCTCGCTAGCTGCGCAGGCCTGTGTGCTGACCATGTCCTCGGGTGCTGTTGGGCGCGCATGTGCGCAGGTGCTTCAAAACGAGCTGCGCAAGACGCACGCCAAGAGCCAGGCGCTGGAGTGGATTGAGGAGCTGTGCCTGCACGAGATTGTGGGCAAGGGCGGCTTTGGCGTGGTGTACAAGGGCACGTGGAAGGGCTCAGTGGCGGCAGTCAAGGTGGGCTGAGTGGCTGTTGTGTGTTGTGCGTGGGTGTGAGCTGTAGCTTCCCAATCCTTGAAAAACGCGAGGCTGCTGATGGGGCCGATGTCGGTGCGGCTGGTGCTGTGCTCAGGGATCTCGCACGCTCCGGGTCCATGTATGTCAGGCGGCTCGGCTTGCGCCCTTATCCGCACTCTGTCCACACGTTGCCGCTCGCAGGTCATGTACGCGCGGCAGCATGAGCGGCAAGCCATGAAGGACGCACTGGAGGTGAGGCCCTGACATGCAGGGGGCAGCAGGCATGCCCTCGTGTGTGTGCGCGCGCCATCGCATGCCTTCATGTAAGCGCGTCTGTGCACATGCGCTTGGGCGTGCATGCCTGTGTCTGAATTAGCCTGCCTGCCTGCCTGCCTGCCTGCCTGTGCCTGCCTGCCCACTTGCTTGCCCCCCTGCCTGCCGGCAGGCGCCCTGTGCCTGCCACACCCTGCTGCGCTGGCCGGCCAATGCACGTAGGGCAGCATGGCCATGCCTGGCCTCTGCCTGCCATAGAAGGAGCTGAAAGCGCGCCAGGAGCTTTCGTGTGCGAAGGCATCACAGATTTTCCCTGCACACAGCCCCCATCCACCCGCGCTCGTGTGGCTGTCCCAGCAAGCCATTCCCATGTGCCTCGCTGCCCCTGAACCTTGTTTGCCCGCAGATGGCGGTCTTGACGACCGTGTCGCACCCCAACATCGTCCAGGTGCGCTTTTGTGCTTGGTGAAGTCGGGGGTGGGGAGGAGGATCGTGTGAGGAGGGTGGGGGGTTGTGCGCTTGAGAAAGAGTGGGATGCATGGGAGCATGAGCATATGTGTGGCCAGACGTGTACTGCAAGCGACTGCGGTGCACAGAGGGCCAGACCTGATGCTGCAGCAACCGTGAGTGCATCTGACCGATGATGGGGGCCCTGCTGCTGCGCGCCTGCATGCCCTCTGCACACCATCCATGTTGTGCGCCCCTGGAGACGACAGCCAGAGGACAGGTGCCGTCTGTGCCCTAGGGGTTTGCAAGGAAGGGACTTCAGTCAAGAAGTGTAACTGCTGTCTGTGCCCTGAGGTCGCTGGTGGAGGTGTGACCTGGGGGTGGCCATCAAGTTCCATGGGTCCGCTTGAGCACGCATGCCCAGCGTTTGGCTCTTTGGGTTGGCCCACTTTTCTCTCTCTCCTTCACCCCTTGCGGCGCACAGGTGTACAACTGCTTCACGGACATGATTGAGGACGCGAGCGGCACCAACGCGCCCATGACAGACGGCAAGATCAACGTGCGCTTCAGGCGGTTGCAGCCGGACGAGGACCGCTCGCTGGCGACGTGCAACATTCTGGTCATGGTGAGCCTGTGCTGAGGCAGGCACTGACGAAGGCCGCTCGCTCACTGGCGGCGTGCAACATCCCGGTTGGGGAAAGAGGGGCCGGGGGGGACATCGGCAAGGCAGCGCCCTGCCGTAGGGGGCAGAGGGGGCAGAATGGGGGGGAGGGGGGTGACAGGAGGTGCATCGCGTGTGCTGCGGGAGAGGTTGAGGATGAAGAGGGCGCGATGCGGCGCATGAGTCGTTGAGGACGAGAGTGCAGGGGTGACAGCACACCTGGCCTGCACCGTGAGGATGCGCCAGGGTCTGCTGCTTCAGCTGGGCAGACTGTGGCACTGGCACTGGCACTGGCACGTGGGCCGCGACGGAGCCTGCCGGGCCCGCGGCTGGCAGCCTCACTCAGCGCCATGCTTCCCCCTCCTCACACTGCACGTCACCCCAACTTGGCCCCCTCCGCCCACAGGAGTTCTGCGACCGCGCGTCACTGAGGCACGCCATGAAGAAGGGCGTGTTCCACAAGCGGCTTGGCAACACCAGCGTGGCCGTGGACCTATGCGCCATTGTGCAGGTGCGCCGAGCGTGCATGCGCGCGCGCGTGTGTGTGTGTGTGCGCGCGCGCATGTGAGTTAGCGTTCTGAGCTGCGAAGTGCTTCAGGCCTCAGCGCCTTTGCGCAGGGCCGGTTCGGCGCTGCTGCCATGGCTCGCCTTAGGCAGCGCACAGCCTTGGCCTGCTGCCCGCTGCTTTTAGATGGAAGGCCACACGAGGTCAGAGTGATTTGCTAGCGCGTCTGGCGCATTGCATGGCACCCACCTGTGCATGGGCACGCGCTTGCGTTGGACAGCACGGCATGTGCCTGTTAAAAACGCAATCCGCTGATTGCTCCGCGCAGCGCCTGGGTATGCTTGGGCATGCGCGTCCTCAGCCCAAAGCCGCTCAGAGGCTCCGCACATGGGCCGCGCACCGCCCTGCGTGTGCCCATGCGGCTCTTCATGGGAGATCTGCGCAGCACCTGCGCAGCAGACCCTGCACTGCGCCTGCCGCTGCCTGCTTTGAGAGCTGGTGTTCCCCTGGGCTGCGCCGCTCAACCTGTGCTGCTGCAGGTGTTAATCGAGGTTGCGCAGGCCATCCAGCACCTGCACGCCATGAAGCTCATCCACTGCGACATCAAGCCCGAGAACGTGCTCCTGAAGGTATGGGTGCGCCCGTGTCCGGCATGTACGCACTCGGCACTTTCTGCTCTTGCGCAAATGCGTGTGCACAGGCTTGACACATTCACAAGATGAGCCCCTGAAGGCGGAGGGGCCTGTTGTGGCCTCTGTTGATCGTGCACATGTCCCCATGCAGGCGGTGTACAGCCTTGCATCTCATGCATTCAGGGGGGGCTGTACACAGCCTTGCATCTCGTGCCTCCAAGGGCGAGCAACGGGCGTAACGGGCCTAGCCACACAGCAAGTGACAGCGAGGGGGAAGTGTACGGTAGTCTGTAAGCCTCGCTGCACGCGTTTGCATTGAATGCACGGCAGTTGCGGCTCCAGGGCGCATGTGCACCAAGGGGGATGCATGTGGCCGTGACGGCCCCTGGCCTTGCGTGCCCAAGCAGCCTACTGCAATAGGTGGCAAGAACACACGTGGCATGCGACCGCTGCAGTTCAGCCATTCGCCACCTCTGCCGTGCAACGCCCTCACCAGCACTCGCACACCAGCACGCACACCAGCAGACAGCTTGGCAAGCAGCAGGCCGTAGGCTAGAAGACCGTGGACACATGTACGCACGCATGCACACACAGCCCCCCCCCCCGG